>JGI24710J26742_10000242_pt1 | contig 50655 bp, 32 predicted proteins | sample BioPla2DNA2_FD_26742 | JGI IMG/M metagenome (IMG submission 26742) | reverse complement strand
CGCCATCGAAGTAGCGGGCGCCCGGCGCGCCCATCAGGTGCGGCTCGTCTACCAGCGTGAGCTTGTCGCTCCCCACCTTCTGCCCCAGCCTGTCCAGCAGGAACGAGTTCTTCTGCTGCAGGGCCGAACCGGTGATGGCGTTCAGCAGGGGTCGTAGCAGCCGCGCCGAGTTCATCGGGTCTACCACCATGGTGTACTTTCCCGACTTGGTTTTCCGTTGCCCGATCTTCTGCAGGGTGCGCTCCAGCGCCTTTGTCCCGATCCCCTCGCGGATTAGCCCATCGAGGTGGATCGACGATTCGTACCAGTAGGAGGAGGGCCGTGCCTCCCCTTCGCCCCTCACGGCCACGCTGGCCGCGAGCGAGCACGACGAGCCGGCCGTTTCGCCCTCGAACCCGTTGCTGGTGATCAGGTAGCTGAAGCTATCGCCATCGCCGTACGACGACTCCACCGAGATGATCCGCGGGTCTTTCCCCATCGCCTCTTCGGCCACGGCCCGTGCCATGGCCACCTTCTCGTCGGGGCTCAAGGCGCTCAGGTTCGGGTCCAGCAGCTGCAGGTCGGGCTTGCCCCCCTTGTAGTAGCGTGCCTCGTCCGGCAATACCCGCGCCTCGTCTTTCGCCAGGAAGCGGGTGGACTCGATTCCGTTCGCGATGAACCGCTCCAGTTCCCCCTTATCCAGCCGGTTGGTGGAGTAGGTCCCGTAGCGGCCATCCACGTAGAGGAAGAGGCTCATCCTGCTTTGCGCCGACTGTTGCAGCGTGTCCATCTTGGCGTCGCGCAGCTCGAACGACGAGCTTGAGCCCTGGTTGAGCGACACCTTGGCCGCTTGGCACCCGTTTTTCAGTGCCTGCCCCATCGCCCATCGGGCCAGTTCTTTATATTCGTTTGCTATCATTGTTTCGTTTCGTTTGTTCCATACTCTCCATCCACGTTAACTCTCCCCGCCCACGGTCAGTTTGCTCACCAGCGCCGAGGGCATCCCGCAGGTCACCGGGCAGGACTGTCCGTTCTTGCCGCAGGTCCAGCTCGTGTTGTCAATCGCGTCGTTATCGGCTACCATGGTGATATCTGCCAGCGCCTTGGGCCCGTTCCCGATGATGTTCACGTCTTTGATGGGTCGGGTGAGCTTCCCGTTCTCGATGAGGTAGCCCGACTTCACGAAGAAGGTGAAGTCGCCCGCCCCTATCTGCACCTGCCCGTTGGTGAAGGTGTCCACGAAGATGCCGTTCTTGACCGTTTCGATGATCTCTGCCTCCTTCACGTTGCCCGCCTCCATGTAGGTAGCCCGCATGCGCGGCATGGGCATGTGGCGGAACGATTCGCGCCGGCCGTTCCCGGTGGAGGGGATCCCGTAGTGTTGCGCGCTCACCCGGTCGTGCAGGAAGCTGGTGAGCACCCCCTCCCTGACGATATAGGTTTTCTGCCCCGGCGTACCGTCATCGTCCACGTTCACCGACCCCCGGTTAAAGGGGATGGTGGCGTCGTCTACCACGTTGATATGCTCGTTACAAATTTTCTTGTTCAGCTGGTCGGAGAAGATGGAGATGTTCTTCCGGTTAAAGTCGGCCTCGAACGCGTGGCCAATCGCCTCGTGCAGCAGTATCCCCGAGCCCCCCGCGCCCATCACTACCGGCATCTCACCCCCCTTGGGCTTGATTGCCCGGAACAGGATGGAGGTCCGCTCTACCGCCTCCCGGGCGATGAGTTCCACCACGTCCCGCGTTAGGAACTCGAACCCTTGCCGGTAAGCTCTCCCGGCGTGGCCGTTCTCGAACCTCCCGTTCTCCTCCATGATGCAGACCGCGTTCAGCGTCACCATGGGGCGGTAGTCGTAGTAGCTCACCCCCTCGGAGTTGCAGAACAGCACGTGCGACGTGCTGTCGTTCAGCGATGCCGACACCTTTTGCACCCGCTTGTCGAGCGCGAAGATCCGGTCGTTCAGCCTTTGCAGGTAGGGTGTCTTCTCTTTCAGCACCACCTCTTCCCACGGCGTTGTCACGGGGTAGTAGTTGCTTTTCAGCCGCTTCTCGGTTAGCGCCACCGGGCTGACCGTGGTGCCCCCCTCGGCGATCCGTGCCGCCGTGCGCGCCGCGTTCACCATCTCGTTGAGCGTCACGTTCTCGATGTACGCGTAACCTGTTTGGTCGCCCTTGAGTACCCGCACCCCCATCCCGAAGTCGATGTTCGATTGGCTTCGGTTCACCGCGCCATCTTGCAGCGCCACGCTGTTGCTGAAGGTGTGTTCGAAGAAGAGGTCGGCGTAGTCACCCCCCTTCTCGAGCGCCGCGGTCATCGTTTTCCGGATATCGGCGTCGGTCACCCCGAAGTGCTCCATGGCGGCCGCCACGCCCCCTTTTGAGCCGGTGGGCGGCACTACCAAAGTAGCCGCTTCGCCTTTCGTCCCGGGCAGGGCCGAGGCCAGTGTTGGCACGGTAACCGTTCCGGCTAATGCCAGGCTACCCGTCCTAATGAATTTTCGTCTGTCCATAGTCACGTGGTTAGAAAAGGTAAAAAGTTTCAGCTAAACATCTCCATAAGCACCGACTTGACCGATTCAATTTCTGACGGTCTCAGGTGTCCCATGTAAGTGCTGATCCGTGCCTTATCAATTGTTCTAATTTGGTCAAGGGCGATGCTCCCCTGTTTGCCACCCACGGCACAGTTAACCCGGAAAGGGTAATTTTTTATCGTTGAGGTAAGCGGGGCGATGATGATCGTTCGTAGATGCTCGTTCAGCTCGTTTGGGCTGACTACAACGCCGGGCCTTTTTTTGGCGATCTCGCTGCCCATCGTGGGGTCTAATGAAACCCAGAAGATGTCGTATTGGTTTATTTCTCGTCCCATGCCCACCCGTCTACATTTTCATCCTTAAACAGATCGCCCATCAACAGCGTATCGTCTTTGGACTGCGACATCTGTTGGGCGGTCTCTGCCCACCCTTGTCGGGGCAGCGGTTTTATGGTAATGACCCCATCGTCATCATACCCGATCTCGACAGCCGATTTTAGCGACAACTTACATTTCCGCAATATCCTACTTGGGATGATGATACCCCTACTGTTCCCTATTTGAATGATAGATGTTTTCATTGCTCGCCCATGTTATAACATTTTCGTGTACAAATGTACGCATTAGCCATGAATGTTAAAACACTCCAAGGTTAACAAACATTAAAACAAGAGGGGCTAAATTCGGGATAAAGTTAAGAACGCGGGGAATAATCGCGAATCCCGCTATTTTATGTATATTTGCATTCAAATTGCATAAATGTATAAATATCATGTTTTTTCTTTGTTAATCAAAATGTATATCGTATATTTGCGGTATCTAAAAATAGAATGATACGTTCAATAAAACATAAAGGGTTGAAATTGCTTTGGGTCAAGGGAGATAAAAGCAAGTTACCCCCGTTGATGGTACCCAAAATCGAACGTTTATTAACCATTATTGACGTGTTAGAACAAGTGCCTGATGATTTGAGAGACCTTCCGTTTCTGCGGCCACATCCATTAAAAGGCGATTTAAAAGGATTTTGGGCTATAACGGTAATGGGGAATTGGCGTATCATATTTAGATTCGATAACGCGAGCAAAAATGCTTTCGATATAGATTTAATAGATTACCACTAAAAACGTAACAATATGCTTAAACATAAAGATATACACGTCCACCCGGGAGAGATATTGCGTGAAGATGTTATAAAACCAACGGGAATCACCGTTGGACAAGCGGCAGACTTATTGCAGGTATCTAGGCTCACGTTATCCAAGATATTAAATAGGCGGGGCAGCATCACGCCTAATATCGCGCTTCGCGTTGAAGCCGTGTTCGGTGGCAAAGCCGATTTCTGGCTGCGGCTACAGCGCGTGTACGACTTGGAGGAAGAACGCGCGAGCTTCGCCAGGGATAAAATAGCGTTGAAGCGGTTTCATTACGCGTGACATTCGGCCATCGTTCCAATGAACGGGGCGGTTTCACGATCAAATTGATCGCGAACGCGTTTTTTTCCCGTTTAATTTTCCTTTTTTCGTTCTTTTTACTATTTTTGTAATTCGAAGCGCGTGGAAGACGGGTGGGTGGCGTGGCCTGCGTCACCCTATTGTGTACCTATATAATATATGGTATACCCTCCCGTGAAGGCGTGCAGGTGCGGCGCGGGCACAAAAACGCGGCTTTTTTGGTCTTGGTACGCGAGAAATTAATTTTTTTTTCGCAAAATGTTTGTCGGTATGAAAAAAGCAACTATCTTTGGGGCGAGTTTAAGTGCGTGTGGCTCGTTGGTTGCCACCTAAGCTTGGTTTTTGAGTAAAAAAAGCTTTAAAAGTTGTTGCAAGTTAATTTGGTTTTTTGTAGCTTCGCGTCTATGAAGTGAAAAAGCAATACGATGTGTAAGGTAACACGTGAAACTTTAACGATACAAGTGAATTCATTATCAACTTTTTATTTACTAAATTTTTCGTATATGAAAAAAAATCCATTAAATTTATTAGTCATTGCGGTTCTTGCTATTTTCGTAGCATTTACCGGCTGTAAGGACTATGATGATGACATCAGCAGTCTTGAAAGCAAAATTGGTAACCTCCAGCAGGCCTTGAATGGTATCCAGAGCAAGATCGATGGGGGAGCCGTTATCACTAACGTTACCTCGGATGGCGGTGGCATTACCATTACCCTTAGCAACGGTCAGAACTACAAGATTACCAACGGTGAGGATGGTAAGAATGGTAAGGACGGTGCCGCCGGTGCCGACGGTTCCGTGATCACGATTGGTGACAACGGCAACTGGTTTATCGACGGCGAAGATACCGGTATGGCCTCTAAGGGTGCCGATGGTGCCGATGGCGAGAAAGGTGCCGACGGTGCTGACGGTGCCGATGGCGTCTATTACGTGCCCAACGAGGATGGGTTCTGGCACAAGATCGATCCCAATACCGATCCTGCAACCGATACGGCCACAGACATAGCCTGGTTGCCCGAAGGTACCATCACGGCAGTCTGGAACCCGGATAACGGTACTGTCGCTTTGTACAACGTGGAAGGTCTTGATGGCCCGTACATCCTCGGTGCGAAGGTACTCACCAGCCTGGTGTTCTACCCCGAGCTCTACATCAAAGGCGTTGAGTCGCTCGAGTTCCGCCCCATGATTTTCAACTATGGTGAGGCTGAGAAAGATTTTTGGGGTTGCGAGATACTGCCGCTTGTTGCGCCTGAACTGCCCCCCGCACCTTGCATTGAGACTATCGGTGATGAGTACATGTACGCTCCGGGTCAAACAGTTCGCTTCTTAGGCTCCAAGCCCGTACCGGCTCAGTACCACGTGAGTCCCTCGGCACTTAAGCTTGAGATGATTGACAAGGACAACCTGGAAGTTACCTCGCACTGGGCCGAGTTCAGGCTGGGTGGCGTGGAAGACGATTACGACAACCCCTTCACGGCAGAATATGTCAAGCTTGAGAGGGGCAAAATCTTCGTTGACTACGATGTGGACTATGTGAACCTGGCGAAAGCATACGACGTGCAGCCTCTTGCTCCTGTTGCTGAGAAGAAAACGAAGATGTCATGCACTTCCAACTTCAACAACGGTGTTCTCGCGCTGCAGGTACCACACTCCAAGGCTGCTTTAAACATGCTGCCGAACGGTGCGGACGTGTATGTCACCTCTGACTACGCGCAGTTCCACATCAACCCGATTGACGCCGCTAAGATTGACATCTTGGTACCCCTTGCTGAAGAACAAGATGGTCTTGATGTTCTGCCTCCCGACGTGAAACCGGGTATTTATCGCACGCTGCCCGATCACCTCGGGTTGAAAAAAGCTCCCGCCGGGTCAACTCCCGAGTCCTACTGGGTGGGTGACTTTGCTACATCTGACGAAACTGTAACAAATTACTATGCCGCCAAGTTGGGTGCGAATGACAATGCAAATCACCCGCTTAGCTACGTAGTGATGCAAGAGGGTCAGACCATCGACCTGGTAGACTACGTAAGGGCAGGTCTTTCCGAGACGGCTGCCGATAAAACTCACTTATGCGAGTACGTTTCCTTGCTTGATGGGAATAAAGCACCCAACGTGTTCGATCCCTATGCTTACAACATGAAGTGGGAGTTCGAACTGCTTGACAGTAACGATGAGACCATCGTTTACGAATTTCAAGGTAGCAAAACCGACCAGCAGCAGTTTATAGATCTGAAAAACACCGAGATGGGTACCGTTGAGGCTAAAGTTTACACTGAGCCTGCACAGGGTGCCGCTATTGGCCGTGAGCCTATCGTACGCGTTCGCCTGATCTACGGTGACGACTGCGTGTTAAGCGAGGCGTTCATCAATATCAAGATTGTTAAGGATTCTCTCGAAGACCTTGAAATCGTTATCAACGCTGAAGGTTTCAACGTAGGTTGCGAGCCGCTGACCGCCACGTTGACCACCGAAGAGATGAACACGCAAGTTTACAACGTGCTGGGTATCTCTAAGGAGATCTTCAAGCAGCGCTACGTGGGTACAAGTAGTACGATCTACACCAACGTTGATGATTCTCAGTTGGTAGGTACCTTCTCCTGGGATATTGACGCCGATACCCAATTAACTACCGATAAGCCACTGTGGACCGTTAGCCCGTGCGATTGCCCCGAAGAGGACTTCGACTGGAAAACCGAGTACGCTAAGGTAACCAGCAAGGTGGTAATTACACCGCTTGATAATATTGGACCGAACATCGTGATCTACTTCTACGGTGAACTGAGGGCTCCGACCATTGATTTGACTGAAGAGGACTTCCAGCAGATATACTGGGATGAAAACTTCACCTATATCAAGCACAACGTGGCCGTACCGACCTCTACGAGCGATGACAACCCGGATAACTGCACGTTCAAGAATAACCTGAACGCCGCGTTCAAGACGCACTCTAGAGGACAACTCAAGCTGGGTGAAGAGTACGTATGGTACCGCTACAGGTTCGCCGATACTGACAAGCAAATCAAGGGCTTGAAGTATGAAGATGGTAGTGAAATCACCGTTTCCGTAGATCCTAGCGACAGAACTGTACTGTGGGCTTCTACTCCGACCTATAACGGTGGAGTTGCCGTGAAGGTAGCTTGGATCACTGATCATACCTCAACTACTACTACAGGTGCGGTGAACACGGCTGCTCAAGACTTCTTGACCTATAACCACGGTTCTAACTTGGCTAAGTACCTGCTCAACCTGGGTAAGGACACGATGTACGCGATACTGACCATCGATGCCAATTGCGATCCCGAAGAAGGTTCAGGATTCGATTGCCAAGATCTGACGGTCAATATCAACGGCAGCGATGAGTTCAAGGTAGTATTCTTACGTCCAATCAGCCATGCCGGACCCGGTGACTCTAAGTTTATCGATGGTGTAGACGTTGGTGATCCCGGCTCTTTCATCAAGCTGACAGACCTCAAGAAACTTGTCGACTGGAGAGATAGAAAGTTCCATGAAGGAAGTGAGACGAACGGTCACCTCTGGGGATTCTACGGTGTTCAGAGCGTAGTTCTCAAGCTTACGGATGGCACTACTGTACTGGTAGAGTGGAACGGCAACGGTGTAAGGGAAACCATCCCAACCTCGTTAGAGATCACACAAGATGCTACTAATCTCTACTACAAGAACAACGGTACAACGATACCTGCGAACGGTTGTGACCTCTACGTTCCCGTTTGGGTAACCTACAAGTGGGGTGTACTCAAAACCGAGGTTACTATACCAATCGAGAAGACCGAAGGTCAATAATTGAACTGAATAACTAACCCAAGGGGTTGCTGCAACCCCGAACGGTTACAGATAAATGGAAAAGGGTGCCTGCTCAAAGCAGGCACCTTTTTTTACGCATTCCACATGGGTAAATCCATTTTTTTACGTAGATTTGTAACCTAATTACCGCTCGGTTAATCCCGTGCATCACCAACGAGTCAACGTGCCATACCCGCCCATATGCTAACCTATGGTGATGCTGTTTAGAGGCTACCCCGAGCGGTGCAAAACAATATTCTTATGAAAACGAAACTATGGCTACCTTTTCTGCTCACAGGAGCACTGCTATTCTCCTGTACCGACCTCGATGATATCAACCGTCGACTGGACGAGCACGAGCAGCGGCTAAACGCGCTGGAGCTCTCCGTCGCCGTGGTGAACCGCGATATCCAGTCGCTGCAACAACTGCTGGATGCGCAATCCAAAAAAATCGGGGTCGTCTCCTACGAACCGCTACCCGATAACAGCGGCTACCAGCTCCTGATGAGCGACGGCTCCAAGATTACCCTATATAACGGGAAGGCGGGCGCCGATGGGAAGGATGGTAAAGATGGAATCACGCCGGTGATTGGCGTAAAGGAAGACACCGATGGCTTGCTCTACTGGACGCTTAATGGCGAATTCCTCTGCGATGCCGATGGAAACAAGGTGAGGGCTACAGGTAGCGATGGGGTAACACCGATACTACAGGTAAATGCCAATGGCCAGTGGGAGATGAGCATCGACGGTGGTACCTACTGGACGTCGGTAACCGATGAGAACGGCAACCCGGTGAACGCGGTGGGACAAGATGCCCCCTGGTTTGAGCTGACCGAAACCGAGGAGGGGCTGCAAATTACCTACGCCGACCAGACAATCCTGATACCGTTCGTGAAGGCAGCCTCCATCATAGCCGATAAGCACTACCTGGTAGCAGACGGCGTGGACCTGGTGGTGCTGCGCCTCGTGTTGACCAACGATAACCGGGACGTTACCGCCAACACCACCTTCTACGCGAACGGCATCGAGCTGGAAGGGAACACGCTGCAAACTACCGAGCCGGGGAGGTATATCGTGAGCGCGAAACATGATAACGTGGTCGCGGCCGAGATCGTTATCGAGGCCGGTACCGAGTTCACGCCTACCCCCAGGTTGTACGCGGAGCTCTATACCGCCACCTGGTGCCCACATTGCCCCCGGGGGATAAAATTGATTGAGGCGCTGGGTGAACACCCAGAAGTGGTGGCGATGAACATGCATTTAAGCAACAGGTACCCGGATCCCTTCTTTCACGAGGCCGCTGCAACACCCTTTGTTGACCTGGGTGCTCGCTATATGCCTACTATTATATTGGAACGAAATTCGACTAAACTGCTGAATTCAGGGGCTATACAAGATACCACCGCGGTTAAAGTGATCAACGCGCACCTGAAAACGAGCGTGCCGGTGGCTGTGGCGATCAAGAGCCAATGGGAAGCGAACGATAAAATCCGCCTGACCCTTTATGCCCGAGCTACTGAACCACTCGCCGAACTGAAACAGGTGGTGATGCTGTCGGAGAACAACCTGGTGGCCGACCAAAAGAACAATTTAGGTGACCCGGTCTTAGTGGATTACGTACACCACTATATCTTCAGGGATGTGCATCAGGATATCTACGGGCAGGCAATAACGCTTGACGCCGATAACCGCCTGACTACCCAACTGGTGATGGATGTGGACCCCGCCTGGAAGAGAGAGGACCTGGAGGTTACCGTGCTTATTACAGACAGTAACAACCGGGTAATCAACGTGCAAAGGGCGAAAGCGGGAGGAAGCGCGGGATATTAGCTGTTCCTCAGGGGGATGGGGCAGCACGGCTGTCGCCTGAAAATGGTGCTCGAGTGGTGCTCGTTAACGCCGGTAATCTCTCAAGTTAATGTATATTATGAAATTATATAGGGGTAAATAAGAAAAAAAGTTGTTAATTTGTAACTCTATAAGAAAAAACGTGAGTGAATGGTTTTTACTGCAAGACAAATTGCTGACTTCTTACGGGGTGAGGTCGTCGGTAACCCCGATGTTACCGTGTCTGATTTTTCGAAAATAGAAGAGGGTAAGACAGGCACGCTCACCTTTCTCGCTAACCCCAAATATACCGCCTACATCTATACTACCGAGGCCGATATCGTGCTGGTAAATAACGATTTCGTACCGGATAAACCCATCAAGCCCACGCTCGTTAAGGTGCCAAACGCGTACAAGGCGCTGGCGTCGCTGTTAGAGATGGCAAACGCTTCCAAGCCGCGAAAGGCGGGGCAAGAGGCGATGAGCGCTGTCGCACCATCGGCCCGGCTGGGCGAAGGGGTTCACGTGGGCGCCTTCGCGTACGTGGACGAGAACGCGGCCATTGGCGATCGAACGGTTATCTACCCGCAGGTCTACATCGGTGAGAACGTGAAGGTGGGTAAGGATTGCATCCTATACCCGGGCGTGAAGGTATACCGCGACTGCGTGATCGGTGACCGCTGCATCATCCATTCCGGGGCGGTCATTGGCGCCGATGGATTTGGCTACACCAAGGATCGCGAAAGGTACCACAAGATCCCGCAAGTGGGCAACGTGGTTATCGAGGAGGATGTGGAGATTGGTGCCAACACCACCATCGATAGGGCCGCGATGGGTTCTACCGTGATCCGCCGCGGCGTGAAGCTCGACAACCTGATACAGATAGCCCACAACTGCGAGATAGGCGAGCACACCGCCATGGCGGCGCAGGTGGGTATTGCCGGCTCCACCAAGATCGGCGAGCATTGCGTCCTGGCCGGGCAGGTGGGTATCGGGGGACATATCACCATCGGGAAGAACTCACGGATAGGGGCGCAGTCGGGCATTATCAGCAACACTAAAGAGGATTCGGAAGTGATGGGGTCGTTTGCCATCCCCCTGAAAACTTTCCTCAGGTCGAACATCATCATACCTAAACTCCCCGACATGTATAAACAGCTGACCGCGCTGGAACGGGAGGTCGCCAGGCTTAAGGAGAAGCTGGGCGGAGAGGAATAAAACCACTTTTTCCCATTCTTTTAAAAATCAAATCCAGATTCTCACTGGATTTCGCACTTTTGGTTGTATATTTGCACAGAAATAGCCAAAATGTGTAATTTAAATTGGATGCAGTGAAACAGAGAACAATACAAGAGAGCTTCACGTTACGGGGAATAGGCCTCCATACCGGGTTTGATATCGAGGTGACCTTCAATCCCGCCCCCGTTGACCACGGGGTAAAGATCAAGAGGATCGACCTGGAGGGAGAACCCGTTATCGACGCGTTGGCCGAAAACGTGGTGAACACGCAGCGCGGAACCGTCATAGGTAAGAACGACGTGACGGTAAGTACCATCGAGCATGCCCTGTCGGCGCTGTACGCACTGGGAATAGATAACTGCCTGGTCGAGGTCAACTCGGCAGAGTTCCCCATCCTCGATGGCAGCGCGATAGAATACGTGAAAGCTATCCGGAAGGTGGGCATCAAGGAGCAGGCGAAGGACAAGGATTTCTACGTGGTGCGCAAAAAGATGGAGGTCACCGATCCCGAGACCGGGTCGAAGCTGACGCTGCTGCCCGATACCGACTTCTGCATCAACTCCTTTATCGAGTTTGATTCCCGTATCATACCCAACCAGTCGGCTACCATGGACTCGGTGACCGACTACGAGACGGAGATCGCGCCCGCGCGCACCTTCGTCTTCGTCCGCGAAATCCAGCAGCTCAGGAAGGCGGGACTGATCAAGGGGGGTAACCTGGACAACGCGATCGTGATCTACGAGAGACGGCTGCCGCAGGAGGAGTTGGACGAGATAGCCGACGCGGTGAACGTGCCGCGGCACGATGCCAACGAGCTGGGCTACCTCAACAACCGCGAGCTGGAGTTCCCCAACGAGCCGGCACGCCACAAGCTGCTCGATATCATCGGCGATATGGCCCTGGTGGGGAAGCCCATCAAGGGACGCGTCATCGCCGTTCGCCCCGGGCATAAGATCAACAACCAGCTGGCGAGGCTTATTCGCCGCGATATTAAGCTCAACGAGGTGCAGCCCCCCATCTACGACGTGTATACCGAGCCGGTGATGGACAACATCCGCATCCGCGAGCTGCTCCCGCACCGATACCCGTTCCTGATGGTCGATAAGGTGATCCAGATGACCGATACCTTCATCGTGGGCGTGAAGAACACCACGACCAACGAGCCCTTCTTCGTGGGGCACTTCCCGCAAGAGCCGGTTATGCCGGGCGTGCTGCAAGTGGAGGCGATGGCGCAGGTGGGTGGCCTCTTCGTGTTGTCGAGGCTGGACGAGCCGGAGCGCTACTCCACCTACTTCCTGAAGATCGATAACGTGAAGTTCCGCCACAAGGTGGTCCCCGGTGATACCCTTATCTTCAGGGTGGAACTCACCAGTGAAATTCGCCGGGGCATCGCGACCATGCGGGGACTGGCGTTCATCGGTGACAAGGTGGTCTCGGAGGCCGACTTCACGGCGCAAATCATCAAGAACAAGTAAGTGAACTTGGAATAGATAACATGAATCGAAGCTATGACGACTGTATCATCTTTAGCGTTCGTGCATCCCGAAGCGATCCTTGGCGATAACGTGGTGGTGGGGCCTTTTGCCTACGTTGACCGTGATACCGTGATTGGCGAAGGAACCCGCGTGATGGCGCAAGCCACCATCCTGCAGGGCGCCCGAATCGGTAAAAACTGTGTGATTTTTCCCCACGCCATCGTGTCGGCCATCCCGCAAGACCTCAAGTTCAGGGGAGAGGAGACTACCGCCATCATCGGCGATAATACCACCATCCGGGAGTGCGCCACGGTGAACCGGGGCACCGCCTCGAAAGGGTTCACCAAGGTGGGTAACGACTGCCTGATCATGGCTTACAGCCACGTGGCACACGACTGTATCCTTAAGGACCACGTGATCCTGGGAAACACGACGCAGTTGGCGGGTGAAGTGGAGATTGACGACTACGCCATCTTGAGCGGGGGTACCCTGGTACACCAGTTCTGCCGGATTGGCGCGCACGTGATGATCCAGGGGGGATCAAAAATCCCGAAGGATATACCCCCTTACGTGATGGTGGGACGGGATCCCATCGTTTACGTGGGACTCAATATCGTGGGATTGCGCAGACGGGGCTTCACCAGCGAGCGGATCAACTCCATCCAGGAGATATACCGCTACCTCTACATGTCGGGCCTTAACGTTACCCAAGCCACGGAGCGTATCGAGAAGGAGCTGCCGGAATCGGAAGAGCGCGACTACGTATTGGCCTTTATTCGCTCCTCCGGGCGAGGCATCGTTAGGGGGAGCATGGATGGGTGATAGAGGGTCTGGGAATGAACCTTGAGCGGGGATAGCTTTTGGGAACCCACGAGAAGGCAACCAAGGGATATTCCCGTAAAAGCAACCAAGGAAGGGGTAACCATGAAGGATGGACTTTTTTTCCCGGCCGAGTGGTACCCGCAGAGCGGGGTTCAACTGACCTGGCCGCATCGAGAAACCGACTGGAAGGATAACCTGGAGGAGGTGACCGGCTGCTACATCGCCCTCTCGAAAGAGATCCTCAAGCGGGAGAAGCTGCTGGTGGCGTGCCAGGATGCCCGGGAGGTGGCGGCTTACTTTACCGCGGGAGAGCGGGCGAACCTGCTTCTGCACGAGGTCCCGAGTAACGACTCCTGGACACGCGACCACGGGGGCGTGGGTCTGCTCGACGGGGGGCGACCCCTGCTGATCGACTTTGGCTTTAACGGCTGGGGGTTGAAATTCGCCGCGAACCTCGACAACCGGATCACCCGCCATCTATACGACCGATCGGCTTATCTGCCGGACGTGCGCTACCTGAACCGCTTGGACTTTATCCTGGAGGGGGGCTCTATCGAGACGGACGGGACAGGAACGCTCCTGACCACCTCCCGCTGCCTGCTTTCGCCCAACAGGAACGGGGCACTCAACCGGGAGCAGGTGGAGGAGCAGCTGAAACTGACGCTCGGGGTTAAGCGGGTGTTGTGGTTGAACCACGGCTTCCTGGAAGGAGACGACACCGATAGCCATATCGATACCCTGGCTCGCTTTTGCGACGAGAAGACCATCGCTTACGTGGCTTGTGACGACGAGGAGGATATCCACCACGGGGAGCTTAAGGAGATGGAGCGGGAACTGAGGGCTTTCGTTACCCCTGGTGGCGAACCTTACCGGCTGCTGCCGCTGCCCATGGCGGATGCCTTGTATCACGAGGGGAGGCGCCTGCCCGCCACGTACGCCAACTTCCTGATCATCAACGGGGCGGTCTTGATGCCTTGCTACGGCTCCCCGAAGGACGACGTCGCGAAGAGGCAGCTACAGACCGCTTTCCCCGATAGGGAGGTGATCGGCATCGATTGCCAGCCGCTTATCAAGCAGTCGGGTTCGCTGCACTGCGTCACGATGCAGCTCCCCGCCGGTTTTTTGTAATTGTTTATTCGAATCAATATTCTTTTGCTTTCAAAGCGAAGACAATACAACAACACAATACGCGTAAACGAAAAACTATGAAGATAGGAATCATACAACAGGCCAACGGCGCGGATGCCGCGACGAACGTGGCCCGCCTGGAAGAGAAAATAGGGGCGCTCGCCAAGGGCGGGGCCCAGTTGATCGTGCTGCAGGAGCTGCATAACAACCTCTACTTCTGCCAAACCGAAGAGGTGGAGCGGTTCGACCTGGCGGAGGCGATACCGGGTCCCTCCACCTATGCCTTTGGTGCCCTGGCGAAAGAGTTTGGGGTGGTCATCGTGCTGTCGCTATTCGAGCGGCGAGCCCCCGGCCTTTATCACAACAGCGCCGTGGTGATCGAGAAGGACGGCACTATCGCCGGTATCTACCGGAAGATGCATATACCGGACGACCCGGCCTACTACGAGAAGTTCTACTTCACGCCGGGTGATCTCGGCTTCGAGCCTATTGACACCTCGGTGGGGCGGCTGGGCCTCCTGGTCTGCTGGGACCAGTGGTACCCCGAGGCGGCACGGCTGATGGCGCTCGCCGGGGCGGAGCTACTGATCTACCCCACGGCCATCGGATGGGAGTCCAGCGATAGCGACGACGAGAAACAGCGGCAGCGAGACGCGTGGATCACCGTGCAGCGGGGACACGCCATCGCCAATGGGCTGCCCCTGGTCGCAGTGAACCGCGCCGGGTATGAGCCCGACCCGTCGGGACAAACCAACGGCATCCAGTTCTGGGGGAGTAGCTTCGTCTGCGGTCCGCAAGGGGAGTTCCTGTACCAGGCCCCGGAAGGAGAGGATGCACGGGTGGTGGAGGTCGACCTGGATCGTACTGAACAGGTACGTCGCTGGTGGCCCTTTTTCCGTGACCGACGCATCGATGCTTACGGCGATCTCACCAAGCGCTGGATAGATTGATCGGTCTGTTCGGTGTACGTCACTTTATGTTGCCCGTGGCCTCCAGTTTCCTTCATACGATTATTTTTTCACAGAGATAAGAGATCTGTTTTTATTATCTTTGTTCACCCGATTTGGGTAAGGAAGTTCGCGCTTTCTTGAGTGACGATACCATTTAAAACTCTCTATTGGTCAAGCGGCAGAATTAGTGTAGGTGTCCCTTTCGCCTTGTCCGTTATCTGCGTCCCCCGGAGCTCCTGCCGGAGCTGCTCCGTTCAGAGGAGCCCGACCGGGTCGTCGCGTTGTTGTTGCTTCGGTTAGAAGAGGAGCTCGACCTCACGGTGCTGTTGCCGCTGCTCCGGTTGCTATTACTGGAGCTGCTTCGACTCACGCTGCCACTGGTAGAGCTTCGGTTGCTTGAAGAGCTGGACCTTACGGTGCTGTTGCCGCTGCTCCGGTTGCTATTACTGGAGCTGCTTCGATTCACGCTGCCGCTGGTAGAGCTTCGGCTGCTTGAAGAGCTGGACCTTACGGTGCTGTTGCCGCTGCTCCGGTTAGAAGAGGAGCTGGTTCGGCTGTTGTTTACCGCGCTTCGATTCGAGGAGCTGCTAGTGGTACCACGGCTCACATTGCCGCTGGTTGTGCTTCGGTTGCTGCTACTGGTTCGGGCGGTGCTCACCGCGCCGCGGTTGCCGCCGCTACTGCTTCGGCTGGCGGTTGCTTCCGGTCGGTACACCCTTACCGCGTTGTTGTCTACCACGGTAGTTCTTCCCGAGCTCGTTCGGACGTTGCTGCTCTCTACCCGGTGAACGATAGCGTTCCTGCCGGTGGTTCTTTGGTACTCGGAGGGGGTTGGACCGCTATAGTAGCGGTTATTGTTATACACGTAGGTGTTGTTGATAATGGTGGTGTTGTTATAGATGGTGGTGCTGTGGCGCCTGTAGTACTTGTACATACTGCGGTTGTACATGTGGCGCGTGGGCAGGAAAGTCCAGTAGTGCCCGGGTAAGTTCACGTGAACGTGGATGCTCACCCTTGGCCCTAACGGCGCCCAGCCGTAGTAGCCACCGCCACTTCTCCACGTTACCCATGCAGGTGCCCACTCGTAACCGGGAACCCAGGCCCAGCCATAATAGTTGTCCCAGTACCATCTCCCGTAATGGAACGGTGCCCATCCCCAGGAGTAGTTGGAAACCCACATGTTGCCGTGGTCGGTCATCACCCAGTAACCATTCGTGGCGTAGGGATGGAAATCCCTGCCCACGTTGGGTATCCAGACACGTCCGTACGAGTGGCTGTTAATCCACCTTCCGTAAGGCCTCAACTCGTTGTAAAACACGTTGAAGCTGATGCCACCGCCGCGGTTGTAGTACCCGTCTCCGTAATACCCGGCATCGTAGTACCTATCATCGTAGTACCCATACTCATCGTAAACTTGCGCGTAGGCGTAGTCACGTTGGGAACCGCAGGCGAACAAAGTCAGCGCGATGATCGCGAAAACGAGGGGGTGTCTTAATGCTTTCATACCTGTAGTCTTTAGGGGGTGAAACTTCGGTTGTTTATCATTAAGACACCCGATAACAGGAATGGTTTAATCCTCCTTCTCCTGCTCCTCGTACTCCTTGAGTAGCCTATCTTGTATGTCGCTCGGTACTAACTCGTAGTTCGAGAACTTCATGGTAAATGAACCCCTTCCACCGGTGATTGAGCTCAACGAGGTGGAGTAGTTGCTCATCTCTTTCAATGGAACTTTCGCCTTTAGCTTTTCGAAGCGCTTCTCGCTCTCCATTCCCATGATCATGGCGCGGCGTCCCTGCAGGTCGCTCATCACGTCGCCCATGTATTCGCCCGGTATGGAAACTACCACGTCGTAGATCGGTTCCAGGATCTTTGGTCCCGCGTTACGGAAAGCCATGCTAAACGCGTTACGCCCGGCGAGCATAAAGGAGATCTCGTTGGAGTCAACCTGGTGCATCTTGCCGTCGTAGACGATCACGCGAACGTCGCGGGCGTACGAGCCGGTGAGCGGCCCTTGCTCCATCCGTTCCATGATCCCTTTCAGGATGGCCGGCAAGAAGCGCGCGTCGATGGCACCCCCCACGATGCTATTCACGAACACCAGCTTACCTCCCCAATCCAGTTCTATCTCTTGGGTGTCGCGGTTCTGAATCTTGTACTCCTGCCCGTTGAAGCGGTAGATTTCGGGCAGCTCCATTCCCTCGGTGTAGGGTTCCACGATCATGTGTACCTCTCCGAACTGACCGGCACCCCCCGACTGTTTCCTATGCCTGTAGTCGGCACGTGCAGCCTTGGTGATGGTTTCGCGGTACGGGATCTTGGGCTCCATGAACTCGATCTCTATCTTGTCGTTGTTCTCCAGTCGCCACCTTAAGGTTTTCAGGTGGAACTCACCCTGGCCCGAAACGATGGTTTGCTTCAGCTCTTTTGATATCTCTACCAGCCACGTGGGATCTTCCTCCCTCATGCGGGTGAGCGATTCGTTCAGCTTCTCTGAGTTCGATTCGCTTACCGCGCGGATGGCCCTGCGGTAGCGCGGTTCGGGGTACTTGATGAAGTCGAAGAGATGCTCGGCGCCCCTGGCGTTCAGCGTGTTGCCTGTCCGTACATCCTTCAGTTTCACCGCGGCACCAATGCTGCCCGCTTGCAGCTCCGTGGCCTTGGTCCGCATTTGCCCGGCAACGGTGAAGAGTTGCGCGAGGCGCTCCCTGGACCTTCGGTTCACGTTGGTGAGATCGTCACCTTCAGTTATCGTTCCCGACATCACCTTGAAGTAGGATACCTCCCCGATATGCGGCTCCACGGTTGTCTTGAAGAAGTAGAGGCTGGTGGGTGCTTCTGCATCGGGCTTTACCTCCACGCCCTCCGAGTTTTTAGGGGCGGGCATGTCGCTCGGTGAAGGTGCTACCAGGCTTAAGAAGTTCATCACGCGGTGCACGGCCATGTTCTTCTCGGCCGAGGCACAGAAGAGCGGGAAAAGGCTGTGGCTGATCATCCCCTTGTGAATCCCCAGGCTCATCTCCTCTTCGGTCAGCGTGCCTTGATCAAAGTACTTCTCCATCAACTCCTCGTCGTTCTCGGCAGCCGCCTCTAACAACGCTTCGTAATACCCGTCGGCCTTCGCCTTCTCGCTATCCGGGATATCGAGCACTTCGGGAGCGGTGGCACCCGGTGCCCACTTGTACAGTTTTTGCTTGAGCACGTCTACGATCCCCTCGAACGAGGTGCCACTACCCACCGGGTATTGCACCGGAACCACCTTGTTGCCGTAGAACTCTTTCAGGCTGGTGAGGGTGTTTTCGTAATCGGCTTTTTCATGGTCCATCCGGTTAACCAGTAGCACCATCGGTTTTTGCAGGTCGTCCACGTAGCGGAACTGGTTTACAGTACCTACTTCCACCCCACTAGACGCGTCAATCAGCATCAGCGCCGTGTCGGTCACGTTGAGGGCGGTCACCACGTTGCCCACGAAGTCGTCCGCTCCCGGGCAATCGATAAAGGTCATCAGTTTACCTTTCCACTCGTACGAGAAGACGGTGGAAAATACCGAGTAGCCGTACTCCTTCTCCACGGGGAAGTAGTCGCACACGGTGTTATTCCCCTCAACGGTGCCGCGTCGTTTTATAAGACCACTCTCGAAAAGCATCGCTTCTGCGAGGGTGGTCTTACCTGTTCCGGCATTGCCAATAATTGCAATGTTCTTGATTTCGTCTGTTTTATACACTTTCATGATTAAAACGATATTTTAAATGTGATTAATTTTCCAATTGCACGGTTGCACCAGATTGCCGTTATTCGTTTTGACTCTCATTAATTTGCCATGTCGCACAAATCAGCCCCCCAACGTGCTGCCGGGTAAAGAAAAAACTTTGCAGTGGTTGGGTAACGCCTGCAAAGTTATCCTTTTTTCAAACGCGATGCAATTTATAAAAAATGGGTGACATAAAAAACGTTGGAGTTATGTTATATAACATAAAGAACTTTTAAAGGTGCTTTATTGTTTACTATGAAGTTTACTATGAAAACCACATTTTTGCTACATTTGTCAGACCCTTCGGGGTGATCGATCGCTTTTTCGGTGGAATCACTTTTAAAGTGCAAGGGTTTGGCTGATTGACAGCCTACTAACATATAGAATAGAATAGATGGATAATTTTTACAGTTCGCCCTCCGACGAGGTGTTGCAAAGATTTAACGTCTCCCACCAAACCGGGTTGACCCATAACGAGGTATCCAAGCGAATCGAAGAGTACGGCTTCAACCGGCTCGCCGCTCGCAAGCGCAAATCAATCGCCGCGATGTTCTTCGACCAGTTCAAGAGCAGCATGGTAGTCATCCTCCTGATTGCCGCCATCGTCTCCGGCGTGATCGGGATGATGGAGGGGGAGGGGATGATCGAGACGTTCGTGATCCTTGCCATCCTGGTCGTTAACGCGGTTATCGGGACGGTGCAGGAGAAGCGGGCGCAATCTTCCTTAGACGCGTTAAACAGGATGAGCTCCCCCCACGCCAAGGTGTTGCGAGAGGGGCAGGTGCACGAGATCGACTCGGTGGAGGTGGTACCCGGCGACATCCTCATACTTGAGACCGGCGATATTGTCCCGGCCGATACCCGCCTGTTTGAAACCCATAACCTCAAGGTGCAGGAGTCGGCCCTCACCGGCGAATCGGTGCCGGTGGAGAAGTCACAGGAGGTCTTGCCGGACGAGGAGATCCCCTTGGGCGACCGACACAACATGGCCTTCTCCACCAGCGTGGTCACCTACGGCCGCGGCAAAGGGGTGGTGGTAGGTACCGGTATGTTGACGGAGGTGGGTAAGATCGCGCACATGCTGCAACGCACCGAGGCCGTGGAAACCCCCATGGGCAAGCGTCTGGAACAACTGGGTAAGGTGCTGGGCAACGTGGCCCTCGGGATCTGCGCGTTTATCTTTATCGTGGGGATACTGTACGGTAACGACTGGCTGGAGATGTTCATGATGGCCGTGAGCCTGGCCGTGGCGGCCATCCCCGAGGGGTTGCAGATCGTGTCGACCATCGTATTGGCAATGGGGGTACAGCGGCTCGTGAAGCAAAACGCCATCGTGCGTACCCTCCCCTCCGTCGAGACGCTGGGAAGTACTACCGTGATCTGCTCCGATAAGACGGGAACCCTTACCCAGAACAAGATGACCGTGGTGAAAGGGTGGGTGCCCGATGGCGAAATCGACTTCGCGGTGGAGGGTCGCCCGGATCGCTCGATGGGTGCTCCTTACGGTACTCCGTTGGGCGCTTCAAACGGCACATTTTTCGATACCTCGCTCGGCACATCACTTAGCGCATTACCCGGTGCCTCGCTTGGTATCCAGGCCGGCTTGCCGGTTGGTGAGGTGAACAGGGATGCCGGGCTCCTCCTGGTAAACAGTGCACTGCTATGCAGTGACGCGCACCTGAAGCGGTTGGCCGATGGAATGCCCGAGTTCACGGGAGACCCCACCGAGACCGCTATCGTGGAAGTCGCGTTGAAGTGGGGCATTGACAAGAATGAGCAGGAGCGGCAGTATCCCCGCGTGGGGGAGGTGCCCTTCGATTCGGAGCGAAAGCGGATGTCCACCATCAACCGGCTGGATAACGGCCGCTATCGCGTGCATGTGAAAGGGGGGCTGGATGAGGTGCTTGCCGTCACCACCCGCGTACTGCAAGGGGGTGAGGCACACGCCATCACCCCGGGCGACCGGGCGGCTATCGAGGCTGCCAACCTCCGCATGGCGGAGTCGGCCCTCCGCGTGTTGGCGGTTGCCTACAGCGATATCGACACCCTTCCGGAGAGCATGGAGGTTGACAGCGTGGAGCGGGGGCTCACCTTCGTCGGGCTGTTGGGCATGATAGACCCTCCACGCCCCGAGGCGATCGAGGCGGTCGAGAAGTGCCGGACGGCCGGCATCCGTCCGGTGATGATCACGGGCGACCATAAGGCGACGGCTATAGCCATCGCGAGCGGGATCGGTATCTACCGTGAGGGCGATCGGGCGATCACGGGCACCGACTTGGCCGAGATGGACGATGAAACGCTTTACCGGGAAGTGGAAAATTTGCCCGTTTACGCCCGGGTGGCGCCCGAGCACAAGGTGCGCATCGTCCGCGCATGGCAGTCGCACGGGCAGATCGTGGCGATGACCGGCGACGGGGTGAACGATGCCCCCGCGCTCAAGCAGGCCGATATAGGGGTATCGATGGGCATCACGGGAACCGAGGTGGCTAAAGATGCCTCCGACGTGATCCTTACCGATGACAACTTTGCTACCATTGTGAACGCGGTGGAGGAGGGACGCCGCATTTACGACAATATCCTAAAGGTGATCCAGTTCTTGTTGTCGGCCAACGTGGGTGAGGTGCTGTTGATCTTTATCGCCTCCCTGTTCAATATTGGTAACCCGTTATCCCCGATACTTATCCTCTGGATCAACCTGGTGACCGACAGCCTTCCCGCGCTTGCCCTAAGCCTTGATCCCGCTGAGGAGGACATTATGACCCGTGCGCCTCGCGACCCGAAGCAGGGCTTCTTCACCAGGGGGATGCAGTGGCGCATTTTTTATCAGGGCACCACCATCGGGCTGATATCGCTTGCCGCGTACATGATAGGTTACGCCGATGGCGGTCAGCCGTTGGGGCAAACCATGGCGTTTGCCGTGTTGGGGTTCTCGCAGCTCTTTCACGTGCGCAACCTGCACTCCAACAGGCGCTCCTCGTTCCGAACCGGGCTGCTGGCCAACAAGGCCCTGCTCGTGGCTATCCTGGCCTCCTCGTTGCTGATGTTCGTTGTACTGCTACCGCCTGGCGTGATGGAGGTGTTCGATGTCGTCTCCATGGATTGGCTCCACTGGATCTACGTGGCGGGTCTCTCGCTTGTTCCTATCGTGGTGGTAGAGTTGATGAAGTTGTTAAGGATCAACCAGACCAAGGACGAACGGTAATTCGCTCGTTCCCACTTTCAACGGCTCCCCAGAACCTCTTCAATGGCTTGCGCGATAAGCGGGATCCCTTTTCGGATCGCTTCCGCGTCGGTATTGCAAAACGAGACCCGCATGAAGTCGTTCTTCACCCCATCCGGGTCGAAGGTCTTACCGGTGACGAAGACGGTACCCTTTTCGATCGCCTTTTTCAGGATGGCGGTCGCGTCGGTTCCTTCCGGCAGTTGCAACCAGGTGTAGAAGCCGCCCCTGGGTCGCTCGAACGTCACGCTGGGCGGCAGGTACGTTTCCAGCGCCTTGATCATCGCTTCGCCCCGTTCCCGGTACGCCTTTCTCATCTCGGCGGTGTAGTTGTAGATATAACCACCCCGGATGAACTTGTCCGCGATCACCTGCGACAGGCTGGGGGAGCAGGCGTCGAGTGACTGCTTGATCAACTCGCACCGCTTGTAGATCTCTTCCGGCACCAGCATCCACCCTAACCGCAGTCCCGGCCCCAGTATCTTGGAGAAGGAGCCGGTGTAGCAGATATCGATCCCTTCCGGGTCGACTGCTTTCATCAGCGTCATCTCCGGGAGATCCTCCTCATGGAAGTAGAGGTCGCTGTAGACGTCATCCTCGATAACCGGTATGTTCTTCCCCTTGAGCAGTTCCATCATCTGCTGCTTTACCTTGCGCGAGTAGATGATGCCCGCCGGGTTGTGGAAGTTGGGCGTGTAGTAAAGGAATTTCGGGGTTGGCCGCGTGGATTCGAGTCGCTCTTCCAGCTTAGCCACGTCCATGCCATCGCCCTTTAGGGGCACCGAGACCAGTTCCGCCTGGCAAGCGCGGAAGGCCGAGAGCGCCCCGATAAAGCTGGGTGCTTCCACCAGCACCGGGTCTCCCGGGTCGGTGAACGCCTTGGCCAGGATATGGATCGCCTGCAGCGAGCCGGTGGTGATCATCAGCCGGTTATTTTTCACGGGCAACCCCTTCTTCTCCAGGTAGTCGGCCAGCGACTTCATGAGCGAGGGGAGTCCCGCGGTGGGCCCGTACTGGAGCGCCACCTGCTTCTCCCTGTCGGTCAGCGAATGATAAATCTGGTCGATCGTCTCCAGCGGGAACAGGTCGTTCCCCGGCATGCCGCCGGCGAAGGAGATCATATCGGGAGCCGTTGCCAGGCTCATCAGGTCGCGTATCTCCGATGAGCGGAGGTTGGCGACGCTACGTGCGAAACGTATCATTTTCAATGAGCAATTAGTAATGAACAATTAGCAATGAACAATTAGCAATGAGCAATTAGCAATTAGCAATTAGCAATGAGTAGTTAGCAATTAGCAATGAGCAATTTTTTTAGGAGCGAGGGCAGAGCTGAGCTTGCTTAAGCTTTGCCGAGCGATGACAGAAAAGGCGCGTCAGCGAATGAACAATTAGCAATCGCCTATAATTGGTAGATGTCGTGTTGCGATAGCAGCGTTATTCCCCTCTCCTCCAAGAGCTTTGTTACCTCCGGGATATTCTCGGTTCGGATCACGCCCAGTGCGACGTCATCGTTGGAGAAGGCGTACATGTAATCGACGTTCACCTCTTTCTCCGCCAGTATCTTCAGTATCTTGTAGAGCGATCCCGGCTCGTCGGCCATGTTCACGCAGGCCACGTCCGTCAGGCCGATCGAGAATCCCTCCTTCTCCAGCGTCTCCTTGGCCAGTTGCGGCCTTCCCACCACCATGCGCACGATCCCGTAGTCGGTCGTTTCCGCCACGTTCAGCGCGATGATATTGATATCGTTCTCCGCCAGTATCCGCGTCAGTTCGGTAAGTCGTCCCGACCGGTCTTCCAGGAAAACGGATAGTTGTTGTATGTGCATTTCATTTGGTTTTTAAAAATTCCGTTGTTTCTCTTCACCTGGGAACAAGGATAAGCCTTGTTCCCGCTTACTTTCCCTAGTAACGTGCTTTTAGCCTGTCTTCACTTCGCTCACGTTTGCCCCTCCTTACTCACTTCAACGCAGGTCGATAATCCGTTGCGCCTTCCCCTCCGAACGTTGGATGCTGTTGGGTTCCACCAGCTTGATGATTGCGGTGATCCCCAGCATGCTCTTGATGTTCGCCTCGATTTGTTTCCGGATTCCCTCCAGTACTCGGATGCTGTCCGACCAGTTTTTCTCGTCGATCTCCACCTTCACCTCCAGCGTATCGAGGTTCTTCTCCCGGCGGATCACCAGCTGGTAGTGCGGCGAGGTTCCTGACATGCTCATCAGCACCGCTTCCACTTGCGATGGGAAGACGTTCACGCCGCGGATAATCAGCATATCGTCCGTCCGTCCTAAGCATTTCTCCATCCGCGTTAACGTTCGTCCGCAGTCGCACTTCTCCCGGCAGAGCCTCGTGAGGTCGCGCGTGCGGTACCTCAGCAATGGCATCGCCTCCTTGGTCACCGTGGTAAACACCAGCTCGCCGATCTCACCGTCGGGGAGTACCTCGAGCGTTTCGGGGTCGACCACCTCGGGGATGAAATGGTCCTCGAAGATATGGTTCCCCCGTTGGCATTCGCACTCCATCGATACCCCCGGTCCCATCACCTCGCTCAGCCCGTAGATGTCGTAGGCGGTGATATGTAGCAGTTTCTCGATCTCGCGGCGCAGCTCGTTGCTCCACGGTTCCGCCCCGAAGACGCCCGTCCGTAGCTTCACCTTTTCGGGCGGGATCCCTTCCTTCAGGATGCTCTCGCCCAGGTGCGCCGCGTACGAGGGGGTGCAGGCCAGCGCCGTCGCGTTAAAATCGGTCATGAACTGTAGCTGCTTCCTGGTGTTGCCGCTAGATATGGGGATGACGGTCGCCCCCACCTTCTCCGCGCCGTAGTGTATCCCCAGTCCCCCCGTGAAGGGGCCATAGCCGTATGACACCTGTATCGTGTCATCTTCGTTGACCCCTGCCATCACCAGGCCCCGGGCCACCACCTCCGCCCAGGTCTCAATATCCCGCGGGGTGTACCCCACCACGGTCGGTTTCCCCGTGGTCCCGCTCGATGCATGTATCCGCACCACGTCGGTTTGCGGCACGGCGAACAGTCCGAACGGGTAGTTCTCCCGCAGGTCATCCTTGGTGGTGAAGGGGAGTGCCTTCAGTTGATCCACGTCGCGGATGTCTCCCGGCTCGATCCCCATCTCCTTCAGCTTGTTCCTGTAGAACGGCACGTTGTGATACAGCCGTTCCATCATCGCGGCGAGCTGCTTGCTTTGCAGCCGCCGCATCTCCTCTCTGTCGGCACACTCCCTTTCGGGGTTCCATATCTTATTGGTTCGTTTCATCTTTTTTTATTGCCTGCGCTCTTCCCAGCCTGAACGCGTTAATATTCATCTCTACCACCTCATCGCCTTTACGCCCGAAGAACCGAGCGATGGCCCCTTCCATCTGCCCCGCGCTAATCCCCAGGTAAGGTGACGCTGCTCCCAGCATCACCACGTTGCCTGCCCGTGCGCTTCCCGCTTCGCGTGCCAGCGGCTCCGCCTCCACGAGCAGGTGTTGGGCCGATTGACGGATGGTTTCCAGCACCTTCTCCCTGTCCGGGTAGTTCCCGATATTCTCGATCGGCTCGGTCGCTGCCACGATCACCCCGTCCGGTGCCAGGAAGGGGAGGTAGCGGAGCGCCTCCATCGGCTCGATGGAGAGGATCAGGTCCGCCTTGCCCAGCGGGATCAGGTCGGAGAAGATCTCCTCTGACGAGAGGCGCAGGTGCGACTCCACCGCCCCGCCCCGTTGGCTCATGCCGTGTACCTCCGCCTGCTTCACGTGCAGCCCCAGCTTCATCGCCGCGAGGTCGATGATCGCCGCGATGGTCAGGATACCTTGCCCCCCTACGCCCGCTATAATGATATTCTTGTTCATTTCTCAGTTACCGGTTTCTACTTTCTTGCTTTCCTTTTCAATAACTTCCGTGTATTTACTTCCGTGTATTTACTTCCGTGTATTTACTTCCGCGTATTTACTTCCGCGTATTTATTTCCGTGTGAACTTTCTTTACTATCACGCTTTTTTTCTTTTCCTTTTCGCCGTCTGCACGCACTCCCGTTGCGCGATGATGACCGAGACCCCTTCATATTCCAGCTCCTCCCGCAACACCTTCACGTTCTCCTCGTGGTTGCGCTTCAGCGGCACCAGCGTGCGGATATGCTTCTCCGCCACGCCTATTCCCCGGCAGATATCGTGGAAGCGCCCGGTTCCCGCCGAATCCTGCCCTCCCGTCATCGCCGTGGTCTCGTTGTCAGAGATGATCACGGTAAGTGGCGAGCGGTCGTTCACCGCGTCGAGCAGCCCCGTGATCCCCGAGTGGGTGAAGGTGGAGTCGCCGATCACGCACACCGCGGGGCGCATACCCGCGTCGGCTGCCCCTTTCGCCATGGTGATCGCCGCGCCCATATCTACGCAGGTGTGGATCGCGTTGAAGGGCGGCAGGGCTCCCAGCGTGTAGCAGCCGATGTCACCAAATACCCGGTAGTTCGGGTAGGCCGCCATCACCTCGTTAAGCGCGTGGAACAGGTCCCTATGGCCGCACCCCTGGCAAAGCATGGGCGGTCGCCCCTTCACGATAGCCGGCACGGCATTCGGTTCAGACGTCTCTACGCCCAGTGCTTTCGCCAGCAGGCCCGGGGAGAGTTCGCCCGTGCGCGGCAGCGTCCCATCCAGTCGCCCCCTGAGGGCGTTATCGCCGCGGTACCCTTTCAGTAGTTCTTCGCAGACCGGGTATCCCTCCTCGGCAATCAACAGGGTGTTGTGCTTCTCGATGAAGCGGTTCACCAGGTTCTTTGGGAGCGGGTAGGTGCTTATCTTGAGCACCTCTACCGGCAGGTGGTAGGCACGAATCACCTCCATCGCGTAATTGTAGGCGATGCCGAACGCGATCACGCCCGTAATATTGTTTGTTTCCTCGTTACTCCACCGTTTGACCCAGTTAAAGGGGGACGATTCGGAGAGGGCAACGAGCTCCTCCTGCTTATCCAGTAGCCGTTGATAGTTCCCCCGCGCGTTGGCCGGCAGCAGGATCCACTGCCCCTTCTCCGTGGAGGGGTTGAGCGGGTTCTGCCCCCTGGGTTCACCGCGTTGGACGGTGGAGCGGGAGTGCGAGAGCCGCGTGGGTACGCGCAGCATCACCGGGAGTCGGCTCTTTTCCGAGAGCTCGAACGCGTACCGCGTCATCTCGTACGCCTCCTGCTGGTTGGCTGGCTCCAGTACCGGGATCATCGCGAACTTCCCGTACACGCGGCTATCTTGTTCGTTCTGCGACGAGTGCATGGAGGGGTCGTCTGCCACCACGATGGTGAGGCCCCCGTGCACGCCCGTGATCGACGCGTTCATGAAGGGGTCCGCCGCCACGTTGAGCCCCACGTGCTTCATGCAGACCAGGCTCCGTTTCCCCGCGTACGACATGCCCAGCGCCGCCTCCAGGGCGGTCTTCTCGTTGGTGCTCCAGGCTGAGCGCACCGTTTTTCCCGGGTCTCGTTGGGCCCGTTGTATAAACTCGGTAATCTCGGTGGAGGGGGTTCCGGGGTACGCGTACACCCCTGAAATCCCGGCGTCTAACGCCCCTTGCGCGATGGCTTCGGCACCCAGCAATAGTTTTGTCAATTGCACGTTTTTTATTTTTGTATGCCCTTGCTTGTTATATGAAACAGATTGCTTTAAGGTGGCACACTATGCCAATCCTTTACACCTAAAACGAGCAACCCGTTAAGCTTTTCAGGTTAACGGGTTGCGAGTCAGTTTTGTTACCAGTTGCTCGTCACGTTGGTCTTTCCCTAACGCGGAGCTTTTCCCGACGGTTTCCCGTGGTTGCATGTTTTGTTCAGGGTTTAGCGGCGACCGCCCCTTGGTCCCCTTGGTCCCCTTGGTCTTTCGGGTCTTTCAGGCTTTGAAGATTCCTCTTTTGGCCTTTCTGGTTTTGGGAGCAGCACCTTCCGAGAGAGCTTGAACTTGCCGCTCCTGGGGTCGATATCGATCAGTTTCACCTCGATCTTGTCGCCCTCCTCGATGCCCGCGTCCTCTATCTGCTCCAGTCGCTTCCATTCGATCTCGGAGATGTGCAGCAGCCCATCTTTCCCGGGTAGGAACTCGCAGAAGAGCCCGTACGGCATGACCGACCGGACCGTTGCCTCGTACACCTCGCCCACCTCGGGGACGGCCACGATACCCCGGATTTTTATCAGGGCCGCTTCGATGGAAGCCTTGTCGGCGGAGGATATCTCCACCCGTCCCACGTTGTCGATCTCGTCGATGGCGATGACCGTACCGGTCTCCTCCTGAATACTCTGGATGATCTTGCCTCCCGGCCCGATCACGGCGCCGATGTAATCCTTCGGTATCTCGATCACCTCGATGCGCGGCGCGTGCGGCTTGAGGTCGGCCCTCGGTTCAGATATTGTCTCCATCATCTTATCCATGATATGCTCGCGACCCTCTTTGGCTTGTGCCAGGGCTTTCTGCAGTATCTCGTACGAGAGACCATCCACCTTGATATCCATTTGTACGGCGGTGATCCCGTCGCGGGTGCCGCACACCTTGAAGTCCATGTCGCCCAGGTGATCCTCGTCGCCCAGGATATCTGACAGGACCGCGTAGTTTTGTCCCTTGTTTTCCGAGATGAGACCCATCGCGATGCCGCTCACCGGCTTTTTGATGGTTACCCCGGCGTCCATCAGCGCGAGCGTTCCCGCGCAGACAGTGGCCATGGACGATGATCCGTTTGACTCCAGGATGTCCGACACCACCCGCACCACGTAGGGGTAATCTTCGGGCAGCATCCGCTTGAGCGCCCTGTGTGCCAGGTTCCCGTGGCCGATTTCCCGTCGGCTGGTTCCCCTTTGCGGCCGGGCCTCTCCCGTGGAGAAAGGTGGAAAGTTATAGTGCAACAGGAAGCGGTCGTACCCATGTACCAGCGCATCGTCCACGATCTTCTCGTCGAGCTTGGTGCCCAGCGTGACCGTGGTGAGCGATTGTGTTTCACCGCGGGTGAATAGTGCCGCCCCGTGCGGTCCCGGGATGAAGTCCACTTCGCTCCATATGGGCCGTATCTCGGTGGTTTTTCGGCCATCCAGTCGTTTTCCCTCATCCAGGATGCAACGGCGCATCGCCTCTTTCTCTACCTCGTGGTAGTAGCGTACCACCATCGCCTCTTTCTCTTCGCGCTCCTCTTCGGGGATTGTCTCCAGGAAGTCGGTCTTGATCGCTTCGAATGCCTCTCCGCGCTCCTTCTTGTTGCTGTTGCATGCCGTGACCACGTCGTAGGCGCGCTGGTAACACTCTTTCCACACCCGTTTCTTCAGCTCCTCGTCGTTCTCCTCGTGACAATATTCGCGCTTCACCGTTTTGCCAGCCATCTCGGCCAGTTCCAGTTGTGCCTGGCATTGTACCTTGATCGCCTCGTGTGCGAACTGTATCGCCTCCAGCAGCTCGGCTTCCTGTACCTCGTTCATCTCGCCTTCCACCATCATGATGTTATCGATGGTGGCACCCACCATGATATCCATATCGGCTTCCTCCAGCTCCTTGAAGGTGGGGTTCAGGACCAGTTTCCCGTTGACGCGTGCCACGCGTACTTCCGATACCGGCCCGTTAAACGGGACGTCGGAGACCGCCAGCGCGGCCGAGGCGGCCAGTCCCGCCAGCGCGTCGGGCATATCCTCCCCGTTGGAGGAGAAGAGTATCACGTTCACGAACACGTCGGCGTGGTAATCGTCCGGGAAGAGCGGTCTCAGCGCGCGGTCCACGAGGCGGCTGGTCAGTATTTCGGTGTCACCCGGTCTCCCTTCGCGTTTCATGAACCCACCCGGGAATCTCCCGGACGAGGCAAATTTTTCCCTGTATTCTACTTGTAACGGCATGAAGTCGGTACCCGGGGTGGCCTCTTTCGCGGCGCAAACGGTTGCCAGCAGCATGGTGTCGCCCATTACGACTGTCACTGCCCCGTCGGCCTGTTTCGCCAATTTCCCCGTTTCCAGCGTGATCACGCGCCCGTCTGGCAGCTCGATCCGCTTGCTAATTGGATGTGTCATAAAAATTTATCTAATATATCTGTAAAAATCCCCCAAAGTTACACAAAGTTTTGGTTTCTTGGTGCATCGGGGGCTATAAAATAAGATAACGGGGCTGGATGGTTCCTCTATTTATCATTACCCGGTTTGTTACCGCTTGGCCAGTAAACTTTCAATTTCCCTATCGTTCAATACTTTCACGTTGGTGAAGAGGTACTTGGTGTCCAGGAAGTTCCCGTACTGGTTGCATTCGTTCACGGCGGCATCGAGGATCGATTTAGCGTCTTTGTCGAAGGCGAAAAGCATCTGTATGGTAAAGTAGTTCTCCTTGGTTTCGAACTTCTCGATGACCACGTCGGCTTGTTCCAATTGAAAGGTAAACTCCCGGTTTACAATCTCTCGCTGTAGGTCAGTGAAGGGTTGCCGTTCAGTCGTGGTTAATACGGCGAAGAAGCGGAGCTTCTTGCCATGACCGCCCAAGCCGGACGAAATGTAGACCTGTTGCTGCCCAGAAAGGTAGGAGCTTAAGATGATGCGGCTGCTCACCAAGGCCATGGACGACCAGTGGGCAAGCTCGGGTTCAAGCGGGCTGCTGTGGTACGTTTCGATGGAGCGGTATGCGCTCACGTCGGGGATGGAGGCCAACAGGGTGAGGCTCCGCTTTTTGCGCTCCACGCTCGCATCGGGGGAGAAGAGCAGGGAGACCTCCTCGTCGCGCATGAAAGGCTCGTTCTCCCGGCGCAGCCGTTCGAAGTAACGGAAGTACTCCATCTGGACCTCGACCGGAACGAGATCCTCCAGGATATGGAACGAGTCAATTCCCTGTTGTTCCAACGTTTCCCGCAGTTTCGCCAACAAATCATCTTGTCCACCCATATACGCGAAGATAAGATTTTTCCCGTTCAAATGAAACCGCTCCCCGTGAATTAACTGCCGTTGGCGGGGCGCTGGCGACTTAATTTTCCTGAATTCGACCGTTAATTCCCCGAAAATGTATACATTCGCACGATTAAAGGGTTGGAACTTGGGTGTTATGGGCGGTTTCGTGCGCAAAGGCCAACGTGCGAAGGCGAGAATGCTTAAAGCGAACGTGAAAGGTGAGCGCACGAAAGTAGACTCCTGATCAACGCGAGTTCCACTCGTTTTTAATGGAATGTGAAGGTCGTGAGGTTTGCGATAAGCGAAAGCAAGGACAAGATTTACCCTGACTATGTCGAATGGAGCAATTATTCGCTAAACGATCCTTAAGCCGAAATGTCAAAGTTGAGTAAGTTGAGTAAAGAGGAGAGACTTAAAATGAAAATCAAAATAGTAAACCGATCCCGGCACCCCCTGCCCGAGTACGCGACGTTGTTCGCCGCGGGTATGGACCTGCGGGCCAACCTTGAGCAGCCCATCACGTTGAAGCCGTTGGAGCGGTCGCTCGTGCCGACCGGCCTCTATATTCAGTTACCTGAAGGGTACGAGGCCCAAATACGGCCCCGCAGCGGGTTGGCCATCAAGCATGGGATCAGCATTGTGAATGCCCCGGGGACGATCGATGCCGACTACCGCGGTGAGATAGGGGTGATCCTGGTGAACCTGTCGAACCAAGATTTCACCGTTCACGACGGTGAACGTATCTGCCAAATGGTGATCGCCCAACACGCGCGGGTAGAGTGGGAACCAGTGGACGCCCTGGATGAAACCGAGCGGGGCGCCGGCGGCTTTGGCCATACCGGGAAGCAGTAAATGGAGACGTTATTGATGCGTTACGTGAAAACCATATGGAGGAGCTTTTGGCTCGCCATCTTGTTTGCCATGTTGGGACTGTTCCCAACATTGGCGAAGGGTTGGCAAAGTTCGTTGTCAACTGGGACTGTAACGGTCGTGGAACACCCGGGTCCGGTTTCAAATGCGGTTACTGAACGGTACACCTCGGTTTCAACCGAGGTTGTGACGGTGATGATATATCCGGAACCGGTTTTACCTTCGGAGACGGTGGTTGGGGCACAACAAGACACTCCCCCAGAAGATATCATTCAAAGCAACGAGCAGCGGAAGTTCGATTACTACTTCTACGCGGCACTGAACGCCAAGACGTTGGGCAAGTACGATGAGGCGCTGGATATCCTGTTGCATTGCCACGCGCTGGATTCGACCAACGCGAATGTCCTCGTTGAGTTGGGCACGTTCTATAGCGTCTTGCAGGAGAAAAACAGGGCACTCCATTTTTTCAAGAAGGCGGTTCAGTACGATGAGACCAACTACTATTACAACATGATGCTGGCCGGCCTGAGCAAGGAGCTGGGGTTAAAGCAGGAGGTGGTGGATATCCACGAGCGGATGTTGGCGCTCTACCCCGATAAGCAGGAGCTCCACTTCGAGATGGCCAACGCGTACGCGGATAACGGGGAGCTGGAGAAGGCGGTGGCCTCGTTGAACGAGCTGGAGGCACAGACGGGCATCACGGAGGTGTTGACCCTGAATAAGTTTCGACTATATACCATGATGGATAAGAAGGAGGAGGCCTTTGCTGAGATTCAGCAGATCATCGATAAGAACCCGACCGACCCCAGGTACCTGGTGCTGATGGCCGAGCTCTGCATGGAGGATAACCGGGATGACGATGCCATCCGTTACCTTGACCAGGCACGGGAGATCGACCCCGACTTCCCCCCGCTGACCATCGCCCTGGTCAATTATTACGAGCGAACCAACAACCGGATCGCGGCACAAGCCGTGCTGACGAGGGCCATAACCGCCCCCTCGATGGAGGTAGATATCAAGCTTCAACTGCTCACCCGCTACCTGGCCATCCTGCAGCAAACGGAGCAAGAGCTCACCCAGGCCAATCCACTTTTTGAATCGCTTTTTGAACAACACCCGAATGCAACCCGACTGAATTTGATATACGGGAGTGTCCTTATGCTACAGGAGAACCCGGAAGGGGCTATGGAGCAGTTCGAGATATTCGCCCGTGAGAACCCCGATGACCCCGCGGGATATGAACAGATGTTGCGTATTGCCATTCCTGAGGAGAACTTAGACAAGGTGGTGGAGATCGCCACCGAGGCGTTGAAACACCTACCCGGGGAACCGCAGTTCTATTTTTACCTGGGTGGGGCGTATTACCAACAGGAGAAGCATAAGGAGGCGCTGCAGGTTTTCGAGGAGGGACTGGAGAAGGCCAACTTCCCAAGCCCCATCGTGGAGTCGAATTTCCACGGGCAGATTGGCGACTTGCATCACTTCCTGGGGGACACCATCACGGCGTTCGAGAGTTACGAGAAGGCGTTGAAGCTTGATCCCCAAAACCTGCACGTGCTCAACAACTACAGTTATTTTCTATCCCTGCAGAAACGGGATCTCGATAAAGCGGAACAGATGAGTGGGATTACCGTCAAGCTGGAACCGATGAATCCCACCTACCTGGATACCTACGGCTGGGTGCTGTTCGAGCAGGGGGCCTACGTGATGGCCAAAATTTATATCGAGAAGGCGATCGAGTATAGTAAAGAGGAGCCCTCGGCCGAAATACATGAGCATTACGGCGACGTGCTGTACAAGTCGGGTGACCCAGAAGGGGCAGCCAGGGAGTGGTTAAAAGCGAAAGAGCTGGGGGGTGACTCGGAGGCGTTGAACAGGAAAATCAAGACAGGAGAACTATGACCTACAGGAATTATATTATATTTCTTTTGATAGTACTGACCCTGACGGGGTGCAAGGCGAAGAGACGGGTGGTCGACTTCACGACGCCCGTGGCGGAGAAGAGTGACGACGCGCTCTTCAGGGATATCCTCGCGGAGAGTTTTCCCTACGAGACGCTGTCCGCACGGCTGGACCTGAAGCTGACGAACGGTACCCGTTCGCGCAGCTCAAAAGCCCAGATCCGCATCGTGAAAGATAACGCGATGCAAATCTCCGTGCAGCCGCTCTTCGGTGTGGAACTGTTTCGCCTGTACGTCGATCCTGACACGATCGCGCTGCTCGACCGGATGGAGAAACGCTACGTCAAGGAAGCGATCACCACGCTCAAGGAGCACTACCCGGTAGGGTTCGATTTCTATACCTTGCAGTCGCTCTTCACCAACACGTTGTTCGTGGCCAACAAGACGGGGGTGACGCCGACCGACTTCCGGCGCTTTTCTTATACCCGTACCCCCGACAGCAACTACTACCTCACTTCTGAAGATCCGGAATCGATGATCAGGTACTCCTTCACGGTAAACGGAGACAACCGCGTGACCTACACCCACTTGCAGCAATCGGGGGAAGAGAACAACTTCCTGCAGTGGAGTTACAGCCACTTCATCGCCCTAAACGAAAGTGCCTTCCCGCACACGATGCGGGCATCCATCACCTCGGGCGATCAGGTAATCAACACGGAGTTCCTCTTTTCGGATGTCGTGACCAACGATGGTACGCGGCTCTCCCTGCAGATACCCGCTTCGTACACGAGGACTTCCCTGGACAATATCTTGAAAATAATCGCGGATAGCCGATGAAGCGGGTGGCCTCCATATTGCTCTTCGCGGTAATCGCGCTGCATGCCGTTGCTCAGACCGCCGAAATCGAGGCGCTGCAGAAGCAACGGCAAGCCCTGCAGGAGGATATTAGCAATACCAATCGGCTCTACCTTGACGTGAAAAAGCATACCACCACCATCCTCGACCGCATTAACCTGATCAATAAACAGATTGCTTCGCGTAAGGAGTTGATTAACGTGCAGAGGAGAGAGATCGAGGCGCTGCGTCAAGAGGAGCGTCGACTCGAAGGGGAGATTGACCGTTTGAACCGGGAGCTGAAGCAGAAGCAGGATAACTATGTCAACGCGATCAGAGGCATGCTGAACCAGAAGTTCAACCAAAATAAATTGCTGTTTATCTTGTCCGGCCAGTCGATCGGCGAATCGCTCCGGAGGATGCAGTACCTGCGGGAGTACTCGAAATGGCAGAAGGAACAGGCCGCGGAGATCAAGCGGCAAAACGAGGAGATCACCAAGAAGAGGGAGGCGCTGATTCAAGCCAAGCTGGATAAAGAGAAAGCGCTGGCCTCGCTGCAAACGGAACAGTCCAAGCTGCAGGGCGAGGAGAAAGCACGCCAGTCAGAGGTGCAAGAGGCGCGGGGGCAAGAGCGGCAACTGCAACGGACGTTGCGGGAGAAGCAGCAGCAAGCCAGCCAGCTTAACAGGCAGATCGAGCGGTTGATCGCCGAGGAGGTGGCCCGCCAGGAGCGGGAGGCCGAGGCTCGACGCCGTGCCGAGAAGGGTGAGGAGCTCGCGGAGGCGGAAACCCGTGCGAAGGAGGAGGCGGCCACCGATCGAGCCGAACCCGGTCCACGGATCGAGGCGGGTGCCAGCACTACATCGGATGAGTCGTTCAACCTCTCCAAGAACTTCGCGGCGAATAAGGGGCGACTGCCCATGCCGGTTACCGGAACCGCGACCATCGTGGGGAACTTCGGGGTCAAGCGGCACGACGAGTGGAATATCACCACCAATAGCAACGGGGTGGATATTCAGGCGCATCAGGGGGCCAGTATCCGCTCGGTGTTCGAAGGGGAGGTCTCGAAGGTGTTCTCCTTCCCCGGTTCCAACACCTGCGTGATCGTGCGGCATGGCGACTACTACACCTTTTACGCCAACATCTACGACCTGTTCGTGAAGCAGGGGGATAAGGTGAAAACGGGACAGTCGCTGGGAAGCATTTACAGCGACCCCGATACGGGAATCGCCTCCATGCACTTCCAGTTGTGGCAAAAGACGACCAAGCTCGACCCGGCACCCTGGCTGCAACGGTAGCCTGCAGGGGTAAGTCGTATGTTATTTACTGTATGAGCTTTCAGGGCGAAGACCTCGTGAATATTTGCGATTGGCCGAACGCAGAGTCAAGCTTGCTTGAACTATGCTGAGGCGAGCAAATATCTACTGCGTGAAATTTCGTGGGGACACATCCCGCGAAGATGGCGTTAAGAAAGAAAAGCTGTTTGAAGCGAAGCTGAACTTTTGCGTTAAGCAATACGTGCAGAAATGAACTTGTTCATGTTATGCTGTTGCGAGCAAAAGTGCTGCGAAGCAGAGTTCTTTTCTTTTAGCTATCAAGCAGCAGATGGGTCACGAAATTTGCGCCAGTCGAGCCTGAAAGCGATGAATTTTCTTAGAAGCGAGAGCAGAACCAAGCTTGCTTGAGTTTTGCCGAGAGACGACAGAAAAGGCAATAAATTGAAAAGGTTACATGCGAAAGTTAAGTTAGAGACTAACAGGTCAAGAAAACAACAAGTCAATAAGTCAGGAAATCTATCGTTCAATAATCAAAAAAACGTAAAACCCAATATAATCATGTCCATAAAGCTTCGCCTTATCGTGATGAATTTCCTCCAGTTCGCCGTCTGGGGGGCGTACCTCACCTCCATGTCCCGCTTCCTGGGACCTGCCGGCTTGGGGGCGCATATCGGCATCTTCTACTCCGTTCAGGGGATCGTTTCGATCTTTATGCCCGCGTTGATCGGGATCATCGCCGACCGCTGGATTCCCGCCCAAAGGCTATTGGGCATCTGTCACCTCATTGCCGCCGCGTTCATGATGACGGCCGGGCTGTACGGGTTGAACGCGACGGGGGATGTTTCGTTCTCCATCTTCTTCACCCTCTACACCTTCTCGGTGGCTTTCTACATGCCCACGTTGGCTCTCTCCAACTCGGTCGCGTACAGCATCCTCGAGCGGGGTGGCATGGACACGGTAAAAGCCTTCCCGCCCATTCGCGTGTTCGGGACGGTGGGCTTTATCTGCACCATGTGGGTCGTTGATATTCTCGGTTTCCAGACCTCCGCGATGCAGTTCATCGTCAGCGCATCCATCGGTATCGCTTTGGGGCTATACGCGTTCACGCTGCCCAACTGCCCCGTCAGTTCCCGTGGCGAAAGCAAGAGCTTGTCGCAAGCCCTGGGCCTGGACGCGTTCAAGCTGTTCAAGGAGCGCACGATGGCCCTCTTCTTCATCTTCTCCATGTTGCTGGGAGTCTCCCTACAGATCACCAACGGTTTTGCCAACCCGTTTATAGCCAGCTTCGAGGCGGATCCACAGTACGCCAACACGTTCGGGGTGCAACACTCCAATATCCTTATCTCCCTGTCGCAGATCTCCGAGGCACTCTGTATCCTACTCATCCCGTTCTTCCTGAAACGATACGGCATCAAGAGGGTGATCCTTATCGCGATGACCGCCTGGGTGCTGCGGTTCGGCCTCTTTGGCCTGGGCAACCCCGGTAGTGGACTCTGGCTGCTGATCCTCTCCATGCTGGTCTACGGCGTGGCCTTCGACTTTTTCAACGTCTCGGGTTCCCTCTTCGTGGATAAGGAGGCACCCCACCACCTCCGCTCCAGCGCGCAGGGGCTCTTCATGCTGATGACCAACGGTATCGGCGCCACCCTAGGGACGCTGGGCGCGCAGTGGGTGGTGAACCAGTTCACGCGGTGGCAAGAGGTGATGGTGAATGGCCAACCCAAGTCGCTTATGATAGGCGACTGGCAGTCGGTATGGTTCATCTTCGCGGGTTACGCACTGCTGGTGACTATTCTATTCGCGATCCTCTTCCGGTACAAGCATGTGCCGGAGAAGGGGTAGCGGTGGCGCGATCACCTGTTTTTCAATCACGCGGCAGAGATAAATCAACGGACTCCCTGTACTCCTTGGGAGTCATGTTGTACTGTTTGAAAAACTCCCTGTAAAAGTAAGCCTTGTTGTTAAAGCCGGAGTCGTACAAGACCTCTTGCACGGTTTTGTTCGTTGTTTTCAAAAGCTTGCTGGCGTGTTTAAGGCGGATGGCACGGATGAACTCGGTGGGGGTTTTTTTCGTGATCTCTTTAATCTTTCGGTAAAGTTGTATCTTGCTGACAGCGGTTTCATTCGCTATAAAATCAATGGTTAGCTCCTCGCTATCAATGTTGTCGTGAATAATTTGCGTGATGTGAAGGATTAAGTCTTTATCCTCTTTGTGTATAAGGGAGCCCTCGTATTGTTCAAGCGCGGAGTAGGGAGAGGTACCGTATTCTTTCAAGATCTCTTTTTTGTGAAGCAGATTTTTTATCATTACCTCCAAGTGCCTAAAGTTGAATGGTTTATTGATGTACGCGTCCGCACCCGATTCAAAGCCTTCAATTTGATTATCAATGGAACTTTTCGAAGACAAAAGTATAATCGGTATATGGCTGGTGAATTCATCAGCTTTCATTACCTTCACAAACTCAACACCGTCCATTTCAGGCATAATAATATCACTGATAATCAATAGGGGATGTTTTTGGTTAACAACCTGTAACGCCTCTTTCCCATTAGATGCCTCAACAATTTGGTAGTCAGAGCTTAAGAGGTCCTTAATCATGAAGCGGATCTCCGCGTCGTCTTCAACCACTAATATGAACGGATTATCAGGGATGTTGGGGATGGTCTCCTTGGTTTTAGCCTCAATACCGGGTGTAGCTTCCGCGGGCGTGGGCATCACCGGGCCTGGCGGATGAGTAAAGTCGTCCTGATGATCTTCGGGTACGGTTCCGGAAGCTGTTAATTCCAAATTCGGGAGTGAAACCTCGAAAAGGGTAAACGTTGTCCCGTCGCTTCTTAATTGAATGTCACCCTGTAGAATATTTGCTATACTCTTGCACAATGCCAATCCTATTCCATGCCGAGGGTAATTGCCCGTGGATGCTTGCTTTTCGATCTGGTTTAATACTTCAAACCGATCGAATAACGTGCTAAAGTATTCCGATTTTATCCCAATCCCCGTGTTTTTTACCGATATGTTTAACGTCTTGTCTCCGAGCACATTGACGTTTACTTCAATCCGTTCTTTTTCCGGGGTATATTTCACCGCGTTTGAAAACAGGTTGAAAATAATTTTTTCGAGGTTATCCCTGTCGGTTTTCCAGGTGATATTCTCATCGGGATTGAAAGTGACGGAATAATCGATTTTCTTCTGTTCTATCACCTCAACGAAGTTGTCCATCACGTATTTGATCAGTTCAGGGATATCAATGAGATCAACGTTTAGCTTCAGATGCCCGGTTTCTGCTTTCCTGAATTCAACCAATTGTTCAATCAGGTTCTGCATCCTTTCTGAATTCGACTTGATGACCTGCAAGTACCGTTTGGTTTTGTTGTCCGCCTCATTCTCCTTTATCAGTTTGTCACAAGGGCCGTAGATGAGCGTGAGGGAGTTGGAGAATTCGTGCGCTATGTTAGTGAAAAAACTGAGTTTCGCTTGATGAATTTCTTCCACCTTCTGTTTTTCAAGCTCCTTCATCTTCAGGTCGTTATTTAGCTTCATGCGGTATAACACCATTTTTCGAACGGTAGCTGCCAAAAAAAGCAACGCGATCACGTAAGCTATATAGGCCACGTTGCTTTTCCACCATGGGGGCGTGATCACCACGGGTAAACTGAAAAGGGGTTCACTCCACACCAAGTTCGCGTTGCTCGCTTTCACTTTAAGCGTGTAATTACCTTTCGGTATATTCGTGAAAACGATGGTGTTCGAGGTTCCTAAGTTAACCCAAGCATCTTGAAATCCCTCCATCAGGTAGGCAATTTCACACCTTGACGAAGCTAAGTAATCGATGGGTATAAAGCGGAAGCTGAACGATTTGCAATTGTATGACAGCGTGAGCGTTGCGCCTCTTTTCGTGAGGGTTACATGGTCCGAAAGATCGGTCGCGATATTGTTCACGTAAAAGGCATCCAACCAAAGTTCCGGCATATAGCTCTCGTGAAGGATCTCCAAAGGGTCAAATTCATTGAATCCGCTAATCCCCCCGAAGTAGAAAAGAGAAGAGGGGCTGGAGTAATAGGCTCCATCGGAGAACTCGTTATCTTGTAAGCCATCGTTCACGAAATAGGAGCTGATGTGATAGGCATCCTCGTCAAGCTCATCTAAACCAAGTTTGGTTAGCCCGTAATTGGTACTGATCCACAGGTTGTGGTTCGCGTCTTCTAAAATTCCATGAATGGTGTTGTTCGGAATCCCCTTTTTTTCGTTAAATTCCAATATGTCTAGTTCATCATTACCGTTCCATGTCAGTCTCTTCAACCCCATGCTGGTACCTACCCACAGGTTGCCTTTATAATCCAGGTGCAGGCAGAGGACATCGTTGCTGCTAAAATTGTTTTCGGAAAACTTAATGGCCGTGAAAGATTCGTTGAGGATGTCAAACCGGTTAACCCCACCTCCCCTTGTCCCTATCCATAAGTGGGTGTCGTTGTCTCTCACGATAGAGTAGACGATGTTGTTGGTTAATGTTGGCTCCTCGCTTCTTTCATCAAACACGAATTGCTTGTAATCCGTTACACGATAAGGGTTTGTGGATACATCGATTGTTAATTTATACATTCCGTAACCGCTGGTTCCTATCCACAACGTGTGGTTTTGATCTGGCAGGATGGCGTAGATGGAGGAGAGGATCAATTCTTCCGGGATAACAAGTTCACGTATAGCGTTGGATTCCCTATCAAAGTAATTTATCCCGTTCCCGTCCGTCCCAATCCAATGCTCGTTTGTGAATCCCTTTGCAATGACAAAAACCGAGTTACTCATCAAACCATCCTCGGTGTTGTACCGGTTGTACGGTCGCCATTCACCATTTTCCGCGTCCCTTTTGAACGTGTAGATGCCCGCTCCTTTTGTCCCCACCCATAGGGTTTTGTCTTCGTCTTCATAAAAGGTTCGTACGGCAACACTACCAAAATCGGGTACATTAGCGGATGAATAGGTTTTGAATTTTTCGTTATGGGGGATAACCCTGTAGATCCCTTTCATATCGGTGCCGACCCAAAGGATGTTCTGGCTTTGGTTGTAAAATAGGCTGAGCACGGAAGTGTTTTCGATGATGGGCGTAAGTTCGTTATTCATCCCATAAAGGTATAAGCCTTGCCCCGTGGCTATATAGGTGGATCCCTTGTTCAACGCGATTTGGTTTATCAGCCCCACCGCTGAACCAAAAGGGAGCCCTTCGAGCCTGTTTTGAACACGGTCAAACAGGTAGGTAGTGCAGTCGGAAGTTTGAAGGTATAGCTTGTTTGATTGGGGGTGAAAGATGTTTTCGACCCCATCTAACGGGAAGAGATTCATTTCGCTCACCCGCAAACTGCCCTCAACCTCCTTTAAATCAAGGGTGTAAACGGCTTTTTCTCGCGTCAACACCCATAAGGTGTCATTCGTATCGAAAAAAAGTTGTTTGACATTTAATTTGCTGTCAGTTGCTAACGTCATGAACTGACTCTTTTCAGAGTCGAAGTAAAACAGCCCCTGTTGACGTACCGAGGCGATAATATTCCCTTTTGAATCACTCGCGATCAAATATGAGCGCTCGTCCGTTATTTCACGGCTAAGAGAATCGACGAAGAAACGCTCAAAAACCTTCTCCCTAACGTTGAATCGGTTAATCCCGATATCCGTAGCAATCCACAGGATGCCATTTTTTTCTTCGATTATCTCTCTAATGATGTTGTTGCTGATGCTGAGGGGATTTCCCGGCACCGGTTTAAACACTTGAAACTCCCGGCTATTATACAAGTTGAGCCCATCCCATGTCCCGAACCACATCAATTGATTGGAATCCTGAAAAATAACGTTGACGGAACTGTTTGACAGACCCTCTTTGTTCGTCAGCATTTTAATGTCAAATTCAATGCCATGCGCGGTAAAAGGTAGAATGACGAAGAATATGGTAAGGATACGCTTCATTTTAGGATTCATGTAAATCATGGACAAACCGTTAGGACAAATTTACAAAAAGTATCTATTAAAAACATACAATATAATGTAATTGATTTAGAAAAGTATACTCATTTGAAAGAACAAGATACCTTTTTGCGTTTTATATTATTTACCTTTGAGTGAATAATCATTAAAAGGTGTACGTTATGGATATTGTAAGTAGAAACGATAAAAATCCGCTCATCCGCCCATCTGATTTATGCCCCGGTATCCAGGGGATGGAAATAGCCTGTCTCCTTAACCCCGGGGTATTTGAAATGAACGGGAAGGTGTGGTTAATCATTCGCGTTGCAGAACGACCGGTTCAACTGGAGGGAAAAATTAGTTTTCCCTATTACGATGAAAAAGGGGAAATCGTGGTAAAGCACCTTGATAGGGAGGACCCGCTGCTTGACGCTTCCGATCCGCGTGTCATCCGCTACGATGGGCAAGACTACCTTACAACCCTCTCCTATTTTCGACTTGTTTGTAGCGACGATGGGACGCGTTTTTATGAAGATCCCGCTTACCCCCCTATTTTTGGCAAAGGCTACCTGCAGTCATTTGGTATCGAGGATTGTCGGGTATCGACCATGGAAGACGGTTATTACATGACCTATACCCAAGTTTCCCCGGTGGCCGTGGGGGTTGGACTTACCATCACGAAAGACTTCATGCAGTATGATCATAAGGGAATGATTTTTCCCCCGCACAACAAGGATTGTGCCCTGTTCGAGGAAAAGGTAAATGGACGCTATTACGCGTTGCACCGACCCAGTAGTCCCGAGTTAGGCGGTAATTACATTTGGCTCGCCGAATCACCTGATCGCCTGCACTGGGGCAACCATAAATGCATCGCGGTTACCCGCGAGAAGAGTTGGGATTCAGCCAGGGTAGGAGCGGGGGCTGCTCCCATCAAGACGCCGGAGGGGTGGCTCGAGATTTACCACGGTGCGACCGCCGAGAACCGGTATTGCTTGGGCGTGCTCTTGCTTGACCTGAATGACCCCTCGAAAGTGCTTGCTCGCAGCAAAGAACCCATTATGGAGCCAATAGCTGAATATGAGCAGACCGGTTTTTTCGGGAACGTCGTTTTCACGAACGGCCATATCGTGAAAGGTGAGGTCGTGCATCTGTATTATGGGGCCAGTGATGAGGTTGTTTGCAGCGCTTCGGTCTCTTTGAACGAGCTGTTTAATTCGTTGAAGTAAAACGGGGAAGAGGGCTCGGGAAAACCAAACGCGCAGCCTCTCGCCGATATTGAAAATAACCGGGAATATGGCAAAGAAAATTTTTAATGAAATAGCCTATTTCAAGTCTCACTCCTTGAACGTGAAGACGTTGCTTATAACGAACATGTTGTACGCGATGATTCTTCCCGTTATTGAAATATTTGTAGGCGCGTATATTATGCGAAACACCAACGCCCCGGCTTACGTGGCAATTTACCAGCTTTGCATGTATGTTGGCGTACTACTCTCGTCCCTGCTAAACGGGTTTCTATTGGTAAGGTTTAAATCCAGTCACCTGTACGCTTTCGGTATTATCCTTTCTACCGTGGTCATGGCTATTATGATGTTTATAAAGTCTATCGGCGTAACCGTGATTGGAGTCTCCGGGTTGGTACTTGGCTTTTCTACCGGATTCTTTTGGACCAACCGGTACCTGCTCACCTTGAATGCCACCAACGACGGTAACAGAAACTATTTCTTTGGACTTGAATCGTTCTTTTTCACGGTATGGAGCATCTTGATACCCTTGGTCGTGGGAGGCTTTCTGGTTTACATCCGTGGAAAATGGGCTTTCGGCAGACCCCTCACGGTAAACAACGGGTACCAGGTGGTTACCATTGTAGCGATAGTGATTGGCATTATCGCGTGCATCGTCCTCTCGAAAGGGAAGTTTGAAAACCCGGTTAAGAATAAATTCCTTTTCGCGAAATTTCACCTGCTGTGGCGCAAGATGCTCACGTTGGCAGGATTAAAGGGCATGGTGCAGGGGTTCCTGGTAACAACCCCCGCTATATTGGTGATGAGACTCGTTGGAGAAGAGGGGGAACTGGGTTTGATTCAGGGAGTCGCGGGAATGTTGACCGCCATTCTCGTTTACGTGTTGGGGAGGGTTTCAAAACCGAAACACCGGATGCCCATATTTGGTTTCGGGCTGCTGATTTTCTTTATAGGCACCCTGTTTAACGCGATACTGTTTTCTGCCACCGGGGTGATCATTTTCATTTTTTGTAAAGTGATGTTTCAGCCAATCCATGACCTGGCCTACTTCCCTACCATGATGAAGACCATCGACAAGGTGAAGGAGATAGAGAAGCGGAGTGAATACGCGTATATCATGAGCCATGAGGTGGGACTTTTTATTGGTCGCGCGTTCGGTATGTTGCTTTTTATAGCGCTCTCTTTCTTGGTATCGGAAATATTTGCCCTCAAGTATGCCCTGGTAATCGTCGGAACGATTCAACTCCTTTCGCTGCCACTGGCCAAACATATCGTTAAGGAGATTGACACGAAATACGCGGATGCCTAAAAATGAACAGATAAATGAACAGATAGTAGATGGAAAAAAGAAAAACATGGAAAAGCATGGTAAAATAAGGAGACAACTGCCGCTTTTAATCGGCTTACTGATAATCTGCGGGGGATACTGTTGCTCGTGGCAAGGGCATCAGGAGAGCGGGCAAATCCCTAATCGGGAAGGACCGGTAGAACAGGTGGTTATCGACCGTGTGGAGAGTATGCCCTCGATGCCTCAACCTTACAAGATTATCGATTGGAAGCGGAAAGCGATCGAGTTTGATAACTACGTGTTTGATTTCAACCCGGGTACCTTCACGGGGCCCGTGATATGGTTGGATGATAACCAGCGGAACATACCGCAGTTCACGTTCGGGCTTTATACGGCAGTTAACGATGCACGACAAGGAGCGGATAAAAATGACGGGGAGTTTCATGAAAGCCTCACCTCCCTCTCAGCCATTCTTGGGGCCGGACTGGTTGGTATCGATAAAACCAATCAAGGGGGGTATAACTACGTGAAGATGGTTCAGAACTACTTTAACAGCGATACGGGTTGGAACATCGTTATGAACAACACCAACCCCGATGTGGCAATGCTGGGAGGAGGGTATGGACGGGACTGGTGGTATGATGTGTTTCCTAACGTCCTTTATTACAACGTGTGCGACATCTTCCCCGACGTTGAAAATAGCGACGCCATTCAACGTACTGTTGCCGAGCAGTTTTTAAAGGCCGATCTGGCGCTAAATGGAAACTACAACTACTCCTATTTTGATTACGCGCGGATGCAAGGGGAAGTCACCCATATTCCATTGCAGCAGGATGCGGCGGGTGGACATGGATACGTGCTCTACGCTGCCTACATGAAATATGGCGACCCCCGTTATTTAGAGCGGGCTAAATCGGCTATCGCCGTACTGAACAATCAGCGGGAGAGTTGCTTCTACGAGATTCTCCTCCCCATCGGAATCTATACCGCGGCACGATTAAACGCGGAAGAGGGTACCGATTATAACATCGCTAAAATGCTGGACTGGGTGTTTGAGGGGAACAAGAATCCAAAAGGGCGTTATGGATGGGGAGTTATCGTGGGTAAGTGGGGAGACTATGACGTGAGTGGGCTGCAAGGAAGCATTACCGATGGAGGCGGTTACGCCTTCTTTATGAACAGCGTGCTCATGGCGATGCCCCTGGTCCCGATGGTGAAATACGCGCCCTCTTTCGCGCGAGCTATCGGGAGATGGATGCTGAATAACGTGAATGCTTGTCGCCTATTTTACCCGGATGAGATTCCCGATAAGAATCAATGGCTCCCCGAGATGAAGCATATTACTAACGCTGCCATCGGTTACGAAGGATTGAGGTATGCCGACGACTACGGGAAACCGGAACTCGAGGGCGTTCACCCGGTAGCGCTGGGTGATGGACCAAAGTGGCATCCCGATAACCCGGCGGAGAGTATGTTCAGCATTTACAGCACCTCTCCCGTAGGGGTTTTGGGTGCGATAGTCGAGGTTACCGAAGTGGCGGGAGTTTTGAAATTAGACTGTAACGCTACAGATTTTTACTCCTATCCCTCTTATCCTGTCTATTTGCTCTATAATCCGTATCAAGAGGAAAAGGAGCTGCGGTACGAAGTCTCCTTCGAGAAAACGGATCTGTACGATATTGTCTCCGGACAATATATTGAAAAAGAAGTTGATGGATTTACCACGATAACCCTTCCAGCCGATCAAGCGTCACTGGTAGTGGAGATTCCTTCTGGTGAAGAGGTCAATGAAAACAGCATTTATAAAAAACGATAACAATGAAAAAAGTACTTCTTATCGCGATATTGAACTGTGCGGCCATCTCTCTTTCGGCGCAGGCTCATATTGAGGTACAAGGGCTCGTGAAAGACAAGGCAATGGGTGATCCCCTCATTGGTGTAACGATCCTGGAGGTCGGCTCTGATAGGGGTACCGTGACCAATCTGGATGGATACTTCACGATATCGGTTGCAGAAAACAGCGTGTTACAGGTTTCCTACGTCGGTTACGTTACCCAAGAGATCAAGGTGACAGAACCTACCACGTTGGAGATTTTCCTGGAGCAAGATACTCACGTGATGGACGAACTGGTCGTCGTTGGGTATAGCGTCCAGAAGAAACGCGACATTCTTGGTTCCATCACTAAAGTGGATTCGGACGAACTTATTAAAACCCCGGTGGCATCGGCTCAACAGGCACTCCAGGGTCGTGTGGCGGGTGTTAATGTGTCCACGCAGACAGGAGCACCCGGCTCACCCGTCTCGGTACGTATTCGTGGGGTGGGATCGATTAACGCCAGTAACGAACCCCTCTACATTATCGATGGGATTCCACAAGAGGGGGCGTTGAACAACCTTTCACCCAATGAAATCGAGTCCATATCGGTACTCAAAGATGCGTCGTCGGCAGCGATATACGGTTCGAGAGCCTCTAACGGGGTGGTTCTTATAACTACCAAAAATGGGGTGGCGGGCGATGCCCAAATCACCTACAACGCGCAGGTTGGCTATCAGCGTCACGGTTACCTCACGCCGATGACCAACACGGCAGAGTACATTGAACTGTACAACGAAGCAGCGACCGCCGATAACGCCAGCTCAGTTGTCAAGAGGGAGTTGATAGCGGGCGACTGGGTGAAGGAGTTCCCTAACGTGAACCATCTGGAAGAGATTTTTAGAACGGCACCCCTTCACTCTCATGAACTCGCTATAAGCGGGGGCAGCGACAAAACTCGGTACCTGGTATCGGGCAACCTCTATAAGCAAGAGGGAATCATACGAGGAACCAATTTTGATCGGTTCACGATGCGCTCCAACTTGCTATCGGATGTGAAGAGTTGGTTGAATGTTAGTTTGAACGTTAGCGGCGGCTTTTCGGATAACCGGCTAGTGTCCAGTTCAGGCGACGGGTATGCCGGCGAGGGCGGGAGCATCGTCAGGTACGCCCTGTTCCGCAATCCGGCTATCCCGGTTTACGATGCGAGTGGTGGTTTCGTAGACCTTCCCTCGGAGTTTTATGGCAATTCGGTATATAACTCCTTCTTTGGAGATGGCTATAGCCCCGAAGGGTTGACCGTCAACACCGACCGCACTAGAAAAATTAAATCGCTCCTCGTTTCAGGTACGGCCACAATTACGCTGCCCGCCGGTTTTTTCATAAAGAGCACGGTAGGTAATGATTACAACGATAGTGAAATAAGGGAGTTCAACAAAACATGGGGGACGGCTAATAGGATAAACAGCACCAACAGTTTGAATGTATCCACCGTTAAACGAAACACGTGGACGGTAAACACCGCGTTGAATCATACGGCCTCCGTACGTGATAACCACAATCTAAGCTGGTTGATGGGAGCAGAGGCCATACGGAGCAGTGAGGCTGGCCTATACGCGAGCGAGAGCGAATTCACGGATTCGGATCCCGATTTCGTTTATTTGGGGCTTGGCACGAGCAAGAGGATGAATAGTCAATCCGAATTTTCCTCCTCCCTGCTTTCCCTATTTGCCAACTTTAATTACAATTACAGGCAGAAATACTACCTCTCCGGAACGTTACGTCGCGATGGCTCTTCGCGTTTTTCCAAAGGGAACAGGTGGGGCACGTTTTATTCCGTTTCCGGGGGGTGGAATGTAGAGGAAGAGGATTTCATGCAGGGAGTGACGGCTATCGATAAGCTGAAACTTCGGGTGGGGTATGGTGCGATCGGTAACCAAAACATACCGCTCTACGCTTACCTCGATCGGTTCGCACCCGGTTACTACTACGCTTTCGGGGGGAAGAGCTCCAGCGGTTTTGCCCAGTCGCTGTTAGGGAACGAGGAGTTGAAATGGGAGACGAGCAATCAATTCAACGCGGGCGTCGATCTGGAGTTTTTAAAGAACAGTTTAGGTGTTTCCATAGACTATTACTATAAAACCACGAGAGATATGCTGGTTCCCGCCTCGTTACCGCCATCATCAGGTAAGGCAGGTGCCCCTTTTCTTAACAGTTCCGGTAACCTGTTAAACAGTGGTGTGGATGTGGAGCTGTTCTACCGTGGGAGATTCCCCGATGGGGGGTTCGATATCTCGTTAAATGGCGGCTACCTGTATAACAAGGTACTTAGCTTGGAGTTGCCTTACTTCGGGGGGAGAGTCGACACGGGCGTTTATGCTACTAAAACGGAGGCGGGGTACCCTATCGGCTCTTTCTTCCTTTACGAGATGGATGGAATCTTTCAAAACGAGATGGAGGTTCTGACATCGCCCTACCAGGGTAGGAACATACAACCCGGTGACGTGAAGTACGTTGATCAAAATGACGATAACCTCATCGATGCGAACGATAGGGTATTCGTGGGTAGCGCCATCCCGAAGTTTACAACCGGACTTACCCTTTCGGGGATGTATAAGGGGTTCGATGCCTCCCTTTTCTTTCAAGGGGCATTCGGGCAAAAAATCTTCATGCAGGTAAACTACGATATCGAGGGATTTTACCGGGGTTTTAACGTCACCAAGCGATATTACGACGAGCGCTGGGTGGGTGAAGGAACTTCAAATACCCAACCACGTGCCTCATGGGCGGGTAAGGCAAACAACGTGAGGGCATCGACTCGATTCTTGGAGGATGGCTCCTACGTTCGCTTAAAGAACGTGCAGGTAGGTTATACTATTCCAAACGTTAAGGAGTGGTTAAGGGTTCAATCCGTTCGGGTCTACCTTTCGGGGACTAACTTGTTGACCTTTACCGCCTACCCGGGGCTTGATCCCGAGATGACCGTTAGCACCAATTCTGCCGCCGAGGGCGATATAGCGAATGGTATCGATTGGGGAACTTACCCGGTTGCCAAAAGCTTCATGCTTGGATTGAATGTAACGTTCTAGTGTTGAGATAAATGAGTGTAATACCCATTCAACGATAATGATTAATTGGATTCCATACCATTTTAATGTAAGAATGATGAAAACTGTAAACTACATATTGATGATCGCGATGATTAGCGGCATCGTTGCCTCTTGTGACGATTTCCTTCAGGTAGACATGAAAGGTCAATACACGTCGGAGAGCTTTTTTAACTCACGAGAGAACGCCATCTATGCCACCACGGGGATTTATAATTCGTTATACGGCAGCACCCTGTGGATATTCGGCGATGTAGCATCCGATGATGCCGTGAAGGGGGGTAACGCGGGGGATCAGGCCGATATCAATGATATCGATGATTTTACTGCAAGCGCGGATAACGGCGTGTTGAACACTTATTGGCAAAACGCGTACGAAACGGTTGCCAGAGCCAATAACGTGATTGCTTACCTCCCCGGGATAGACATGGACGAGGCTTTGAAAAAGAGGCTGATAGGCGAAGCGCGATTCTTGAGAGCCTACGCCTACTTTAACTTGGTGAATATTTTTGGCGATATCCCCTTGAAGTTGGAGCCACAAAACACCATGGAAACCATTTACGTGGGGTTAAGTGATGTGGCTACCGTTTACGCTCAAATCGAGAGCGACCTGGAAGAGGCGGTGGATGTGCTGCCGGCTGCTTATCCCACGGAAAGGGGACGCGCGACGAAAGGGGCGGCGCTGGCACTTTTGGCTAAAACCGCGCTGTATCAGAAGGAGTACGGCGATTGTATCACCCGTATTGAAGAGCTGGAGGCGCTTGGGGTATACGCGCTGTTGGAAAGCTACGAAAACCTCTTTAAAGTGGGAGCGGAAGATAGCACGGAGGTGATTTTCACTCTTCGCTACGTGGATGATGAGCAGGTATCGTTGGGTAACCACCTCAATGTTTGGTTCGCCCCATCAATAGAGGGAGGCTACTACTTCAATGCCCCCACGCAAAGTTTCGTGGATGCTTTTAACGAGGAAACGGTGGATGGTGAAGAGGATCCGCGATTGGATGCATCTATAGGCAGGGATGGGAAAACCTGGTTCAACGGCACTACATTTTCGGCATCATGGTCGGAAGCCACTGGGTACCTGGTGAAAAAATACAACGAGGATATGATTCCCGGGAAGGCGAAGGCGCAATCGTTAATCCCTTACCACGCTATTCGTTACGCGGATGTACTGTTGATGAAAGCCGAAGCGTTCAATGAAACGAATCGTATTCCCGAAGCGATTGATGAACTGAACAAGGTGAGGGAGCGAGTTAATCTACCCCCGGTGATTACCGCGAACCAATCCAATCTGAGAGCGATCATTCGGATGGAACGTCGAAAAGAGCTGGGCTTTG
>JGI24710J26742_10000237_pt1 | contig 50906 bp, 50 predicted proteins | sample BioPla2DNA2_FD_26742 | JGI IMG/M metagenome (IMG submission 26742) | reverse complement strand
ATGAACTTCGCGCCTTTGAATTTCAATCCCTGTTTTATCATTTTTGACCCGAGCAGCAGTATAAAGAAGTCTTTGATAATTATGATGGCAAAAAAGTACCAATACTTTCTGAGAACCACAATGAGCATCACCGAGACCGCAGACTGGGTCAGCTTGTCGGCAATCGGATCAAGCACCTTCCCGAGATCGCTTACCCAGCTGAATTTTCTTGCGAGATAACCGTCAAACAGGTCGGTCAATGAAGAAACAAGCAAAATCAAACCGGCAACTAAATTATTGCCGACTGCTATTTGCCACACAAAAAACGGAATAAGGGCAATCCTTAACAGCGTAAGAATGTTGGGAATATTTTTCATTTAATCACCATAAGGGGTGGGAAATTAATCTATAGAAATAATCAGTTCGACAGGACAATGGTCGCTTCCAAAAACACCGGGATGTATTAGAGAATCAACTACCAATGAATTGAGCCTATTCGATACCAGAAAATAATCAAGTCGCCAACCTACATTTCTTTCCCTGGAATTTGCCCAAGGACTCCACCAGGTATAGGCATCGGTTTTATCGGGATATAAGAATCTGAATGTGTCGGTAAATCCCGAACTCAAAAGTTCGGTCATTTTATTTCTTTCAAAATCCGTAAAACCTGCACTCTTTCTGTTGGTATCCGGATTTTTTATATCGATTTCCTCATGAGCTACATTTAAATCTCCGCCGATTATTACGGGGTTGATTTTATCAAGCTCTAAAAGGTACTTTCTGAAATCATCTTCCCACTTCATTCTATAATCGATTCGCTTTAGCTCCCTTTGAGAATTTGGAGTATACACATTAACGAGAATAAAATTTTCGAAAAACAGAGTAATAAGCCTGCCTTCGCGGTCATGTTCATCTATTCCCATGCCTAAAGTATATTCAAGAGGTTTTAACTTTGTAAATATCGCTGTTCCGGAATAACCCTTTTTTTCAGCACTATTCCAGTATTCTCCGTATTCGGGCAAATCGACCTCTACCTGACCTCTCTGCATCTTTGTCTCTTGCACACAAATGATATCGGGAGAAAGTTCGCTTATTCGTTCAACAAAGCCTTTGGAGATATTAGCTCTTAATCCGTTTACGTTCCATGATAATATTTTCATATTCACCCGGTTTTTCTGTTAGCGCTTTGTAAATATTATCACATTTCCTTCGTTGATTCCACATGGACGCCCGCTACAAATTAAAATCTTACCGTAAATTTACGGACTTCGGTATAAAATCGTATTTGCTCGAACTATAGTACATATTGGAAGAAAAATATACTATAATTAAGTTATGTTTAGATAACCGTTATTCATTAAAAGAGGTTTTATATGAACAAAAAGGATTATTCAAACCGACTTTCCGATCAGGCATACAAAGCGGCGGAAATCATCAAGGAAGTATGTGAAAAGACAGACCACAATCTTTTAAAAGAAGTCATATCCATGAAGGAGATTCATGACATCCAGAAGGTGATAATGACCGGGTGCGGAGATAGTTGGATGGCGGGAATCGCTACAAGGGCCGTATTTGAAGCTGTGACGGGAATTGATGTTGAAGTAATGAGAAATATCGACTTTACGAGACATTTAAACAGCAGATTTCTCGGATATTCCCCTAATACCCCGCTCGTAATTGTTGTTTCGGCATCAGGTGATAAGGCGAGGCCGACAGAAGCTTTGCTAAGAGCCGGCAAGTATCATGCGAACACCATTGCATTAACAAAAAGCAAAGATTCGCCGTGCGGAAAAGCGGCAAGACATGTTTTCCCGCTTGTATTGCCTCAGGGCAACTATAATCCGGGTTCAAACAGCTACAGCGCGGCCATTACATCGCTGATACTGCTTGCCCTAAGAATAGGCAGAGCAAGAAATGTAATATCGCACAATGAATACGAGGATATGAAAAAGGCGATAGTGGATTTTGCCGAAGAATTTTCAAACAATTTGGAAGCTCTTGACAATCTCTCTTTTGATATTGCAACAAGATGGAAAGATTTAAGGGCTTTGGACTTCATTGGAGATGATTCCGATTATGCGACAGCTCAATTCGGATCGGCGAAAGTTCTTGAAACATACGGAGGATATACAACTTATGACGACTCCGAAGATTGGCTGCATATTAACTATTTCCTATCCGAACCCGAAACTATAGGCAGGGTCGTAATAGCTAATAAAAACACACCTTCATTCAGCCGAATCAAGGAAACGCTTCAGTCAATAAAGAGAATCGGTAGCCCGTGCATCGTGATTACGGATGCATCTGCTGATGAGTTCCCGGACGGTTTTGAGGTAATCACAACACCGGAGCCGAGATATTTCTGGTTAAATCCTCTAATGCAACACTATATTTTTGATATGATAGCGGGATATATCGCAGAATTGAAAGGCACCCCGTTTTTCTTTGAGGATAAACCTGAACTTATGCAGAATACTGCGGCGGCACACGGACCCCGCTTAATTGACAGTAAAATTGAAATTATTTGAGGTGACGGATATGGTTTATATTGAAAAATTTGAGATTGAAACAACGAAAAATGCAGTTATATCAATCACTGAAAATGTAAAAGAAGTGCTTAATAAAAGCGGCGTTAAAAACGGTTTGCTTAGTATAGAAGTACCCCATTCAACAATTGGAGTTGTTGCGACGACAGCGTTTGTTGAAGATATTAGGATCGATATGATGGAAGAAGTAAAGAGACTGGTTCCATCAAGAATTAATTTTAAACATGAGGATACTCCTGACGATGCTGCAGGGCACATAAAGTGTGCACTTTTCGGCACCAGCGTAACATCTATCGTAAAAGACGGCAATTTGGTTGCGGATGGGAAGCTCGGATATTTCCTTATGGAATATGACGGACCCAGAAAAAGAAACTATTATATATGTGTTTTGGGGGAATGATTGATGGAATATTTAAAATATAACGAATACAAAAGCAATTTGCTGAGTCAAACCAGAAATAGTGTGAAAACATTAAATCTGCTCAACAACAGTGTAACTTTTGACTATTTGAGAGCCGCCGTTCCTGAAAAAAGCATTAAAAAAGCAAGATACTTCATAATAACCGGAAACGGAGACAGCTATTGCTCCGCACTTGCATCAAGACCGGTTTTTGAAAATACAGACAGGTCCAGCACGACAGGAATGGTTCCCGGAGTTGCAACGGAAACGCCGAGAGCCATTGAGTTTAGCAGATATTACAATACCTATAGAGGGTGGGATCCGACGAGAGTAGCTCAATACATGTTACTTGCGATATCTGTTGGCGGAAGCACCTCAAGATTGGTCGAAAGCATTTTGAGAATGAATGCCATAGGCGGGCAAACGGTGGCCTTTACCCAAAATATTAACAGTGCCTTAGGAAAAGCCGGTGACTATGTTGTTGATATAAATACCCCGGAATGTGATCAACCTGCACCGTGTGTAACCTCCTACCAGGCTTCGCTTTTTGCGGCGGACATGTTCGGCCTGTATGTAGGTATGGTCAAGGGATTCCTCAAAGAAGAAGAAGCTAATGAGAGAAGAAACGCCGCTCTTGAGTATGTAAACTCCTTCGGAGGAAGGGTTATTGATGAGATTGAGGAAAAGACTTTTGAATTGAGTTGTGATTGGTTGGATAAAGGCATTGAAATTATGGATTTCATAGCTGATGGACCCGACTATGCAACCGCCTTTTTCGGTTCCGCCAAGATGGTGGAATCATTTGGAGGATTGACAACAATCGATGATACCGAAGACTGGAACCACATTAATTTCTTCAACAGACAGCCTGAGAAGTCGGGAACTTTTATAATTGCAAACACATCTTCTCCGGCATTTGGAAAAAGCCTTGAAACAATTGATACAATAACCGCTCTTGGGAGACCCTTGGTAATAATTACCGACACAAATGAGGACATTTTCCCGAAGAGTGCTACCGTGTTTTCTCTGCCGAAACCCAAATATTCATGGGCAAATGCACTGATGCAGCATATCCCGATGGACTATGTGGCCGCATATATGGGGATATTTAAGGGAGAGACGCCGTACAGGGCAAATAGCGAAGTGTTTAATGATATGGGCAGAAGAATTCGTGCCAGCGAACTTGAAATAATTGTTTAAGAGGTAATTAAAATGGCATATATGGAAAAAAGAGAGTTTAGATCCAAATTTGAAGAAATGTATGAAATCACGGATGATGTTCAGGAGATAGTCAAAAACAGCGGGGTCAAGGACGGGTTTATAATTGTCCACTGTAATCACACAACTGCAGGTATTCTGGTAACTTCCTTTTGGGACAAAAGGGGCCATGTGGATTTTATGATTGAGATGGATAAACTTGTACCAACAAGAAATGATTTCCTGCATACCTATGATACCCCGACGGATGCAGCGGGTCACATAAAGTCGATGCTGGTGGGAACATCACAGACCTTGATTGTTAAAGACGGAAAAGTACTTTTAGGATCTTCACAGGGAATATTTTTTGCGGAATTTGACGGCCCCAGAGACAGACAGTTTTATGTAAAAGTTGTTTCGGACTGATAGAAAACCGCATTAATATTGCTGTTTTGGGAGGCTGAGATGAAATATGTTGTGTCGGGAACTTTCATTATTAACAAGATAGAATTCCCTGATGGCAGCACCATCGAAGATATAATCGGTGGCGGTAGTTTTTATGCCTATACCGGTATAAGGTTTGCTGAAAAGGATAGCCTGATTGTTTCTGCCATAGGTGAAGATTTTGAAGAATACTACGGAAAATGGTTTAGGGACAATAATATATCAAAGTCAGGGCTGATAAAAAGACTGAATCGATGCACTTATAACGGACTTAAGTACCATCCGGATGGGAGATATGATGCCCATTCAGTATATAACGATGAAGTCGGTAAACTGTTCCCCGAGAAAGGTCATATATTGCCTTTGGAAATGGTTCCTTTTATCACTAGGGATACCGAGGGAATGTACATGGGTGCCGAAATGACGGAGGAGATTTTTCTTCAGCTGATTGAGCTGAAAAAAATGTTTCCGAAACTTAAAATCATGTGGGAATACTACCCTGAAAAGAAAGACACAAATGTGAAATATATTGGCTTTTCAAGATTTAATGAAGTTGTGGATATCTTTTCAATAAACAGACCCGAGAGCTTCAACCTTTTCGGTACAAAGAGTGATGAGGAATCTATAGAAAGACTTTACGAATCGGGGATGCCTACCTATTATCGGGTGGGTAAAGAAGGCGCTTACATGTTATCCAATGGCAAATCATATTTCTCCGAATCGATTAGTGTTGTTCCTGAAACCGAGGAGATTGATCCTACCGGATGTGGAAACAGTTCCACAGGTGCTGTTCTCTGGGCTTGGGTTGAAGGATATGACCCGTTGTTTTGTTGCATATGGGGAAATATGGTTGCTGCGCATACAGTACAGCAATACGGACCCTACCCTGATTTAAACAAAGAAACTTATGAAAACGCCATGAAAAAGGCAAAAGAAATTTATGACGAATTAAAGCTTAATTAACTGTTTGTAAACAAAAAGCCATTTATTTAAATTACTCGGATTCAAAACCAAATGGGGCTAATATGCTGCATGAGATTTCACCACGCGTGTTTAAACCTGAATACTCCCAAAGAAAGGTGGAGCATGATGATGTTGTGCTAATCTTCGAGGGAGATGAGGTTTTAATTGTTGAAAAAGAGGGAAGAAATATTTTTCCTACTTATATTGACGTTTCCCGCCATATTGAAAATTTTGTCAGGTATCTCTTTTCAATTGATGATATTGCTTTTTTTCTTGGATTTCTCAAGGTTAAAAATCTGCCCGAAGAATTCAATTGGTTGCCGGTGAGACTGTTCAGGGAAATGGATCCGATGTGGATGGGGTTTGCAGGTATAACCGGAAATCATCTTTCGAATTGGTATGAAGCACATCGTTTTTGCGGTCGTTGTTCCCGGGTTATGAATCATTCGGAGAAAGAGAGAGCATTGGTTTGTCCCGAATGCGGCATTATAGAATATCCGAAAATTTCTCCCGCAATCATGGTGGCAGTGACTAATGGTGAAAATATTTTGGTGACAAGGTATAAAGGGGGTAGTTACAAAAGATATTCGCTGGTTGCAGGCTTTGTCGAGATAGGAGAAACATTGGAAGATGCAGCGCGAAGGGAAGTGTATGAAGAGACCGGAATAAAAATCAAAAACTTGGAATACTTTAAAAGCCAACCCTGGGCGTTCTCGGGCAGCATACTTTCAGGGTTTTTTGCAGAAAGAGAGGGAGACAACGAGATAGTCATAGATGATGTTGAAATAGGGTATGCAGCCTGGATTCATTACAGCGAAATTCCCGGCAATGAACTTTTTGACAAATCGGGATTCAGCCTTTCAAGCGCATTGATTCAAGAGTTCTACAGAAGGCTTACAGAATAATAAAAGAGGAGTGAGCGGTTCAGTCGCTTACTCCTCTTTTAATACAAAAATCAGGTTATCTTTTTTTGAAAGCCGTCTGCAGACTTCCTCCCAAGGCATCTTCTATTGCTTCGTAAATTCCTTCATAGAAAGTGGGGTGCGCATAAATCATGTCTCTCATATCATAAGCTGTGAGGTTGTTTGTCAGAGCAATTGATATTAATCCTATCATGTCGGTAGCCCGGTCGCAAACAATCGAACCGCCGAGCAATTTAAGGGAACCCGCTTCGAAAATAAGCTTTACAAAACTCCTTTGAGAAGATTCGATAATGCTCATGGGATTTGATGACATTACGTACTTTCCCGCAACAAAATCGATATTGTTTTCTTTTGCCCAATCCGCGGTGATGCCGACAGATGCAATTTCAGGTGAGGTATATATACAGGAAGGGACATAATTCATAGAGGTTGTACGGGAAGGTGTACCGCCGGAAATTTTATCTACAACGTTAAGCCCTTGTGCTGTCGCATAGTGTGCAAGCCGGACACCTCCTGACGTTATATCGCCAGCAGCATATATATTCTTTATTGATGTCATCCCGAAATCGTCGGTAATGATTCCGTTGTTAATTTTTATATCCAGGGATTTATCAAAAAGCTCTCCCGTATTCGGTGTTCTCCCTACTGCAACCAGCACTCGATCACAGGCAATATTTAAAGTTTCTTTACTTGTTTTAATTGAACACACAAGAGTGTCTTCTTTTTTTATACCTTCAACCGTTGAAGACAGGAATATTTTAATCCCGCTTTTTTTCATTATCAACGAGAGATTCTGCGATACCTCTCTATCAATGCCCGGAAGAAGTCTTGATTCGGCTTCAACTATTGTAACATCAACACCGAAACTGTTGAGAATAAATGCAAACTCGACCCCAACCACGCCTCCGCCTATTATTACTATGCTTTTAAAAGCTTCAAGCTTTGATGTCAGGTCGTCGCTTGTAATGACGCCCGGCAAATTTATTCCGTCAATATTTGGGAGGTATGGTCGGGATCCTGTAGCAATCAGTATGCTCCTGGCTCCGATTTCAGAAAAACAAGGCTCTATAATTGCAATCTTTTCTTTTGAGAAGACCTTTGCCGAACCTTTTATCAGCTTTAGCTTGTCAATTTTTAGCAGAGAAGATATTCCCGATTGCATATCGGAAATTATTCGATTTTTTCGGGAATTAATTGACTCAAAATCTACGGATAATCTGCCGGCGGCTATTCCGAAATCGCCGGCTTTTTGCATAGAATTATACAATTTTGCGGAATGAACAAATATCTTTGTAGGAATACACCCTTTATTCAGACAAACTCCTCCCAAGTCGCCCTTCTCGATCAAAACCGTATTCATACCGAGCCGAGCGGCTTTTATAGCCGCAAGATATCCGGCAGGCCCGCCGCCTATAACCGCAAGGTCATACATCGACATTCTCCTCGTCATAGAAGTTGAGTACGGGTTTTCTGGCAGCAAGAACTTCATCAGGTTGGGAAATTTCCGTATTGATTGGTGCGGCTTTCGCCATTTCGGGATCGTTCATAGCAATATCGTAAATTTCCAAAAAAATCTCTGCGACTTCGTCCAGCAACTCCTTTGCCTCCGTCTCAGCCGGCTCAATCATTAAAGCTTCTTTTACGATTAAGGGAAAGTAAACGGTCGGGGGATGGATATTTCTGTCTATCAGCATTTTGGCTATGTGGTTTGCGGTTACGCCCTTGTTTTTCGCTTCATCTTTCATCGAGATCACGAACTCATGCATACAGTCGTTGGGGAAGGGTATGTTGTATTTTTTGGACAATAAATTCTTAAAGTAATTGGAATTCAGTACCGCAGTTTTCGCGGATAGGGGAATTGATGTTTTTCCCAACGACAGAATATAGCAGAGGGCTTTTAAATAAACGAGAAAGTTCCCGTAAAATCCCGATATCCTTCCAATGCTTTTTTCCGGTATGTCTTCGGTTTTATAAAAGTCGCTTGTGTTAAAAAAGTTCGGATACGGTAAAAACTCGGACAAAACTTCTTTACATGCCAATACACCGCTTCCGGGACCGCCTCCGCCGTGAGGAGTGGAAAAAGTTTTATGCAGGTTCAAGTGAACACAGTCAAAACCCATATCTCCCGGTCTGACCACTCCCATTATTGCATTTAGGTTAGCGCCGTCAAAATAATTCAAACCGCCCGACTTATGAATAATGTCGGTTATTTCAAGTACATCTTTTTCGAAAACCCCCAAGGTGTTCGGGTTTGTCAACATAAGTCCGGCTGTATCTTCACCCGCAACTTCTTTTAACCTGCTGATGTCAACTCTGCCTTCAGAATTGGAAGGAATGTTGATTGTTTTCATTCCGCACATGGATGCTGTTGCAGGGTTTGTGCCATGGGCCGAGTCGGGAATAATTATTTTGTCCCTGTTGTCGTTCCGTGATTGATGATACTTTTTTATCATCATTATTCCGGTGAGTTCGCCTTGTGCACCGGCTGAGGGCTGAAGTGTCAGATTATCCATGCCGGTAATTTCCAAAAGGAGTTTCTTCAACAATTCAAGCACTTCTATGCAGCCGCTCACAGAATTGACAGGGGCAAGAGGATGTATCTCGGTAAATCCTTCGAGTTTGGCAATATCCTCATTTACTTTGGGATTGTACTTCATGGTACAGGAGCCCAGTGGGAAAAAACCGCTGTTTACACCGAATGACCTTCTTTCCAGAGAAGTGTAATGTCTGGAAAGCTCATTTTCGGAAACCTCGGGAAGTCGGGGAGGGTGCGACCTTCTTAACTCATCTCCAAGTTCAAATTCCGGAACATCATTTTTGGGGAGAGATGCACAATGTCTGCCCTCTACGCTCTTTTCAAAAATCAGTTTCATTTCACTACCTCAGCCAATAGAGCTACCATCCTGTCGATTTCCTGCCTTGTGTTAACCTCCGTAGCACACCACAAAATCCTGTTGCCCAATGGAAGTCCGCCGAGAATACCGTGTTTTTCGAGATGCTCCAAAACGATATTCGTCGGGACGGGGGAATATGTTAAAAATTCGTGAAAAAACTCACCTTTGTATACGGGGCTGAAACCCAAGTCAGTTAGTTTGTCCTTTAGATAGTGAGCTTTTGATAGACATTGTTTTGCAACTTCAAGCAGTCCGTTGGGGCCCATTGCAGCTAAATATGCCGATGCGGTGGTTGCACACAGTGCCTGATTGGAACATATATTCGATGTTGCTTTATCCCTTCTGATATGTTGTTCTCTTGCCTGTAAGGTAAGGACAAATGCTCTCTTGCCGTTTTTGTCCTTAGTCTGACCGACGATTCTTCCGGGAAGATTTCGGAGCAATTCTCTTTTTGAAGCCATAAAACCGAGAAACGGTCCGCCGAAAGAGAGAGGCATTCCAAGCGGCTGTCCTTCGCCTACAGCGATATCAGCTCCTACCTCGCCCGGGGTTTTAAGAATTGCCATGGCAATGGGATTGACTCCCATAATGAATTTAGCGCCGGATTTGGATATGATATCGGAAACTCTGACGCAATCTTCTATCAATCCGTAAAAATTAGGTTGTTGAATATACACGGAAGAGACGGTTTCATCCAACATTTCGACGAGTGAATCCAAATCGCTCAAACCGTCTTTTTCTCCGAAAACCACAAGTTCCGCATCAGCAGCGTCGCAATATGTTTTTATAACACTTATCACGCGCGGGTCAACGGTGCCGGAAATCAGTGCCTTGGTCCTCTTGTTATTTCGACACATCGAAACAGCCTCGGCGGCAGCGCTTGCGCCGTCATACACGGAGGCATTTGAAACATCCATACCTGTCAATTCGCATATATTTGTTTGATATTCGAAAATAGACTGTAGAATTCCTTGTGATATTTCCGGCTGATATGGTGTATAGGCAGTTACAAAGCTTTCTTTAGAAACCGAATGTTTGACTATTGAAGGGATAAAATGCCTATATGCGCCTGCTCCTCTGAACACTGTTGCAAAGACGGTGTTTTTATTGGCGATATCCTTCATTTTAGAAACCAGTTCAAACTCGGAAATGCCTTCGGGTATATCCAGGTTCTCAACAATAAGGTGGTGGGGAACCGAACTATAAAGTTCATCTATCGATTTCAGATTAAGGGATTTTAACATCTCGGATTTCTGTGAATCCGTTGAAGGCAGATAGTTATACAACTCAACTCTCCTTTTGACAAAATTCCTCATATTCCGATGAGGTCATAAGAGTGATACTGTCATCAATCGTTGCTCCTTCAATCTCAATAAACCAGGATCCGTAAGGATCTTCGTTTATTAATTCAGGGGATGTCAGAAGCTCTTCATTTATTGCGGATACCGTACCTGAGACAGGCGAGTAGATTTCTGAAACAGCTTTTACGCTTTCCACATCTCCGATCTCGTCTCCGGCATCGAAACTATCTCCCACGGAAGGGAGGTTTATAAAAACTATGTCGCCCATGGAATGTTGTGCGAAATCGCTTATTCCGACTTTTGCAGTGTTGTTTTCATCGATAATTATCCACTCGTGAGATTTCGAAAATCTTAGATTGTCGGGTAAATTCATATCAGTCTCCTTATTTTCTATTTATTTGATTTATAAAACGGCAGTTTAACAACCTCCGCTTCAACTTTCCTTCCCCTAATATCAATTGTGACAACATCATGAATGTTGACGATGTCTTTTGACACGGAGGCCATGGCATATGCGCCCTTGAGATACGGAAGATATGTACCGGAAGTGATAGTACCGATATTTTCGCCGTTAAGCTCAACTGTATTTCCTTCTCTTGCTATACCCCGTCCGGTCACTTTCAGACCTATGCGTGAATATCTTACGGGATTGTTGATAATTGATTCTTTTCCGATAAAGAAGTCTTTGTCGGTTTTAACGGCAAAACCAAGTCCTGCTTCTATAGGAGTAATGTTCTCATTCAACTCATGGCCGTAAAGCGGGAATGCCGCTTCCAATCTGAGTGTGTCTCTGGCTGCCAGTCCGCATGGTAAAACAGAGATATCATCCGCGTTTAATAAGGAATTATAAAGCTCGGTTACTTCATGGGTTCTGCAAAGCAATTCAAACCCTCTTTCGCCGGTGTATCCGGTATATGATGCTGTCAGTTTTATTCCGGATATCTCAACATTTTCATTAAAGGAATAGTATTTTTCCGGTAGTTTTCCGTTTGTCAGAAGTCTGTCCATCAACCTATCCGATTCAGGTCCTTGGACAGCTAACAGAGCTAAACCGTCGGAAAGATCATCAATAATACAATCCCCCTTTAAGTTATCGGAAATCCATAAAAAATCTTTATCCCGATTAGCTGCGTTCACTATGAGAAGATACCTTCCCTCGGTAATACAATATACAAGCAGATCATCAATAATGCCGCCGCTATCATTGCACATCAGAGTGTATCTAACTTTTCCGGGTTTTAATGTAGACATTTCATTTGTCATGATCCTGTTGAGATTTGCTACGGCATCATCTCCGGAAATCAGAAATTCACCCATATGTGAGACGTCAAATACTCCACACGTTTCTCTTACGGAGAGATGTTCAGAAATTACTCCTGTAAATTCGACAGGCATATTGAATCCGGCATATTCAATCATTTTTCCGCCGAGCTCAAGGTGTGTTTCATAAAGAGGAGTTGTTTTATAATTGTTTGAATCCATTGCTTCACCTATAAAGTTGATATAATAAATAAAGACAAACAGTCACAGAAATGATATCATCAGCAAACTTGGTGTGTCAACGAACCGGCAAATTCAAAAGAAAGCTATAATAAAAGGAAAAACGGCGGTTAATAGGAATGATTTATTTGGAAAGCGATAAATATTTTGCACCTTACAATCTGGCTCTGGAACAGTGGGTTTTTGAAAACCTTAATATGGACGATTGTCTGATACTTTGGAGGAACAATAAATCGGTCATAATCGGAAAGAACCAAAACTATCGAAAAGAAGTAGATATAGAATACCTGAACTCGAAAGAAGTTCCCGTAGTAAGAAGGATGACGGGCGGCGGAGCGGTCTATCATGATTTAGGAAACATTAATTTCACTTTTATCAAAAGGTCAAAAGAAAAACCGAAGTTTGACTTCGAGTTCTACTCTAAAATCATTGTGTCTCTTTTAGAATCGTTTCGCTTGCCTGTGAGCATGTCCGGGAGAAATGACATATTGCTGGACGGAAAAAAAGTTTCGGGAAGTGCGCAAATTATTAACCGTGACGGAGTTCTTCACCATGGAACATTAATTTTTGATGTAGATTTGGAAGAAATGACTTCTGCTTTGACGCCCGAACAGGGAAAATTAAAGCTCAGGGGCGTGGACTCGATAAGGTCGAGGGTCACTAATATCAGACCGTATCTTAAAAAAGATTNAAAGATTAGGATACTGTGGGTTTTATGAAAAAAATAAGAAAATTCTTTTTCTCCGTTTACGATCTTCGTGAATATAAGCTGAAAACCGAAGATAAATCTGCATTAAAGCAGATACAAAATGAAAGATACGGAAACAGAGAATGGAATTTTTCGGAGTTTTCTTGTCAGAGAGGCAAAGAAATAAAAAAATATGAACGATTTGAAGGAGTCGGGGGAATAGAAGTATCTATCCTTCTTGATGAAAACGAAAGAATAACGTCAATAGACTTCAGCGGGGATTACTTCAGCGGAGATATTGATGCGATAACCGAATCCCTTTTGGGGGCAAATCTCAAAAAGGAAGAGCTGACTGAAAGGCTAAAAGATATCGAATTGAATAGCAGAATATACAATTTGACCGTCGGACAGTTAGTGTCATTGTTATTGAAATAAGAAAGAGCTGTATCACGATTGATGATACAGCCCTTTCTTTAAAATTGCCTACTGATATCTTTTATCGAGTATATCTAATGCGTCGAACAGCATGCCTATATAGGCTTCTCTGTCTACATCCATAAGGACTTCAACATTGAGACTTTCTTTTTTAACAAACGGCCTCTGATCCGCAACCGTCATTCCTCTGCACAAATCACCTTCGGTTTCAATGTCAATACTGAACATTTCCGACTTGAAAATTGAGGGATCTATTATTTGAAGAATGGTTGTCAGGTCATAAATCGGCGACCAGTCAATTCCCTTCGACTTCATGTTTCCGCTGAAGAAATCATATAATTCAAATACCAGCTGGGAGGCTCTTCCTCTTCCTTCGAGCTTTACATACTCTGTGTGAAGTATTCCGCCTGCGTGACATACCTCGAGCCCGCTCATAACTATCGGGACTCCGCTTCTGAAAACAATTTTTGCGCCTTCCGGATCATGCCACAAATTGAATTCCGATTTCTGCGTTACGTTTCCTGTGTAGATTCCGCCGCCCATAATGCAGATTTTTTCAATTTTTTCTTTAACTTCGGGATATGTCATAAGAAGAACGCCGATATTTGTAAGCGGTCCGATTGCCACAATCGTCAAAGGTTCATCTCTCGAAATCAATGTCTCATAAAGAAAATCAAGAGCATGTTTATCTTGGGGTTTGGATGAAGGAGGTTTGAGAACCGGACCGTCCAATCCGGTTTTGCCATGTCCCGCAGCGGGACTCGGATCTCTTCTCATCGGAGTTGCGTAGCCTTTATAAACCGGAATATCAAACTCGAGATGATCTATTACAGATAAAATATTATTTGTAACATTATCCAAAGTGTTGTTTCCGGCGACTGTAGTTATGCCTAAAATATTGAATACCTCAGGATGTGCAACAGCAGCCAATAAAGCGACGACGTCATCGTGACCGGGATCGCAATCGAATATGATATCAACTTTTTTCATGTCTACCTCCCCTAAAATATTAATTAATCAGATTGTACCATATTTTGAACAAACAATGATAACAATTGTGAAAAATCCGAAAATTAACTTCTCTCAGAGTATTTCCCTACTTATCCTTTAAAAATAAGCAATATAATAAACACTATAATCTATCTGCAAAGTAAATTAATGACAACAGCGGCCTCAACTTTTGCTGTCAAGAAGTCAGTTATGTGTTAAAATGTAGAGCGATAATGAATTGAAGAGGAATAAGGGGTATTTGATGAAAAGCTTGGTGAATTTCAGAGACTTGGGAGGGGCTAAAGGATACAATGGCCTGAAGGTAAAGGGTAAAAGACTTTTAAGATCGGCTCAAGTGTCGGGGCTTTCAGCCGAAGACAGAAAAAATCTCAAAGAGGTTTATGATTTAAAAATAATAGTAGACTTCAGAACCGAAACTGAAATAATAAGAAAACCAAACGACACAATGCCGGAATTTGAGTATGTAAACATCAATCTGAGAGAAAAAAATGAAAAACGGGATATTGCGGTAGTTGCCCCCGGCGAGAGGACATTTTCTTTTGCCAAAACTCCCGACGATGTTGTTGAACATATGGTGAAGGAATATGCATGGCTTATTTCCGAGGCTGTTTCCCTGAACGGATTCAGAAAATTTTTTGATATTCTTCAAGATAATAAGTCAGGATCTGTTTTGTTTCACTGTTATGCGGGAAAGGATAGGACAGGAATTGCGGCGGCAATAGTTTACTCATTGCTTGGGGTTTCCGACGACGACATCTTTGAAGACTATATCCTAAGCAATTTTTTGAGAAAAAATGAGAACGAGAGGGTTGTTAACCAGGCAAGAGAAGAGGAAAAAAGCAGAGAGTTTCTTGAAGTACTCACCGCCGTAATGAGGGTTGACTTCAGATACATCGGGAAAGCTTTTGATATTGCCCGTGAAAAAGAGGGTAGTTTTTTTAATTATGTAAAGAAGGCATTGTTTATAAATGATAAAGAGCTGTCGGAATTCAGAAAAAATTACTTAACGGAAAGGTGAATAATATGTACGAAGTGAGAATATATCGCGCTAAAGAGGGAAAGTTCGACAAAATATGTGATAGATTTGCGGACGGAACACTGGCAATCTTTGAAAGACTCAACATAGAGGTGACCGATTTTTGGATAGACAATGATAAGGGGGTCTTGGCCTATGTGTGCAAATTCGAGAGTGTTGCCGATCAGACGGAAAAGTGGAGTCTTTTTTCCAGTGACCCCGAGTGGAAAGCCCTTAGCGTAAAATCCGAGGAAAACGGTCCCCTGCTTGAAAGCATTGAAAGCTTCAATATGGAAAGAGCCCCGTTCTTTAAATCAAAATAATTTTTAGAAAAGAAGACAATCTTTAAACAATAGTCGAAATTCAATGTTATGTGTAGATTATCAAAAAATAAAAAAGAGAAACTAGCGGCGCTCATAATCTTCGTTGTTTCAATTATTTTGATTGCAGTCGGTATTGCTTCGGGAGACCATGAAGATGTCATGTCAAAAGCGGTGAGAATCTGTATGGAGTGTATCGGAATTGGGTAGGAAATTTATGCCGAAGATATCCAAGAGAAGAGTGGTACAGGTTTTGTCCGCCATGCTTTATAATATGAATCTCAAAGGATTTGCAAAGGGAAGTATTTATACCGGAAAGCTGAAATCCTTATGTGTACCAGGCCTTAACTGTTATTCTTGCCCCGGGGCAATATCCTCCTGCCCTCTCGGTTCGTTTCAATCCGCATTATCCGACATCAAATATAAGTTCCCTCTATATGTTTTAGGGTTGCTTGCATTATTCGGAGTTGTTTTTGCACGCGCGATTTGTTCATTCTTATGCCCATTCGGCTTGATTCAGGAACTCCTCTACAAGATTCCCGCACCAAAAATCAAAAAGAACCGGATTACCCGCAGACTGTCGGCATTTAAATACGTTGTCCTTTTTGTATTGGTGTTGATTGTTCCGATATTAACCGCCGTCAGAGTCGGCATGCCTTTGCCATCCTTTTGTAAATATATCTGTCCTGTGGGGATTCTCGAAGGAGCTTTGCCATTGTTGAGCGTGAACACCGCTATAAGAGAATTATTGGGAACCCTTTTTTGGTTTAAATTGTCGCTTCTTATCTTTACATTGGTTTTCTCTGTTTTTATTTATAGACCGTTTTGCAGGTTTATATGTCCCTTGGGGGCCGTATATTCTTTTTTTAATAGAATCTCAATAACCGGAATAAAAGTGGATAAAGATAAGTGCGCCGGTTGCAACGCTTGTGTAAAAAACTGCAAGATGGATGTGGCAAAAATAAATGACAGAGAATGCATAAGATGCGGTGAATGTGTAGCGGAATGCAAGTTTAACGCAATATACTTTACTCCGGAAAGGAAAGTTTTAATTTATGATAAGAAGAAAAAATAACTTGATTATATCGATGAAAGCATTGTTGACGGTTATTCTCATTGTTTTAATGTCCGGTTGTTCGGTTGTAAACAAAATAACCGGAGATGAAACCGCTGGGAAACCGGAAATTGCCGAATCGAACGATGGAAAAGAAGAGCCTTCCGCGGAGGAAAGTTCAAATATCTCATATAAGGAACTCAAAGTAGGGGATACGGCTCCGGATTTTAGTGCGAAGACACTGAAAGGAGAAGAATTCACCTTGTCCGATTTGAGGGGACGGGTTGTTCTAATCAATTTCTGGGCGTCCTGGTGCTTTCCCTGTGTTTCCGAAATGCCCGAAATTCAAAAACTATATGACGAATATTCAAGAGATGAACTTGAGATTATTGCGGTTAATGTCGGAGAAAAAGAAAATAAAGTGGAAGATTTTGCTAAGAACAATCCGGACTACAGTTTTAATATAGTAGTTGACGAGGAGTATCTTATAAGTGAAAAATATCCGACAGCGGGGATACCTTATACCGTAATAGTTTCTCCGGACGGAGTTGTTGTCGAAATATTTTTGGGTTCGAGGACTTATGAGGCGTTTTCAAGCGCTGTAGACAAGAATCTTGACATTTAGCGATGCTTTACCGGAAATAAGAGAGGCTCACCAGTGAAAACGAATAATTTATACAACAGATTTGCATCTTTTATCTTTTTTTTGATAGGCAGTTTTTATACCGCGAATCAGACTCTGATGGTTAGAGCAGGCAACTTCCTTAAATTGAACAATAGCGAGATGGGGATATTGATTAGTGCGGGGTATATCGGGTCAATCACCACACTTGTATTCTTTGGAATGTATGCGGACAGATACGGAAAAAAGATTTTTAAAACGGTTGCTTCGGTATTTTCCATAGTCGGTGTCGCTCTTATTGCATTTGCATCAAATTTTTATATGATTTTTGCAGGCCACTTTTTGATGAGCGGCGGGATGTTGGGACTTGAGAACATGACAATCTCGCTTTTAGAAGATAACAACAAAGAAAAAGCCGGTAAGCAGATAGCCATAGCCAATCTCGCTTTCGGAATCGGAGCATTTATATCACCCGCAGTTATCTCAATTGCAATCGGAAAAGACAGCTACAGACCGGTATATATTCTTATGACACTGTTAAGCACCTTTGTTTTCTGTGTTTTGCTGTTTTTTAAGAGTATTAAGAAGTTTGAAGTAAAATCAAAAGAAATTAACAGACTGGTTGATATTTTTTCTTTTCTTAAAAACAAAATTATGCTATTAAGTGTAATCTCCATAATTGTTTATATTGCGTGTGAGGCTACAATACTGTATTGGATAAAAGGATACTTCTCACTTCTGTCGTCCCCCGGACTGTCTGAAATTGCGGTTTCAATCTACTGGGTTATGATTTTAGTATCAAGATTTGTCGTTTCTCTTTTTAAAGATACCAAAAGCACACTTACAACCTTCGCGGCTATCGGTTCAATCGGGATTGGGATAATGGCTGTATCCGGGATACCTGCTCTCTCCCTTGTCGGAGTAGCCCTGGCCGGATTCGGATTCGGACCGATTTACGGCGGGGTGCTTTTCCTCGGGGGCCATCAATTCCCCGAAAAATCTGCTGCCGCCTACTCTTTACTCGGATTAGCCGGAAGCTTGGGCGGAGTATTTAGCCAACCTTTAATCGGATTTGCATTGGAATTTGTCTCGGTACGGGGTGTGTATTATCTTGTTATGGCATTATCGGTAATTCTGATTTTTGCAATCGGTTCCATGATTAAACGAGAAAGAAAATCTAATTAAAAAAAGGGGGGTTGCCGTGGCTAACTCCATGGCAACCCTTATGTCATAAAAGGAGGAAAAAGAATGCAGAATAATGAAAAAGATAAAACAACCGGAAACTTATTTGTCATTATTTTGTAACTGTATTGTAACCTATTTTAATTTGTTTGTAAAGCGTTTTTTGAAAATATATTTATCTTTGTATATTATCTGCAAAAACCTTTAATGTTTTAGTGATTTAAACTATAATAATTCATTGCGGATTATCTGCTTCTTTTGAATTAATAATATAAACTTTTCTGTTGTTGGATTTGTGCAAAAAATGTCAAATTGGAGGATGTATGGTTTCTGCTAAGATTGCAATAATCGGGTTTGGGAAAATAGGATCAGCTGTACTTGAATCTTTGGAAATTAATGGCGACTACCTGAGAGAAAGAACAGGTACAAATATAGAAGTCGGTGCAATTCTCGATATAAGGGATTTTTCCGATCATCCGAAAAAGCACCTTTTTTTAAATGGAATTGACGATATAGTAGAAAATGCGGAAATCTTCTGTGTAGTTGAGACAATAGGGGGAATAGAACCGGCGTATTCTTTTATAAAAAAATGTTTGAATGCAAAGAAACATGTCATTACGGCTAACAAGGAGCTCATTGCAACGCACGGAAGCGAGCTGTTTATTGAAGCGGAAAAAAACGGTGTAAATCTCATGTTTGAGGCTTCTGTCGGCGGTGCGGCTCCTGTGATAAATACAATGACCGGTGCGTTGGCTGCAAATAAAATCGAAAAAATTGAAGGTATATTGAACGGTACGACTAATTTTATTTTGACCAGGATGTATTCAGAAGGGCTGTCATTCGAGGAAGCGCTGGACGAAGCGGTTAAGCGCGGATACGCTGAACCGCAAGACCCTTCGGAAGATATAGATGGTCTCGATGCCAAGAGGAAAATTTCAATTTTAACTTCAATTGCGAGCGGACACTATATGAACCTTGACTTTATCCCTACAAAGGGGATTTCCAAGGTAACAAAGAGCGACCTTCTGCTTGCGAAAATGTCAAACGGAACGATAAAACTGATAGCAAGTGCTGAAATTTATGATAATGGGGGTAGCGTTGCATCGGTAAGCCCCATGTTTGTGTCAAATGAAGATGAATTCTCGAAAGTTTCCGACTCCTATAACATGATAAGATTCAGCTGTAATTTGGCAGACAGGATAGAGGTATTCGGGAGAGGAGCCGGCAGATTGCCGACGTCAGGTGCAATTTTGTCCGACATTATTGAAATTGCTACAAAAAAACAAACGAGAAAACCGCTGTGGCGTAGATCAGGTGTGGAGAAAAAGGCTATCAGTACGAAAAAATATGATTATTTTGCAACATCGTCGTCCTCATATAAAGAAAAAATTTCCGAAATGTTCAGAGTTGTCAGCACATCCGAATCTGTTGACGGCAGAATTTCTTATTTGTTGTCGGGATACACTGAGCACGAGATGGAAGAACTTACTTTATGCTTGCTATCGGATGGAATGGAAATGTCAGTTTACAGGGTGTTTTAGGAAGGGTAGTTTTAATGTCGGGTTTTAAAATTGTTGTTCCGGCTACGTCTGCGAATATCGGTTCCGGATTTGACTGTACCGGACTTGCTCTCAATCTCTATAACACCGTATATATAGATACCTATGATATCGTTGACAATATTGTCGATATTATGTCACTTGATGATGTAGCGGTGCCGACAGATGAAGACAATCTGATATATAGGACGATAAAACTGTTTTTTAACTATTTTGGAGAAAGCGTTCCCGGTATCCTGATAAGGCAAAAAAACGACATACCCATAGCGAGGGGTCTGGGAAGCAGTTCTGCCTGCATAGTTGCCGGTTTATTGGGTGCGAATGCAATACTTAAAGATGTGTGCGATAGAAAGAAACTGCTTGATATTGCGGCAGAAATTGAAGGACATCCGGATAATGTTGCTCCTGCTTTCTTGGGGGGGTTTTCTTCCTCGGTGATTTCGAACAAAAAAGTTTTTTCAGAACGATTTGAGGTTGAAGAGTCATTGAAGTTTTTTGCTTTTATTCCCCCGCACGAGTTGGAAACAAGCATTGCAAGAAGCGTTATACCGAAAAAAATTGATCATTGCGATGCTGTGTTTAATTTGTCGAGAAGCGCCCTGTTGACCGCGGCATTTGCAAAGAAGGATTATTCTCTTCTGAAAATTGCGGTCGAAGATCGACTGCATCAACCATATAGATTGGATATGATAAGCGGTGCAAAAGAAATATTTAAAATTGCAGACGGTTTGGGATCGATAGGAACATTTATCAGCGGAGCGGGCTCGTCGATTATGGCAATTGTATCCGGTGATAACGAGATGTTTATGAGTGAAGCTGAAAGACTCATCGCGTTAAACGAGTCTACTAAGGATTATGAAATAAAGTGTTTAAACGTAGATAATGTTGGTGCCAAAATCGAAAAATGCAGCACCATTCCACAAATTGTTATTCAAAAATAAGGAGAAATATGGCTTTACTGGTTATGAAATTTGGAGGTAGTTCGGTTTGCGATGCCGAGCGAATTTTCTCCGTGGCTTCGATTGTCAAGTCCGCTTTTGATGAGGGAAATCAGGTAGTGGTTGTTGTTTCCGCAATGGGCGACACTACGGATGATTTGATTGAAATGGCGATGTCCATAGATAAACGTCCTTCCAAGCGAGAGATGGATATGCTCGTGTCTACGGGCGAACAGGTAAGTGCATCTCTGCTCGCCATGGCGATTAATAAAATTGGAGGTAGAGCCAAGTCTCTTACCGGATGGCAGGCGGGTGTAGTGACGGATACCACATACTCTTCCGCAAGAATAAAAGGAGTCAACGATAGAAGGCTCATGTCGGAACTCGGTGAAAATAATATCCTTGTTGTGACGGGATTCCAGGGAATAACCAGAACCGATGAAATAACAACTCTCGGCAGGGGGGGATCCGATACTAGTGCGGTGGCGATTGCTGCGGCACTGCGCGCGGATAGGTGCATAATCTACACGGATGTTGACGGTGTATATACCGCTGACCCGAGAAAGGTAAAAAATGCAGTTCTGCTGGACGAAATCAGTTATGATGAAATGTTGGAATTGTCGACTTTAGGAGCACAGGTAATGCACAACCGTTCAATCGAATTGGCAAAGAAGTACAATATAGATCTTGAAGTGAGGTCGAATACCGGAGAAAAACCGGGAACTAAGATAATGGAGGTCATCAGCGTGGAAGGAATGATAGTCAAAGGTGTTGCAAAGGATGAAAATATAGCAACCGTATCTGTTTTATCAATACCGGATAAGCCGGGAATAGCGTTTAAAATATTTTCCTTAATGGCTCAAAATAAGATAAATGTAGATATCATACTCCAGTCGGAAGGCAGAAACGGTACACAGGATATTACATTTACGATAGCCTCAAACAATCTGGACACGGCGGTTTCGGTACTTGAAAAAAACATGGCCTCAATCGGAGGCCAAGGCCTTAAAATCTACGAAGATGTTGCAAAAGTCTCGGTAGTCGGATCCGGAATGCAGAGTAATTACGGCGTTGCATCCAGAGTTTTTGGGGCACTTGCCGGAAAAAGGATTAATATTAGAATGATATCGACAAGCGAAATAAAAATTTCGGTACTTATTGATAAAGTCGATGCCGACAAAGCGGTTTCTGCAATTCATGATGAGTTTTTCAGATAACAAAAATTATAATGGTAAATACTTCTATCGAGAGACAGGAAATCAACAAATCCGTTTATATAAATTCGTACAGCGGAAACTTTAAACGAAATCTGTTGTCGATAAACCTGGTTTCTGTCGCAACAAGAAAAAACATCACCACCTCATCTCTGATTCCCTACCTGTTGGAACGCGGGAGTGAAAAATATCCGGATTTAATTACAATTAGGAGAACCCTCTGTGACCTTTACGGATCGGAAATGTCATTGTCGATGAGTTCAAGGGGTGGGGAGAGGGTATTAAGCGGAAGTATAGTGGGAATTTCCGAAAGATACCTTGGAGAAGATGTTTTTGTTGATGATAAGAGGGTTGATTTATTGTTGGATCTGATATTTAATCCTTTGACGTATGGTGATGGATTTTCCGAAACCTGGTTCAACATTGATAAAGAAAAACATCGAATAAGAATTGAATCTGAAATTGAAGATAAAAGGGATTATTGTCTGAAACTGTTGAGAGAAAGGTTTTTTAAAGGTGATGTAAGGTCGTTGCCGACAACAGGGTTTGCGGAAGATATTGACAAAATCACGCCCTCTTCGCTGTATCAGGCATATAAAGAATTTTTGAAAAACTGCAAAATTGAAGTTGTTTATGTCGGAGACAAAGTAGAAAGAGTAGTTTCCCGAATAGAATCTTTTTTTAAATTCGACGAAATTTCCGATTATATTACTGAAAGTCTTCCGGCAATTAAATACGGCGAAGAAGAACTGATAGATTTAAAACTTGAAACACAACAGACGAAAATAGCTATGGCCTATACTTCCGGAAGAAATTTAACTGAAAGGGAAAAAACGGTTTTTAGAGTTGTAAATGTCATTCTGGGAGGATCGCCGGTTTCGAGACTGTTTAAGAACCTTAGGGAAATCAATGGGCTTTGTTATTACTGCTCCAGTTTTCCGAATTTTAACTCCGGTTCTTTGATGATAGACGGTGGAATTGATAGTAACAATATCAATAAATTCAGAAATGTAGTTAACGAGGAAATTTCCGAACTGGCGTCGGGTGAAATCGATGCTAAGGAGCTGAAAAACGCAATAGATATAACCGGAAAAAGATTGAAAAAAATCTCCGATAGCCCGGTTGCAATTATCAGATGGATTTTAAATTCCGTTTTAGACAAAGACAAGATAGAACTTCCTCTTGATGAATTTAACAGGATAATGACTGTGTCGAAACAGGAAATATCAACACTGGCGGAGCTGTTTAAAATTAAAACCACGGTTATACTGAACCAGTCCGACGTTGAGGGACTAAATGTATAAGGTTACTTCAAAAAGACTTGGGGATAGCTACTTCCAGAAGGTCATTAATGGAGTTAGAGTGTATGTCTATCCTGTTCTCGGCAGGTTTTCGACGGCTATTAACCTTTCTATAAACATCGGTTTTTCAGTTTTGGATTTCAAGCTAAACGATAATCGGATTTCTGTACGTCCGGGTACGGCTCATTTCCTTGAACACATTATGTTTGAAGATATCAAAGGCGGGAATTCGGATGACAAATTTATAAGTATAGGATCGAGTTCCAACGCATTTACTTCAGATAATAAAACGGTATATACTGCCTCTGCCACAGAAGATGTAATCGGCACGATTGAACTGTTGATTGATTTAGTGCTTAACCCGAGCTTTTCGGAAGACAGTGTGGAGAAAGAAAAAAGCATCATTATCGAAGAGATAAAAATGTATCTTGATGACATAGAATGGACTTTAATCAGCTCTTCACTGTCGCAGATGTATTTTAATCATCCAATAAAATTTGATATCATTGGCAACATTGATTCGGTTAAAAAGCTGGAAGCCAAAGATTTAAAAAGACTGTTCGATGCGTTTTATAGACCGGAGAATATTTCAATCACCGTTGCAGGTGACATTAATCCCGCCAAAGTTTTTGAGATTTGTGAGAATAAGCTGAATTTTGAAAACTTCAACAGCTCCGTTTGTGAGACAATACCTGTTTTTGAGCCTGACATAGTCAAGTTGCCATACTCTCTCGGAAATATGCCGGTTTCAAATCCTTATTTTTGTTTAGGATTTAAAGAGGCGCCTATCGAAAATGATCCCAAAATAAAACTAAGAAGATTGATTTCGAATAGCTTGCTTATGGAAACTATAGCAGGTGAGACCAGTAAACTGAATATGAGACTATATGACAGCGGGATAATTGATAGTGAACTCGATTACTACTCCATAAACGGAAACGGATATTTCTGCAATTTTTTGTTTGCCGGATCGAATAATTGTGAGGCTGCAATCTCGGAAATAGTTTCTGAGATTGAGGCTCTCAAAGAAACCGGAATCTGTAACAAGAGATTCGAAGAAAATAAGAGGTCACTGCTCGGATCGGCATTATCTTCATTTGACTCCATCTCATCAATTTCATCGGGACTTGCCGAAAGCTGTTTTGAGGGATATGATTTTTTTGACCCTATTGAACAAATCGAAGAGATAGATCTTGATGAAGTATCAATGGAATTGTGTAAAACATTAAGAAATAATAAAAAGGCAATTACAATAATTTACCCGCATTAGTCTTTGCCTTAAGAATCGGGGGTTTTTCATGACAAAAGTGTTTTTTCCAAAATTGGGACTGGAATTTTCTATAAACAGGGTTGCATTTAGAATACCCTTTTTGGATTTGGAGGTGTATTGGTACGGTTTGCTGATTGCAATCGGTGCCGTAATTGCCTTTGTGTATGTATACAAAAGGTCGGATATATTTGGAGTTGACAAAGACCAGCTGTCGGATTTGGTTATTGCAGGGATAATATCCGGAGTCTTAGGGGCGAGGATTTACTATGTAGTTTTTTCTTCTCCCGGGGAAATATCGGGATTTGCTGAGATTTTTAATTTAAGACAGGGAGGCCTTGCATTTTATGGCGGTGTAATTGGCGGTGTGCTTTCAACATTTATCTACTGCAAAATTAAAAAGGTCAGATTCCTACCGGTTCTCGATATCGCTTCTTACGGCTTTTTGATTGGACAAGCTATTGGAAGATGGGGGAATTTTGTTAACCAGGAAGCGTTTGGTGTTAATACCGATTTGCCTTGGGGGATGACCAGCAGTGTGGTTGTAAATTATTTAAACAGCAATTTTGCGGAATTGAGAGAGCTGGGAATGATTGTGGACCCGATGAAACCGGTTCATCCTACATTCTTATATGAATCTGTTTGGTGTTTTATCGGCTTTATATTTCTGCATTTTATGGCGAAACATCGAAGATTCGATGGAGAGATGTTTCTCTACTACATAGGTATTAACGGTTTAGGCAGGTTCTTCATCGAAGGACTCAGAACCGACAGTCTGTATTTTTTAGGAATGAGGGTTTCCCAGCTCCTTGCAATTTTAGGATTTATTGCTTCGTCGATAGCGTTGATTTATATCAGGACGAGAATTAAGACATCAGATGACCCCGATTATTTAAAGTTGTATGTAAATACGGAACAATATTTAATTGACAGGGAAAGGCTTGAGCTTAAGCGAAATAAACGAAAAGCCGACGAAGTGGAAGGTGTTGAGTTATCGGACATTAAGGAAGAAATCTCCAATTTAGATTCAGCTGGTGTGGAAGAAATTAAGGCAAGCAAATCGGATGTAACCGAAGGTGTTGCCGAAAAAGAAATAGTCCCGGAAGTCGTCCCCGAAGATGATTTTGCAGTCGGAACGGAAACAGAAAAAGATAAAGATAAAGAACCCAGAGCCTATGAAGTAATAAAAATATCAGCTTTTAAAACCGAAAAACAAGAAACTGAAACGGAAGGCGTCTCCGGATACTATTCCGTCGATTCCGAAATTAAAATGAAAGTCGATCCCGGGTATAGCAAAAAGCTCTATACCAAAATTGAAATAGACGGAGCATCGGTATATTCAAAGATAGCTGAAAAGAACAAACCGAAATCCAACAGAAATAAAGCCTCGGGAAAAACAAAAGCAAGGTATTCTCAAAACTATAATAAAAAATACAAAAATAAAGGTTCCGGAAAAAAAGTGCAAAATGAAAACAAAGAATAACTTCTCTTCAATCATGTTAGAATTTATTTCATCTTAAGTGTTGTTTTAGTGAATAATTATTTGACAGTAAAACAGCAATGTGATATATTAATTCGGCGCGTAATGAAGGCTTAAGCGGCCATTAGCCCGCCTTACATTAGCGAAACTGAAAATATAAGTTAGTAGAGGTATTTAGAATGTACGCTGTAATTGAAACAGGCGGGAAGCAGTATCAAGTCGCCAAAGAAGATGTTATTTATATTGAAAAACTGAATTTAAACGAAGGCGATGAAATAGTTTTCGACAAGGTGTTGGTAGCTACAGATTCAAAAAACAAGGTAAAAATCGGCAATCCTTATGTTGAAGGTGCTTCGGTAAAAGGCAAGGTAATTAAAAACGGAAAGTCCAAAAAAATTACTGTTTTTACCTATAGACCAAAAAAAGATTCTAAAAGAAAAATGGGACACAGACAACAGTTTACAAAAGTATTAATAGAAAACATTGAATTTTAGGAAAGGAGGTGCTGGTTATGGCACACAAAAAGGGAGTAGGTTCATCAAAAAACGGTCGTGACAGCGAAAGCAAGCGCCTCGGAATAAAAAAGTCTGACGGACAGGCGGTTTTAGCAGGGAATATTATAGTTCGCCAGCGGGGCACTAAGATTCATCCCGGGCTTAACGTGGGAATCGGTTCAGATGATACATTGTTTGCACTTGTAGACGGAAATGTTAGTTTTGAGCGAATGGGTAGAAGCAGAAAGAAAGTAAGTGTACTTCAATAGTTAAAATCCCGGTTCTCCGGGATTTTTTATATTTATCTTTAGTGAGGAATTGATATAAAAAGATTTATAGACAAGGCTAATATAATTCTAAAAGCCGGGGACGGAGGAAACGGCAGTGTGTCTTTCAGACGCGAAAAATTTGTAGCAGCCGGCGGACCTGATGGAGGAGATGGGGGAAAAGGAGCGGACATTTATATGGTTTCCGATGATAACCTGTCGAGTCTTATAGATTTCAGGTATAAAAAAAAGTTTGTTGCTGAAAACGGAATGCCGGGTCTCGGCAAAAATAAAACCGGCAGGAGCGGAGAAACTCTTGTTATAAAAGTTCCAAGAGGAACAATAGTCCGTGAACGTGAAAGCAATTCGATTATTGCCGATATATCCGGAGACGATCCCGTCTTGATTGCAAGCGGAGGAAAAGGGGGTTACGGAAACAAACGATTCGCTTCCTCTACAAGACAAATTCCGAGATTTGCAAAATCCGGTTTTCCCGGAGAAAAGCTGGATGTAATATTGGAACTCAAACTCATTGCCGATGTAGGTTTGGTTGGATTTCCTAATGTAGGAAAATCTTCCATTCTTTCAGCTATCAGTGCGGCTAATCCGAAAATTGCAAACTATCACTTTACAACATTAAGTCCTGTTTTGGGTGTAGTAAAAGTAGATTATATGGACTCTTTTGTCGTAGCGGATGTTCCCGGTTTGATAGAGGGTGCATCAAAAGGAATTGGTTTGGGACATGAGTTTCTCAGACATATAGATCGCTGCAGACTTTTACTTCATGTTGTTGATGTTTCCGGTATAGAGGGTCGGGACCCTTACGAGGATTTTTTGACTATTAACAGCGAACTTTCGCATTTTGACGACAAACTCGCCAAAAAGCCTATGATTGTTGTTGCAAATAAATCCGACATAGCCGACAGAGAGAAGATAACCGCCTTTATACAAAAAGTTGAGCTTCTGGGATATGCCTGTCTGGCGGTGAGTGCAGCTACCGGAGAGGGATTGGAAACCGTTATAAAAACAACTGCTGCAAAGCTGAAAACACTTCCGTTGCCTCAGGTATATACTCCCGACTACAAAAGACCCGAAGCTGAAATAGGCAGAAAATTTGACATAAAAGAGATTGATAACGAGTATTATATTTACGCTCCGTGGCTTGAACGCATTCTTGAAGGAACGGATGTTGACAATTACGAGTCGCTGATGTATTTTCAAAGGGCCATTTCCGACAGCGGTATACTGGCTGAACTTGAAAAAATGGGTGTTGCTGAGGAAGATACGGTGCATATAGGCGAATTTCAATTTGAATACATGGATTGATTGGAGAATTAAAACGGAAAAGCAAAAAATATTACAAAAAAACCCATTATCTCTTGCCTACCTAGGTGATGCCGTATATGAAGTTATGGTTAGAGATTATATTATGAATTTCTGTGACGTCAAGACATCAAAAATGCATAAAATATCGGTAAATATTGTGAGTGCGCCGGCACAGAGCAAAGCTCTTGCGTTGATAAGAGATGTGTTGACAAACGAAGAAAAAATCATAGTTAAGAAGGGTAAAAACTCAAAGTCTCCGGCCCCTAAAAATGCGACTTTTACCGAATACAGTGATGCCACGGCCCTTGAGACCCTTTTCGGCTATCTGAGTCTCTCCGGGCAGGAGGATAGGATAAAGGAATTGTTTGCAATAATTTCAAAAAATCAGATAAAATCTGAAGTCGAAAACTCGTTGAATAATCGACAAGCTTCAGAAATTAATATAAAACTGTGAATCTGAAAGATGTTTTTATAGAAAGGCTTTGAATTATGGCAGGTCATTCCAAGTGGAGTAATATTAAAAGAAAAAAAGAAAAGACCGATGCAGCCCGTGCGAAAATATTTACTAAAATCGGCAGGGAGATTGCTGTTGCAATAAAAGAAGGGGGAAGCTCCGATCCTTCCGTCAATTCCCGTTTGCGAGATGTCATAAATAAAGCAAAATCGTTGAATGTTCCAAATGATAATATCGAAAGAATTATTAAAAAATCCGAAGATGACAAACTCCATTATGAAACGGTTGTTTACGAAGGATATGCCCCGGAAGGTGTTGCGGTAATTGTGGAGAGTTTGACTGAAAACCGAAATAGGACAGCTTCAAACATAAGATATTATTTTGATAAATATGGTGGAAATCTTGGAAGAACAGGTTGTGTCTCATTTATGTTTGAACCGAAGGGCACAATAGTAGTTGATATGAAATCCAAGGAAGAGGATGATCTTTTAGTAGCAAGCCTTGAACTGGGGGCAGAAGATGTTGAGTACAATGCTGAAGACAGAATTGCCGAAATTCATACCGGCGTCAAAGATTTCCAGACAGTTAAGGACGGGTTGGAGGAAGAAGGGTATGAGCTGATATCTGCCGACATAGAACAAATACCCAACAGAAAAGTTATCGTGAACGAACCTGAAAATATTAAGATGATTGCCGAATTCCTGGAAAAGCTGGATGATGATGACGACGTGCAGGAATATTGGCATAATATAGAAAATGAAGAAGATTTATATGATTGAATTAGAGAGGTATTAAAATGAAGCTTGATAAAATTACCCCTGAAAAAACTGCTGTGTTGGTAGTTGATATGCAGAATGATTTTATCTCAAAAGAAGGCTCGATGTTTAATCGAATGGGACATGCAATGGTGGATAAACTTGCCGCCTTTATCAATGCCTGCAGAGATAAGGGAATAATGATAGTGTACATAAAAACCAACATGAGGAAGGATGGCAAGGATATTGGAAAGTTTGCGGATTTTTGCCAACCCCTGAAAGATAGAAAAGCTTTGATGAAAGACACGATAGGCGGTGAAATTTATTCGGAACTGCCTGTCTTAGAAGAGGATATTATCATTGTAAAACAGAAGTACAGTGCATTTTACGGGACAAATCTTGACAATGTTTTAAGCTGCAACGGCATAGATACTGTGGTTATTACAGGCGTAAATACCGAAGCCTGTTGCCTGTCTACTGCCAGGGATGCAGGCTTCAGAAATATGGATGTTGCGTTTATAAGCGACCTTACCGGAACAATTGATTTCCCCGACATGGGATATGGCGCCATGACCGACGAAGAGATGCATCGCGCGACACTAATCAACATTGCTATGACTTGTGCGGATGTAATGACGAGTGAAGAGTTTATAGAAAAAATATAAAGTTGACGGATAATGATACCATTGACAATTGTTAATGATAATGATATCCTTTCAAAAATTGAAAACGCTGTGAAAAGGATTAGTAGCCGTGCAAATCGATTTTAGAGAGTCACTTGTTGGTGTAATGTGATATCGAATTCACTGTGAACTCGCCTTTGAGCGGTTTGCCTGATATGTAGGGCTTGACGTATTGTTGCACGTTACAGCAACAGCTGTTTATGACAGTTAAAGTGGATGTTTTACATCAATTGAAGTGGTACCGCGGGTATTATCTCGTCTTCATTTTTGAAGGCGAGTTTATTTTTTAAATTCTACTTATTATGTTGGAGGTTTTTGTGGGAAGTATTGGCAAAAGAAAAATGATACCGGCTTCAGAGCAGGGCAATATTGAGCTGTGGGATATCACTCTCGGTGAGATGCTGAAGGAATCATGCATAACTCATGGCGACCATATGATGATAGAATACACCGACAGGGATTATAAGAGAACATACAGAGAGTTTGATATTGAGAGCGATATGATAGCAAGAGGCCTTATGGCGTTGGGTATAGAAAAAGGCGATCATGTTGCGATTTGGGCTACAAACATTCCCGAATGGATAATCACACTGTATGCAACGGCAAAAATCGGGGCAATACTCGTTACGGTAAATACGAGTTATAAAGTTTACGAACTTGAATACCTTTTGAGGCAATCCGATACGAAGATGTTGATTATGAATAAGGGATACAAAGATGCGGATTATGTGTCAATAGTAAACGATCTTTGTCCAAGCCTAAAGGATTCTAAAATCGGAGAATTTGTCGATCCGATGCTTCCGGTTCTCGAGTTTGTTGTATTCTGCGGCGAAGAAGAAAACCCTGGAATGTTGAGTTTCGACAGACTTTATGACATAGGTTTGTCGGTGAGTGAAGAGGACCTTGAAACAAGAAAGAACAGCCTTACTTCAGATGACACGATAAATATGCAGTATACTTCGGGGACGACAGGATTCCCTAAAGGGGTTATGTTGACTCATAAGAATATAATTAATAACGGACGCTTTATCGGAGACTGCATGAAATTTACGGATAAGGACAGACTGTGTGTCCAGGTACCGTTATTCCATTGTTTCGGACTGGTCTTAAGTTTGATGGCTTCTTTTACACATAACTCAACGGTAGTGCCGGTTGAAGCTTTCAGCCCGAGCAGATCGCTCAAGGCGCTGTATGACGGTAAGTGTACGGCCTTGAACGGTGTGCCGACTATGTTTATAGCTATGATGGAGCACCCCGAATTTAATAATTATAAATTTTCCGGACTTAGAACAGGTATTATGGCGGGATCGCCTTGCCCGGAACCTGTAATGAAGCAGGTTGCGGAAGAATTAGGGATGAATGAAATAACAATTGTCTTTGGACAAACCGAATCTTCACCCGGTTGCACACAGACCACCACGGATGATCCGCTTGAGGTAAGAGTTTCAACGGTTGGTCGGGAACTCCCGCTTACGGAGTGCAAAATTGTTGATCCCGAAACCGGAATGGAGGTTCCTCCGGGAGTTGCAGGAGAGTTCTGTGCAAGAGGATATAATATAATGAAGGGCTATTATAAAATGCCTGAAGCGACTGCACAGGCAGTCGACAAAGACGGCTGGCTCCACACAGGCGATCTTGCTATTAAAGATGAAGACGGTTACTATCGTATTGTTGGACGAATTAGGGATATGATTATACGTGGAGGAGAAAACATTTATCCGAAAGAGATTGAAGAATTTCTCTATACACATGATGATGTAATAGATGTCCAGGTAATAGGTGTCCCAAGCCAGATATATGGTGAAGAGGTACTTGCCTGTGTAATCAAAAAACCTTCGTCAGATATGACCGAAGATCAGCTTAAAGAGTATGTAAAATCCCGCTTGGCTCGCCATAAAGTACCCAGGTACATAGAATTTGTCGACAGCTTCCCGATGACCGCCAGCGGCAAAATTCAAAAATATAAAATGCGGGAATGGGCAATTGAAAAATTGAATCTCCAGGACGAAGCGGATGTTTGAATTTGTTGTTTGCAAATTATAGAGCCATCAACTTTTCTTTTTCCTTGTATTAATCTATAATTGTATTGAGAACAGTGAATTTTTATTGTGTTTTGGAGGTTTATGGAAGATAAAATTTGCATGAGTTGCATGAACAAAGTCCCCTCAAACGCGGATTCATGCCCTACATGTGGTTATAACGGAAGCCAGCAAAACCCGGAAGTGTTTCTGCCCATCGGATATCGGCTGAACGGCAGATATGTGATTGGCAGAGTAATAGATTCCGACGGCGACAGCACTTCTTATGCCGGCTATGATATTCAGTTCGGAAGAAAAATTGAAGTTAGAGAATTTTTACCCGCGAACGGTTGTTCGCGTAATCGGAAAACCGGTCAGCTGTTGGCAAAAACCGGCGCCGAATTGCATTACAAAACTTCTCTGATGGATTTTTGTGATCTCTTTAAAAATTTAGTGAAGTTGAATTATGAAGACGGTATCGTAAAGGTGCTTGAGTTTTTTGAACAGAACAATACCGCATATGCAATAATGGAAGACTTTGACGGTATTCCGTTAAGAGAGTTTATATCTTTGAAAAACGGTGTATTGGATTGGGAAGAATGTTACACAATAATGCAACCTGTTTTTACTGCACTCATTTCTATTCATAGCGTTAATTTGACTCACAGAGGAGTCAGCCCGGAGACGATTTTTGTCAGTAGAGATGGAAAAGTAAAACTTTCCGGATTTGCAACAACCTCAGTCAGGACTAAAGGCACCGATGTTGCCGCAAAGTTATTTGCCGGTTATTCCGCACCGGAACAGTACTCTACTACCTCTTGGCATACTACCGCCACCGATGTATACGGGTTGTCCGCAACCATTTATAGATGTATCACGGGAACAACGCCTCAGGAAGCGGATCAAAGGAAAGTTTATGATAATATTTCGGAACCGATAAAATTAAACTCCTCGATTCCGCCTTTTGCTTCAAAATCGTTGATGCTTGGATTATTAATCGACCAAAGCGAAAGAATCGGGACAATAAATGAGCTGAAGCAGCGTCTTAGCAATCAGGAGTTAAGCCAACCCAAAAACAAAAAACCTGAAGAAAGCATCAAACCCGTAGCAGTATCGGATCAATCATTAAATATAATTGATGCAGACGACAAAAAGGAAAGCGGGGCAAAGGGAGAAAAAGTTGTAAAGACGGTGATGTTTGCTGCGATTTCTTTATTTGTTCTAATGCTGCTGGTTTATTTTGTTTATTCGGGAATCAGAAAAAATATTTTTACCGAAAACGACGGCGAAATAAGGGGAGAAAAGGAAAGTCTGATAGTTGTTCCGAATTATGCGGGAATGATGATAGATGAAGCGAGTATGAATTTTGATGTAGTCAGATTCAGCTATGTAATAGAAGATATTTATATAGGAGAAGAACCCGAAGGGATGGTAATTAATCAACAGCCTATCTATAATTCCACTGCGAAAAAGGGTGATACAATAACACTGTTTGTCAACCGTGCTAAATATGTGGAGATGATTGATTTTTCGGGTTTAACCAAAGAAAATGCGGAGCTGAAGTTAATTGAGATGGGGGTGGATCCTGCCAGTTACGAGTTTAAAAGTGAAGAGACAACAAAAGGCTCCAATCAGACTGTATTCAAACAAAGTGTGGAGCCGGGAGTTATGTTCAACTCAAGTTCGGAAAAACTGGTTCTGACATTGGCCGTAAGAACTGATTTATATCAATAGAGCCATTCAAAAGGAGAGGGAAATTGAAACTTTGTGTATCGACGCTGTGTTGTCCTGAAATGGATTTTTTTGAGCTTTGTGCTGTTGCAAAGGATATCGGCTACAGCGGAGTGGAAATTAGAAAGCTTGGCAATGAAAGCTATGCACCTAAAATGTATCCTTTCATTCCGAGAAAATTGGATTCCACAATAGAAAGACTGAAAAAGATCTCGATAGATATTCCTTTATTATCAAGCAAGGCGGTTATCGGAGTTCGGGGAAAAGAAGAGGATAGCTTGAAAGAAATTAATGATTACATTGATCTTGCAAGACTGATAGGGAGTAAATATATCAGAATATTTGGAGGTAAGAGCCCGCAGGGCGGGGAGTTTGATGAAAAGCTCGCAATAGAACAAATTGATAAAATATCTGATTTGTTAAAAGGAACCGATGTTGAAGTGTTAATAGAGACAAACGGGGTTTTTAACGATTCGGAGTATATGTCGGAGTTTTCAAAAAAATGCGGAGAAGGATCATTTGGAGTATTATGGGACATTAATTATCCCTATAGATATAACAACGAACCCCCTGCGAAAACTGCAGAGGTTTTAAAAGAGCTTATAAGATTTGTGCATATAAAGGATTCCAGAGAAGGTGAATACGGGACAGAGTTTTGTTTAATGGGAGAGGGTACTCTGCCTATAGATGAAAGTTTGAAGGTTCTTTCGAAAATCGGATTTGACGGGTTTCTGTCGTTTGAATGGTCTTTAAAGTGGGGCGGTGAACTGGTGGATCCGGGAATAGTCATCTCTCATTATGCCTCATTTATGCAGCGAAAGATGAAAAAGCTTGAAATATAAAAAGATAAACACAAGAAAAAGAGACGTTCGATTTAAATCGAACGTCTCTTTCTTTTTGGTGTTAATTAACAGTATAAGGTAATAAAGCTATATGACGAGCTCTCTTAATTGCATTTGTCAATTCACGCTGGTGTTTTGCACAGGTACCGGTGACCCTTCTCGGCATTATCTTTGCCCTTTCGGAAATAAACCGGCGCAATCTGGAAACGTCTTTATAATCAATTTTTCCCCGGTCGACGCAGAACTGACAAACTTTTCTCCTTCTCTGTCTTTGCTGCCCGCCGCGATATGATCTGTCTGCTGCATTTCTAACCAATATTCCAGCCTCCTTGGCATATAATTTTTTTAAAATGGTAAATCTTCATCGTCATCAATAACCGTAAAATCGTCGGCATCTCCGGAAGAAAACGAGAGATTGAAGTTGTCCTCCTGATCAGAATAATCATCAGATTTTGTTTCGTAAGTCGCAGATGCTGAACTTGAACGGCTCTCGGTAAAATAAACGTTATTTGCTAATATTTCGAATACTTTTCTGTACCGACCTTCTTTATCGGTATATGTTCTTGTCTGAATAGAACCCTCGACGGCCATCATTTGGCCTTTTTTAAAATATCTGCAGATAAACTCTGCGGTATTTCTCCAGGCAACAACATCAATAAAATCGGTTTGTCTTTCACCGCCCTGCTTTACATACGAACGGTTAACTGCCAATGTAAATGTAGTAACCGGAATGCTATTTGTGGTATGGCGAAGCTCGGGATCTGTCGTAAGTCTACCCATTATTGCTACCATATTCAGCATTTAGCACCTCCTATTTGAAATATATGTTCAATTTGCCTAATTGCTTTCTGTACACATCAATTGTTACAATTTATTACCTGTATAAAAATATGATACAACAAAAAATGAACAGATAGTCTTTGTTTTTGATTACTCCGCAGGATTTTCTTCAGACTCGTTTTCATCTTCATCTTCCGAATCGATATTTTCGGAAGAATCCGAGGATTCATCGTAATCATCCGTACTCTCCGCTTCTTCCTCGGAAAACTTGGCATCTTCATCATTTTCAGGAACCTTTTTTGCATCCAATTCAGGCTCGTCAAACTTGTCTCTTTTTATAACAATTGTGCGAAGAAGCGAGTCTGTAATTCTGTAAATTCGTTCAAGCTCGTTTATGAATGATGGGGGAGAAGAGAAATAAATCAAAATATAGTACCCGTCATTCTGTTTGTTTATTTCGTATGCAAGTCTTCGTTTTCCCCAAACGTCAACCGATTCAACCACACCGTTTTCCGATATTAAATCAAGAAATCTGTTTTTCTGGAATTCAAGCTGATCTTCATTCAGCGAGGTTGAAAATACTAAAATCGTTTCATACTTTTCCGTCAATATGTTTCCTCCTTCTGGACAATGGCCCCCTTATGGGAGCAAGGATAAATAATTTGAGTTTGCCAAACTCGACAATTACAGCTCAAATATTATAGCAATTGAGCTTTTTAAAGTCAATTCTATTGAGGATTTTCTAATCAATTTTTAATCCGGCCAGATATTCCCTGACTTCTTCGGATATTTCCGGATGATTTAAAGCAACTTCAATATTTGCCTTTAACATGCCGAACTTATTTCCCAAGTCATACCTTGTGCCTTCAAAATCGACACCGATACATCCGTCGCGGTTCGCGATTATTTTTATTGCGTCGATTAGTTGAATTTCGCCCCCGACACCGGGAGGGAGATCTTCGAGCAAATCGAAAATTTCAGGGGTCAAAATGCATCGTCCGAGTATTGAGTACAAAGAAAGATGCTTTCCGATTTCAGGCTTCTCTACCATATCATCTACAAAAAAGATATTATCTTCAAGGTTCTTTACGGAAAGTGAAGAAAATTTTGAAATATCGCTTTCTTTGACCTCCTTGATACCGAGAGTAGTAAGTGATTTTTTTAAAAAGACATCAATCAGCTGTTTTGTTACGGGTGTTTTGGAAATTATAACATCATCTCCGAAAAGGACCGCGAAGGGTTCGTTTCCTACAAACGGACGAGCCGTAAATATGGCGTGACCGAGCCCTTTAATTTCTCTCTGTCTAAGGAAAAAAATATCTGCCAGATTTGCGCATTTCCTCACACTTTCCAGCAAATCGGTTTTTTCACTTTTTTCAAGTGCGGCTTCAAGCTCCGGCGAATAATCGAAGTGATCCTCAATTGCCTCTTTTCCGCGATTTGTAATAATCAAAATTTCTTTAATACCGGAGTCAACAGCCTCTTCGACTATATATTGTATTGCAGGCTTATCAACAATTGGAAGCATCTCTTTCGGAATTGACTTTGAAGCAGGCAAAACCCTGGTACCAAGTCCGGCAGCGGGGATAACGGCTTTTTTTATCTTCAATTTCAGACCTCACAATCCAATAAATTTGTTTAATACAATATGTTTGTTATGCAAATCTATACAATCAGCTGAAAAAAGCTTATTAAAATGGAAGAAATGAAAACCAATCCCACAATAAGACCTGCAAATATCAGCACCCCTGTTTTGGACGGTCCTGAAACACTATTCAGCTTCTGCAGATACTGATCTTGGCTTTCACTTTCAAGCTTCAGCTTCTTCATATGCCTAACGGCTTTTCGCCTGTACAGCCATACTGCAAAAATTCCAAATAAAATATTTAAAATAAGCGAAAGGCCGGAAGACAAATTTGCAATGTTTTGCCAAACGGTGATGGAAATTCCGAAATCTATTCCGGAAGGAAGCAGCACATTTAATACTACAAACGGGATGTTAAGCAGAAAAGCGGAAACCAATGCTACCGCCGCAGCACCCCATACCCTCCTATATATAAAGTATAAAACCGGGAAAAATGCGGCGCTCAGCGTAAACGAAGTTTTTTTGTTATTTTTATTCTGAGAAATAAAATGATAAAGATAGTAATTAAAACTCTGTCCTATATAAACGACCCATTCTTTTATAGGTATCCCGTCAATCTCGTCCACAGAATAGGCTTTTTGATGATCATCTGACAGGACTTTAAGAAAGACGGGCTCCCTTAAATCATAGACGCTTTTTTGGGAAGCTGCCGATTGTTCCGTCTTCGCCAATGTATTTCCACAATAGTTGCAATAAGTATTGTTGGGATTATTTGACCTTCCGCATCTTAAACATGTTAAATCGCCACTGACCTCTCTTGAAAGAGCATCGGTTTTTGGAGATACCCATTCGAAGCCTTCCTCATGAAGTTCGTGATTAAAGCAGATGCCGTTTGCAAAGTAACAGGACCTGTGCGAGGGAGTTCCGCAATCCGGACAGACAACAATTTCATCGTCATCAGTTATAAGTTCCCCGCAAAAGGGACAGGGTACATCGAGATAGTGTGCCATAAAGGAGCCTTTCGTTAAAATAATTTCGATTTCAATTCTAACCCATGACGAAGCAAAAAGCAAAACAGAAATCTTTACATTAAAAGCGATTCGACTGTATAATAAAAAACGATATGAATAAAAAGAGATTTCGATTTTTAAGAAAGGCGAATAAAGTAATTAATGATTATTTTAGATGAATATAAACAGAATATAGATGAAATATCCTCACAGCTGGATGAGATTATTACAGCCTCCAATGTTCCGGAATTGGAACGGAGCCTCGACGAGATAGAAAGAAAAACATTAAATCCTGAATTTTGGACAAATCCGGATGATTCCCGCGAAATAATGACGAAAAAAAGCTCTATCGAGTCAAAGCTGGAATCTCTTCAAAAATTAAAAGATAAAAAGGAAGAACTGGAAATACTTTTGGAAATCGCCGAAACGGAAGAAGATAAAGATACCGTTGAGGAAATTTCGGAAAAGCTTGCTGTTTTCAGAAAGGCGGTTGAAGGGGAAAGACTTTCAACTTTATTCGGTGGCGAATATGACGGAAACAATGCGATAATTACACTTCACTCCGGAGCCGGAGGTACTGAGGCCCAGGACTGGGTTGAGATGCTGTACAGAATGTATACGAGATTTGCGCAGAATCACGGTTTTAAGGTTGATGTGCTCGACTTTCAGGAAGGCGATGAAGCAGGTATAAAAAGTGTTTCGGCGATGATTTCGGGGAAGAATGCCTATGGATACCTAAAATCGGAAAACGGTGTTCATCGACTCGTAAGAGTTTCTCCGTTCGACTCATCAGGGAGAAGACATACATCATTTGCATCGCTTGAGGTCGTTCCGGAAATTTCCGAAGATGTGGATGTAAAGATTAAGGATGAGGATATCAGGGTGGATACCTACAGATCTTCCGGGGCCGGAGGACAGCATGTCAACAAAACCGAATCGGCGATTCGAATAACACATATTCCGACGGGAATTGTAGTGAGCTGTCAAAATCAAAGGAGCCAGCATCAAAACAGAGAAGTCGCAATGAAAATGCTGAAATCCAAACTAATAAAAATCAAAGAACAGGAGCATCTTGACAGAGTGGAAGACATTAAGGGAAACCAACTGGAAATAGCTTGGGGTTCACAGATAAGAAGCTACATATTCATGCCTTATACTCTGGTTAAAGATCATAGGACAGGTTACGAGGTTGGAAATATCAATGCAGTGATGGACGGGGATATTGACGGATTTATAAGCGAATACCTAACTCAGTTGTCAAAAGGGGAGCTGGATTAAGATTAGTTAATTCAAAATAAATAAAGGATAATCGTTTTATCGATTATCCTTTATTTTTTAGTCTGATATCATCCCCGTAAAAAAACAATAATCTGCAACAACCCGTCAATCTTGAGCTTACTTTTTCTCCGTATCTCGACTCTAAAATCGGTGATTTTGTGATGTTTGTTGTATATATTGTGGATTTTTTCTCAACGAGTCGAGTGTTTACTATATCGTATATTGCAGAAACAATGAAGCTGTTTACATATTCCGCACCAAGGTCGTCGATAATGAGCAAATCTGCAGTTTTTAGTGTGTCCAAAGTGTCTGAATTTTTGTAATCTTCAAAATATTCCGACTCGACTTTCTTAAATATGTTCGATGCGCTACAGTAAATGACATTATGTCCTTTTTTAAGAAGGGCATCGGCTATTGAAAGCGCCAGATGGGTCTTGCCTAAACCTGCATCTCCCATCATGAGAAGGTTATCGGAACTTGGAAATTTGTTTACAAACTCGATACAGGTTTCATAAACCATAATCATGTTTTCACGTGGAGACATATTAAATTTTTCATATACCTCTTTTGAATAGTATTCCAGTGAAAAATTTGCAAATGTAGACAATTCCAAGGGGGAGGTTCGAGCGATTTCGTTTTTCCGATACTCTTTTATCAATTCTTTAGTACATGAGCAGAGATCACCTTTAAAATATCCGGTATCGCCACATTTGGGGCATAAATAGATTTTGTCGCAGGTTTTAATTTTTGACCGAACCCTGTTTTTTTTCTCTTCAAGCTCGTTCATGCGTGCTTCCACATGGTCGAGCGTTAAAACACCTGACAATATTCCTTTTACCAGATTTGCACCTGCAGAGGAAATTTCAAGATCAATACGAGCTAATTCAGGAACCTCCTCAAACTCTTTCTCCCTGATGGAGGCTTCTTTATCTACAGCGAGAAATCTTCTCTTTTCAATTTCATCAAAAGCATATTGTCTGGCTTTGTTGTTATTTGCCATTTGAACTCCTGGATTTTAATTCCTTTACTGCCATCATAATAAGCTCATCGTCATCCTTTTTTCTTTTTCGGGATGATTTTATAGGGGCATTTGTGACTTCCTGACGAGTTTCTTTAATTGTAGCATAACCTTTTTGAAACCAGGATGCCAATATTTTGTTTATATATGATACAGAATTATTCGTTGAACGGGAGAGCGCCTCTTCGACGAATGACTCATCATACCCGTATTCTTCATACCACCTGTCAATGTATTGTCTATCCCTATATTTTAACGAATTGAATTCAACTGCAAGGACTTTTGAGATGTTTTCATATTTCTTTTTTCTATCCGCAAGTATAGATAAGTGTTTCTCAACCTTGTCACTTGTGATAAGACCCTCTTCTTTCCATTCAGAAGCGATTCTTTCTATATAACCGAACAGATTTCTCTTTGCATTTTCTTTACTGTAGGCGACAGCCATAAGTATCACTTCAACCGGAAGTTCATCGTATTCATAAATACAAAGAAGTCTTTGACTTTCACTTTGAGTTAAGGTTCTCCCCAAAAATGATTGAACTTCCTGAAGTAACGCTGAAACTTCAGGATTGCGGAAAATCTTTGCTGTTCTTTCCGCACTCATTTTTCGTTCTTTTTTGACAGACGGTTTAACACTCCTGTTATTTTTGACCGATTCCGGGGTATCCTCTGATAAAAGCAAACCTGCTTTATACCAAAAATCAAGCGACCTTTCAACTGTGCTTTCTGGTAAAGACAATTCAGAGGCGATTTGACTGATATCACAATTATTGCCCAACATTAAAAAAAGAGCTACTTTCAGAGCAGGACCATCTGCCGTGCGGTATCTTTCGACAAATGCAGACGGTAAACTGTCAACTATGAACTTTTCATTCAGCTTGTACAATATAACCCTCGGATTTTCGCATATCAGATATACAGATTAGTGTATTAAACAAAACAGTCCGCGATATGTAAACGAACACTAGCTGCTTTTGAGTCTTTTGAGCTTTGGAATTAGTATTGAGGTGTATATGGTGAAAGAAACCAGCAACATTGCACTTGCGGATAAGAACATGGCAGTATATCCGAAGTTTTGAGACACCACACCGTGGACAGCACCGCCTACGCCGTTGCCGATATCATTAAAAAGACTATAGGTGGCATTTGCTGCACCCTTTCTGTTTTCAGGAGATATTCTAAAAATAAATGAATTCAGTATCGGACTTGATGTCCCGTTTCCGAATCCGCAAAGCAGGCCGGACAATACAACCGCCACTGTCGATTTAGCAAAGGCGACGATAACGATGCCGACAAAAAATATCAATATGCCGCCGATTACCGTTCTGTTTTCGCCCAGGTTTCTTGTTAAAAAGCTTGTTACGCCTCTCGCGACAATCAAAGCTATACCGTTAAACACGAAAAATACACTTATACTTTCAATACCCCTTGAAAGTCCTGCAGCGGTCATGAAGTTGTTGATTGAACTGTTGCCCATGAAGATAAAACATGATATTACGGAAGGAATTATTACGGAGAATTCGATAAACTTTGAAATTCCCCGCCGTTCGTCATTTTCTATCGATTTTGATACAAATTTTACGCTCTTATCCGTTCTGGTCATAAAAGCGACGAACAAACAGCCGACAATTACGATTATACTGGCTGAAATCAATAAAATATTGAAACCATATTTTTCATATAATGATTTTCCCAGAATCGGACCTGTAACAAAACAGAGAGTACCCGAAATTCCGTAATAACCGAGCCCCTCAACCATTCTGTCTTTCGGAACCACATCGGCAATCAGTGTAGCGGCGGAAGATGTATACAAAGCGGATGTTATTCCCTGCATAAGTCTCAAAGCAAACAGAATCTCGACTTTAACGGCGGCAAAGTAAGCTAGTGTATTTATCACATATGCGATACATCCTATGTACAATATCGGTTTTCTGCCAACCCTGTCCAACATTGAGCCCAAAATTGGCCTGCTGAACATCATTATAAGTGTCATAGAAAGTATCATTGTTCCGGTTATTGAGTTATTGCCTCCAATGTCGTTTACATAAAGCGGAAGAATAGCCTGAATGGAAACAAAAGATGTTCCGACAAGATAGTTTGAAAAGAACATCAGAGTAAAGTCGCGATTCCATAACTTCATTTGCACCCCCAAAAAGCGCTGAATTAATTGGCGAATTTCCTTAGTAAATTGTTATTATAAAAAATTCTGCCTATAATACAATAACATTTTTGATGTCTAATATAAAGCCGGATTAATTTAGTTAAAAGCAATGTTGGAATGATAATTTATATATCGACAAATTTTCTAAAACGCGTTATGATATTCAGATACCGAGGATAATGTAAAATGAAAATGCGGGTTTAGCTCATCCGGTAGAGCGTCTGCTTCCCAAGCAGAAGGTGGCGAGTTCGAGCCTCGTAACCCGCTCCAAGTTTAGCAGCAGGTTGAATTCAACCTGCTGCTTTGTGTAAATTGTTAGCTTTTATAAAAACTATAAAAAGAACCTTTGATTGTCTTATTTTATATTATTCTTTTATCTCAACTATTCTGCCGGAAAAAGAAAGGAACAGGCAGACAATAATGGAAATAATCATTTCCGGTATGATGTACGTAGAATTATAAATAATGCTATAGATGACGGAAAGAGAGTTGCCGGTGAAGGTTGCCATAATTGTCCTGCCGAATTCTCCGGTTTCACCGAAAAACCATTCCGCATATTCTGAAAAGAAAATATATCCGGATACAAAATGACAAAGGAATCTTAAAAAAATTGAAACAAAAGCACCCAAAGAAAGAGCGACTCTCTTGGATTCTATTTTATACCTGAACAATCCCCCGAAACCTATCATTGTATATGCCAGAATATAGTCGAGGAATAAAATCATAATTGTAGAAAACGGCGACATACCTCCTACGCCTGATATTCCGGTAAACATATTCAGTAGGCCGAATACAAAAGCGGATATTAAGCCCCATTTTATACCTCTTCGATATGAAATGAGAATTATTGGGACCATACTGGCAAATGTAATTGAACCGCCATATGGAAGAAACTTCAACTCAAAGAGTGACAACACAAATGCCAATGCTATAAGTAGCGAATTTTCCGTGAGAGCATTAATCCTGTTGTTTTTTTTGTTGTTGTTTTGCATCATAATCTCCTTTTGAAAATGGGGATAAATTCTGGGAGACGAGATAAATGGTAAAATCAAGCAACAAAAAAGCCTACACGGATGTAGGCGATTAAGAGCTATATTTACACTCCCTACGCCGGCATTATCCGGATCAGGTTCAAGGGATTAGGTAATACCTATCTCAGCCTCTCGGCACCCCTGTGTTTATATTGTTCTTTTTATACATTATTTGACAAAAAGTGTCAAGAAAACGGACTAATATTAATCGATGTGAGATTTCCCGTAGGGACATATATCGGACAGAAAACAGTTGTGGCATTTAGGTGAACGCGCTGTACAGACCGCTCTGCCGTGCAAAACAAGTCTATGGCAAAAGTCATTTGATTCTTCGGGAGGAATGATTTTTCTTAGGTCGAATTCAACGGTTTGAGGGTTTTTTGATGCAGTCAGACCCAACCTTCCCGATAACCGTATGCAGTGAGTATCTGCGACTATCGCGGGTTTTCCGAAAATATCGCCTAACAGAAGATTTGCGGATTTTCTGCCGACCCCCGGGATTTTCAATAGTTCATCCATATCATCCGGAATCTTTTTATCGTATTTATCAATGAGCATATTCATTGAAAGGCTAATGTCCCTCGCCTTTACATTTCCAAGACCGCAGGGGCGAACTATTTCGGCAATATCTTCAACCGGAGCGCCGGCAAGCGCTTCAATGCTGGGATACTTTTTGAATAAAATTTTAGTAACTTCATTCACCCTTAAATCGGTACATTGTGCCGCGAGTCTTACCGATACCATAAGCTGCCAGGCATTATCAAAATTCAGCGTTGTTTCTGCGAGCGGATAAGCGGATTTAAGTCTTTTTATCAAAGTGCCTACATAAATTTTATTTTTCATTTGCTTCCCTTATTGTATCTACAGATGAAATAAATCGATTTGGAAAATAAGAAATGTTTGCTGTATCAATAGCCTTAATGGAAAATGATGGATTTACAGCAGAATCTTTGTTATAATCGCTGAAGAAAAATTTGTTAATTGGAGGAATAGAATGTATAGCGATCACTACGACATTTTATCAGTTATCGATCGTGAGGACAATGAGTTGGCTTCGATGATTTCCAGAGAACAATTGCGTCAACATACAAATATTGAACTCATCGCATCTGAAAATATGGTTTCCCCGGCCGTAATGGCTGCGATGGGGAGCGTTTTGACCAACAAGTATGCAGAGGGATATCCCGGGAAAAGATACTATGGCGGGTGCAAATATGTTGATGAGGTTGAAACATTAGCTATTGAAAGGGCCAAGAAGCTTTTTAGTGCTGAGCATGCCAATGTTCAGCCCCATTCCGGAGCTCAGGCTAATATGGCTGCGTATCAAGCGCTCATTAAACCCGGGGACAAAGTGCTTGGAATGAACCTGTCACATGGAGGACACCTTACGCACGGATCTCCTGTCAATGCTTCAGGCAAGCTATATGATTATTACCACTACGGGGTTAACATAGACACGGGATTTATCGATTATGAAGATGTGGAGCGAAAAGCAAAAGAAATTAAACCGAGCTTGATAGTTGCGGGCGCAAGTGCATATACAAGAACTATTGATTTTGAAAAGTTTTCTCAAATTGCAAAGGAAGTGGGGGCTCTGTTTATGGTTGATATGGCGCATATTGCCGGCCTGGTTGCCACCGGACACCATCCTTCCCCCATACCATATGCAGATGTTGTGACAACGACTACGCACAAAACACTCCGAGGTCCCAGAGGCGGAATGATTTTGTGCAGGGAAAAGTTTTCAATGGCAGTTGACAAAGCCGTGTTTCCCGGAAGCCAGGGCGGGCCGCTCATGCATGTTATTGCAGCGAAAGCGGTGTGCTTCAAAGAAGCGCTCTCAGAGAGTTTCGGTGATTATTCAAGAAGAATTATTGAAAATGCTGCTGCGCTATCCGAATCGCTGATGAAATCCGGAATCAAACTTGTAAGCGACGGAACGGACAATCACATGATGTTGATAGACCTGAGAAAAAGCGAGGTTAGCGGAAAAGAGCTGGAATCAATGCTTGACGAAGTAAATATCACCGCAAATAAGAATTACATTCCCGGCGACACCAGAAAACCTACCGTTACAAGCGGATTGAGAGTGGGAACACCTGCCGTAACTACACGAGGTTTCGGAGAAAGGGAAATGCATTTGATAGCCGGCTTTATTGTTGAAGTTATAAATAACTTTGATAATTCAAAAGAAAGAATTAAAAAAGAAGTTGCGGAAATTTGTAATGCTTTTCCGGTATATCGATAAAATTTACCGGGTTCAAATGTTCGTGTTGAACCCGGTTTTTTATTGGAGGTAAAGTGAAAAAAGGATATAAATTTTATTTAGAAACGAAAAGGTTGATTCTTAGAAACTTTCGAAGAGATGACAGCACAGACCTTTACGAGTATCTTTCAGATAGAGAAAATGTGAAATTTGAACCTTATGATATACTGAGCCTTAAGGATTGTAAGAATGAAGCCCGGCTTCGAGAAAAGAATTTCAGCTATATTGCATGTGAGTTAAAAGAGTCGGGGAAAATGATAGGAAATATCTATTTTAATCAGACGCTACCGTACGAGTATATGACCTGGGAGCTTGGATACATTTTTAATCCGAATTACCATAAAATGGGTTTTGCGACTGAGGCTTCGATCAAAGTGCTCGAATATGGATTTGATGTTCTTGGAGTAAGAAGAGTTATTGCCAATTGCGATGTAAAAAACCGTTCTTCTGCCAGGGTTATGGAACGACTCCAGATGAGGTTGGAAAAATGCTCCAAAGAAGAACTTTTCTTTAAGAGAGATCACACGGGACAACCAATTTATAAGGATACGCTTCAATATGCAATTCTAAAAAAAGAATTTGATGAAAAAAGAGAAGCGGGACGGTATTAAACTAAAAAACACCTTTAAACAGATTTTGATTGTAGAAACTCAAGGTTCATATTCATAATATATTCGGATAATGAAGATAAGTACTTTTAAAAAACTGACAATTTTAGTTGCTGTTATAGCTCTTGTTCTTTCAGGATGCAGATTGCAGGTTGAGGATTTGTTAAAGGCGCCTTCCCCGACAAGTGATCAGTTGAGAATTTTGGAAGAAATCAAATCTAAGATAGGAGAGAATGTAGTTCTTCGCTATCCTTTATCCGGAAACAGGAGGGCTCCTATCCAAATGATTGATTTGGATGGCGACGGAATGCTGGAAGCTGTTGTTTTCTACACTATTCAATCGGAAAGCCCGCTAACTAATATTTCGGTGTTGAAAAATTATGGAGATGATTGGATTCTAACCGACACAATAGCGGGAGCCGGAGGGAATGTAAATCGCGTTAGATTATTGGAAGGCAGTAGTAAAGCAGATAGACCGATACTTGTAGAATGGATGTCGACGGATAGTCAAAGAGTGTCCGTATACAGTTATGTTTTAGGGAAACTGGTCATCGGATTTGAAGAAAATTGTTTCCAAATAATTGCAGATGACATTGACGGTGACGGACTAATTGAATTTTGTTACATTACCGAAGCGGTTGACGGTGAAATCCCGAAGATAAAATATGTTGACGGGGTGGAAAGTTCGTTTTCCATTGTTGGTGAAAAATCTTTGGACTCCGATGTGGTGAGCAGCATAAATATGATATCCGGAAAGATCAGTGACGGTAGATATATTGTGTACGTTGATCAGTACCTTGAAGACGGCACGAATGTAACCTCTCTGTATTCCATAAGTTCAAACGGTCTGAATTCGTTTGAAACCGAAGACTATAACTTGAAATTACTGACGAAGAGGAATTCGGATAAGCTATTGTGCGGTGTATCATCATCATCGAACAAAAAGATACTTATACCGACCGAAACGCCTCCAAGAGAAGACATTCTTTTTCCCGAAATATGGAAATACTGGTATGATGTTTATGATGGAACGCCGAGATTTTCGTTGGCTACTTTTGTTAACAACGATTTTAACCTCAATGTGGGAATCCCTGATTCCTGGTTAAATGAAGTAACATATTCATTTGATGAAAATGAAAAACTTTTTGTCTTTTTTGTGGCGGAAACGGGTGAAGTTTATCTGGAAATAAAAGTCCTGTCCGTAGGGGAATCCCCGGATTCATACATTGAGAAAGGTTTTGAAGCGGTGGAAACCCGAAGCGGGGCGTATAGATACTATTTGAGATGCGAAAGGATGTTTTCCGAAAAGTCGTTTATCAAGTACAACTTTTTTGCGACAGAGTGAATAAGGGCATAACAGACTTTGGAGGTTGACAATGAAAAGGCTGCTAATAGTTGAAGATGAACAATCAATTAGAGAATTATTGGCATTGAATCTTGAGAGAGCCGGGTTTGAAGTTGTGACTTCAAAAACAGGTGAAGAAGCGATTGACATATTGTTAAAAGATGAAATAGGTTTTGATGTTGCAATTCTGGATGTGATGCTGCCGGGAATAAGCGGATTTGAAGTTTGCAAAGAAATTAGAATGAGCAATGATACTATAGGCATTCTGATGCTCACTGCAAAATCACAGGAATCGGATAAAATACACGGATTAGCGATAGGTGCGGATGACTACATAGTTAAACCGTTCGGTATAAATGAGTTAATTGCAAGAATCGATGCAGTATATAGAAGGACTCCCAATGCAATTAAGTCTGTAAATGATAAAAAGGGTCTGGTAAGTGGAAATTTTTGTCTTGATATAGATTCCAGGACATTCATGAAAGGGCAAAAGCAGCTCGACCTGACCCAAGTTGAGTTCCAGATAATGGAACTGTTTTTTGAGAATCCGGGCGTAGCTCTGGACAGGGATACTATTTTGCAGAGAGTTTGGGGAGAAAATTATTATGGAGAGGTCAAAATAGTTGATGTGAATATCAGAAGGTTGAGGATGAAGATTGAAGACGAGCCTTCCAATCCGAAGAATATTTTGACTGTTTGGGGATATGGATACAGATGGAATCCCTGAAAGACTGGTAATTTCAAAATGCAGAAAACTAAAATGCAAAAAAAGAGCAGAAAACGAAGCATTGCAAAACGATGGTTTTTCGGGAGCCTCATGTGGGTTATTGCTATTCTTACTGTCGGAGGAACAGCAGTAATAATTTCGTTGAGGGATAACTACTATAATTCAACGGCAATGGTAATGAGATATAAAATCAATTCTTTTCAGCTTCCGCCGAGCGATAGTTCGGAAATCAGTCGTGCAAGAGAGATGCAACGACTTGTTGAGGATTTTCCGGAGAAAGACAAGTTTGAGTTTATGCTGATGGGGGCATCGGGAGAGGTTATTATAACTTCAAGCGGATTTGATAAAGCTCAGGACGAAAAAATCGAGGACTATTTTCTTGCAATAGAAAGCCCCGAAAAAATAGGGGAACATTTGACATACTCCTCTACCGGCGAACATATAATGGCTGTTACAAGACTATTTCCTTACCCAATCAGCGGGAAAATCACAGGGATCCGACTTGTCACATCACTCAAAGTAATAGATGATAAAATTGTCGAATCCGCCTATTTGGTTGCTTTAACATGTTTGATTATATTGGCGTTTTCGATTTTTTCCGGAATTTATTTTGTAAGATCAATTGCCATACCTATTGGAAACTTAGGCAATACCGCCCAAAAAATAGCCGATGGAGACTATGATGCCAGAATAGAAAAAAAATATGACGATGAGATAGGAGATTTATGTGACATAATCAATGACATGGCTTTTAAGCTGTCGGCAACCGAAAGAACTAAAAATGAGTTTATCTCATCCGTATCACATGAACTCAGGACTCCTCTTACATCAATTAAAGGGTGGGGAGAAACAATAGTTTCATCGGATAAAAGTGATGGTACTTTTGATAAAGGGATGAAAATAATTATCGATGAAACCGATAGATTGTCCTATCTCGTTGAAGACCTTTTGGACTTTTCTCATATGCAAAGTGGCGGAATGACAATAGAGAAAAAGGTAATAGATATAGTTGCAGAGCTGTCGGATGCAGTGCTTTCGATTGAAAATCGCGCTCAAAGAAAGAATGTTGAGATAGTTTACTGTGAGCCGGAAGAGATGATTCCGGTATTTGCCGATACGAATAGACTCAGGCAGGTTTTTGCAAATATTTTGGACAATGCCATAAAATATTCAAGATGCGGTGATAAAATTACCGTTACGGTAGAAACGGATAAGAGCACGGTCACTATTAGAGTAGCTGACCAGGGTTTAGGTATACCGAAGGACGATTTACCGAAAATAAAAGAAAAATTTTTCAAAGGTTCAAATTCTTTGAAGGGATCGGGCATCGGACTTGCAATATCCGATGAAATTATGAAGCAACACAATGGAGGCATAGAAATAACCAGCAAGCTGAATTTCGGAACCGAAGTTTTGGTTTGGCTTCCATTGGTCAATCGAAATATAAACGGTGAAAATGAATAAAAAGAGAAATGAAAAACCGACAGTCGGGGGACAGGCTCTTATTGAAGGAATATATATGAGAGGGCCCTATAAAGGTTGTATCGCTGTAAGAAAGCCTGACAACAGCATTTATATTGAAACTGAAAGTTTGACTCAGGTCAAGGGTAAGAAGATACCTGTCTTGAGGGGAATAATTGCAATGATCGAAAGTCTGAAAACAGGCTATTCATGCATTATGAAATCTGCCGACATCTCAATGGAAAGCGAATCGCAGGAAGGGAAATTCGAACTCTTTTTGAAGCGGATCTTCGGAGAAGGAGCAGCTAAGGTTATAGAAGTGTTTTCGGGGGTTTTAGGTATCCTGCTATCCGTTTTTCTTTTTATTGCACTTCCTACATATCTGTCTTCGGGAATTGACAGACTGATACCGCTTGGCGTTTTCCGAACTTTGATTGAGGGAGTAATAAAAATATTTATTTTTATAGGGTATTTGTTTTTGGCAACAAGAAACAAAGATATCAGGAGAGTGTTTGAATACCATGGCGCAGAGCATAAGTCGGTCTCATGCTATGAGGCGGGTGAAATGCTGACAGTTGAAAATGTGAAAAAACACTCGAGATTCCATCCGCGGTGTGGAACGAGTTATATTTTTCTTGTGCTGATAGTTAGTATTTTGGTTTTTTCATTCGTTCCTATTGAAGATGCCTTGTTGAGGACAGGCTTGAAATTAGTATCCGTTCCTCTGGTAATGGGGTTGTCATACGAGATTCTGCGGTTTACCGGAAAGAATAACGGAATCCTTTCAAAAATAATTGCCTCTCCCGGTCTTTGGGTTCAGAGATTGACGACTTT
>JGI24710J26742_10000230_pt1 | contig 51602 bp, 43 predicted proteins | sample BioPla2DNA2_FD_26742 | JGI IMG/M metagenome (IMG submission 26742) | reverse complement strand
AAAAATTACATATACTTGTACAGTATATTATAAAATATAAGATATATCAAACTAAAAAATATCGTATTATTCTTTATTAAATGGGTTTGCCAGGCTGCACTTATTATCTTATAGCTATATTTCTTAAAGTTACCGGGTTTTATATTCTTCTATAATTTGATAGTATTATTATAAATCACTATAATTCTTTTTAATCAGGAGGATGTCAAAATGATTCTAAATGATTTGATCAGTACGATTGGTTTTTATGTGCATTTAGAACCAATTATTCTGCGCATAATAGTGGCTCTGCTTATAATCGTTTTAGGATTTATTCTTAGCCAGGTATTTGCAAAATATATTATTAAACTACTTATAAAAATTACCAGCAGAACAAAAAGCAATATAGACGATGTTCTGATAAATGCTTTGGGAAAGCCTGCAAAAGTTTTAATTATTGGACTTAGTTTTTGGGCTGCAATAAGAATATTCATCATTCCGGTTATGTTACAAGGCTTTCTATCACGTGTTTTACGGACATTTATAATAGCTGTTGTCTTCTGGTTCATATATCGCGCTGCCGATGGTATAGTTGACATGCTGTCAAACTATATAAATAAGAAAGATCAAAAAATTACTCCTGTCCTCAATGGAGTATTTAGAAAGAGCCTTAAATTTATCATAATTGTACTTGAAGTATTTATGATTATCAAAGAATGGGGATATGATATCAGCGGTTTAATTGCCGGCCTTGGTATAGGCGGCCTTGCATTTTCCCTGGCAGCGAAAGATGCAGCATCCAATCTTTTAGGCAGTATTACCATTATGACAGACAAAACTTATAGTATCGGAGATTATATTCAAACCGGCTCTGTCGAGGGTATTGTGGAAGAAATAGGCTTCAGAAGTACTAAAGTCAGAACTTTCGAGAATTCACTGATTAGTGTGCCAAATTCTATTATGAGCAATGAACCCGTAACAAACTGGTCAAAGAGAGGCAAAAGACGGGTAATTTTTAATCTTGATATCCCGCTGGACATCCCTGCTGATAAAATTAATTCTGTGATAGCAAGAATAAAGGATATGCTAATTAATCGTGATGATGTCAATCAAGACTTTTTTGTAGTCAGCTTGAATGGTTTTGGTGAAGCTACACTTCAAATATTGATTTACTATTTTACAAAAACCACAGATTATGTTGACTATCTTAATGTAACTTCGGAAGTGAACCTTAAAATATTAGAGTTCTTTGAGGAAGCCGGTATACCCATAATTCCTCCTCGCAGTATGGTGATACAGAATGCTCAGTTACCGGGTGTAGAATAAAGTAAAGATTAATCTGGCCTCTTGTGGGCAGACAGTATTAATCAAACAGGCGGGGTGTGTACCCCGCCTGCTTCTTAAACATACCAGCGTCTGGTGAAATTTTTATTATTCGTATCTCAAAGCTTCAATGGGGTCAAGTTTTGCAGCTTTTCTTGCAGGGTAGATACCAAAGAAGATACCAACTGCAGAGGAAAATGCTATAGAAACTATAACTATCTGGGGTGTAATAGATGGAGTTATACCTGCCAGCTGCCCTAATAAATAAGCTCCGCTTATACCAAAAATTAATCCAATAATGCCGCCTATACAAGAGATTATTACAGATTCAGTAAGAAACTGAAACATGATATTGGAAGTTTTAGCTCCAATAGCCTTTCTTATACCGATTTCCCGGGTTCGTTCCGTTACCGATACCAGCATTATGTTCATAACCCCTACTCCGCCCACTAAAAGGGATATAGCAGCAACAGCAGCAATAAAGGCTGTAAAAATACCAACAACAGTATTTATTTGTTCTAATTGCTTCATTAAATTTTCAGCTTTATAAACATCTCTTTCACGATTTCCATGCCTGTTCATAAGCATATTTTTAGCCAGTATCCCTGCAGCCTCGGTATTATCTTTCGAATCAGCCATTATATATAATTCGCTTATCTTGCTTTCTTTCGAATAGAGTATATCCAGATATGTAGCCGGCACATAAACAATTACCGGCATTTCTTCATCCATCATATCCCCAAACATTTCAAACTGGCTCTTTGCAACACCTATTATTGTTGCTTTTTTTGTACCGGTATTAGGCCCAACATTAATAGTTTTGCCTACAGCATCGCTTGTGCCAAAAAAACTTTTGGCCGCTGTTTCGTCAATTACTGCTACTGCACGCCTTTCTTCAAACTCAATATTATTAAAGAAACGTCCGTATAACAATTCTGTATTATCTATATATTGCATGTCTTCATTAGTGCCGTATACCATTGCAGTCCTGGACTTTTTTTCTGAACTGGCTATCCCCGTTTGATATGTAACAGGGGTAGCATATTTAATGTAGCTGATTTTTTCTTTTAACTGTTGAATATCCTTATATGTTATATAATCACTTGTTTCGGCCTCTGTTGTTTTGACAGTTATTCTTATAGTGGACACACCGATTTTTTCAAATTCTCCGGTAATTGTATCTTGTCCCCCCACCCCCAGTGAAACAACAGATATTACAGAACTTATTCCTATTATAATTCCCAGCATGGTCAGGAATGAACGCATTTTATTGGATAATATGCTGTCTATAGCCATCTTAATATTTTCTAACAGATTCATATACTTTTCCCTTTCAGAATACTACACGATCAATAACCTTATTGTCATCAATTATTTCACCATCTAGCATATGTATTATCCGCTTTGAGTATTTAGCAACATCAGCTTCATGAGTAACCAAAAGAACGGTGGTACCATCATCGTTGAGCTTTTGAATTATCTTCATAATTTCCTTGGTTACCTTTGTATCAAGATTCCCTGTGGGTTCATCTGCCAGAATAATGGATGGATTATTCACAATTGCCCTGGCAATAGCCACTCTCTGTTTTTGTCCGCCTGATATTTCATTCGGACGATGTTTGATACGATTGCTTAAATCAACTCTTTCCAATGCCGCCAAAGCTTTCTCTCTTCTTTCCTTTTTGGGTATTCCTGCATAAATCATCGGTAGCTCGACATTTTCAAGAATAGTCATACGTGGAAGAAGATTAAAAGACTGAAAAACAAAACCTATCTCTCTGCACCTGATTTCTGCCAGTTCATTATCAGTAAGGTCTGATATATCTTTGCCATTTAGAATATATTTTCCCGACGTCATTTTATCAAGACAGCCCAATACATTCATAAGTGTAGATTTACCGCAGCCGGAGGGACCCATTATGGACACAAACTCTCCGGCACCTATATTTAATGATACTCCTTTTAGTGCTGTCAGACTTATTTCTCCGGTTGTATAAACCTTTACAATATTTTCTATCTTAATCATTTTATTTCACCTGCTGGTACCACAGCTGCTCCGTCAGTAATATTGTCTGATGGTGTTGAAATTACCACATCTCCTTCTGACAGTCCATTTATTATTTCTGCTTGAGTATCAGATTGGATTCCTAAAGTTACAGGAGTTAATACCGCAATACCGTCTTTTATGACAAATACACTCACATCACCGTCTCTACCATACTTAAGACACTCTGTGGGCAGCGTCAACACCTGTTTGGCACTGGCTATTAAAATATCTGCATTGACATCAAAATTAATCTTCAGATGTTTGTCCGGGTTTAAAATATCGATTTCGGCCAAAATCATTGCATCAGCTGAACCCATAGTAATATCTTTTGATGCCACCGGTTCAATAAAAGAAACCCTTCCTTCATAAGTATATGTATCGTATTTTAGAGTAACCTTTTGACCGGCCTGTATTTTTGCAGCATCATATTTCCCAAGGTTAATAACTCCTTTCAGATTATCCAGCTGCTGTACCACAAAAGCTGGCTGCGCCATGCTTAACGGCATAGATTCGGTGGCATTGACCTGAGTAACAACTCCGTCAAATTCAGCTGCTATCCCCTGCTTTGCTTCGTTCAGAGTATCTGTGTATGTATCCAGCTGTAATTTAGCAAGGGCAATTGAATTATCCATCAGCATAACTTTTTCATCACTGATTTCTTGTATATTTTTCCTTGCTTGTATTAATGCCTGAAGGTTTGCTATATCTTCAGGATTACTGCTGCCATCCAGAATAAAAATCTGTTCATCTAGTTTTTTAATTTCATCTTCTATTTTTTTCTTTTGCTCCAAAAGCTCAGCCTTATTCAAAAGTGCGTTCTCATACTGTATCTGGGCTTGCAGAACAGCATTTTCATAGTCTTTAATATCATAGGATAATAATACATCTCCCGTCTTGACTTTATCTCCGACTTCTACATGCACTTTCTTAACAGTATACTGAGCCTTACCCATATAATTCTTTGTTTGTTTAGATTCTATCAGTGCATTAGTAGATAATATAGTTTCTATATCACCTTTTTTTACTTCCGATACTCTAACAGTAATAGGCCTGACCTTGCTTTGACTATTCACAATTACAACTGTTAAAACTAATAATGCTACAATAATTATTGCAATTATAGTTCTTCTTTTCTTTTTCATGTCTTTGCTCCTTAAATTATATGTTCAGTACACCAATAACAGCTATAAAATGGATATCACACAAATATATAAATTCCACTTGTCATAAATGAAGTTTTAAGGTATACTATTTCTTGCTTAAAGCACTTTGCGAAAGTGGTGGAACTGGCAGACTCGCTAGATTCAGGTTCTAGTGTCCGCAAGGGCGTGCGGGTTCAAATCCCGCCTTTCGCACCAAGGCTCCCGGTAACTATACGGGAGCTTTATTTTTGTCAATGCAGCCATTACTGTAACCAATTGTTTGCACCAAAGGCGCTCCTCAGCAATAACTGTTACTAAATGCTGTTTTTTTATTCTATTATCTTAAAACTATAGCTACTACTTTCCCACCATAGCCTGATGGCTTATCGAGGAATAATGTTACAGAGCCCCACTCAGTACCCTTTTTCAGGTCTGATACCTTAAGAGTCTTCCAGCGGGAGGGGCCGATGTACTCATAAACAGCAATATTCTTGTGGTAAGTATAAACCTTACCGTTTATCCGTATACGGGATGAATCAACAGCTTGTATTTCCTTACCATATTCGGATGCATTGATACTATTCTGGACAGAACGAATTTTATTTCCGTCAAGTTTTACCCTGGCAACAGAGTTAACATACAGACCTGTTTCTTCCCCGGTATAAACCATGGTTTGACCATTTACCAAAAGTGTCACAGTTTCAATTGTTATTATTTCATCTACTGCCATGATAACATCGGTCTTTTTTGAGGTTACTAGTCCATAGGCCACGTTATCTTCAAGAGCATCGTCCAGTAACATTACATCAATATCCATAAAGTCTCCGGACCTATGAATGTACTTGACCCTTCCGCTCATCAGATATCCTGCTGGAAGATCGCTGAAGGAGATTACCTCAGCCTCGATTTCGGCAGAGGCTGTATTTATGATATTAAACAGTACGGCTCCATTTGCTACATAACTGTCACCTATCATTCTCTCATCTTTATCAACCTTGTAGCTTCCGGTTATCTTGGTGTCTATGCTGACAAGTTTTACCGTATCATAATCCTTGCCGGTGGCAATAATCTCATAGGTTGCCAGCCTACCCCGAAACGTGGACATTGACCGCTGAGTCCGATAAGTTTTCTTTCCTCCGTCAGAATGTAAAAGTGTTACATAATAGTAGGGAGTGCCAAAGTCCTCTGACTTAACAGAATTTTCAGTATAAGCATTCAAAACAAATACAAAACGATTAGTTCCGGGTATGGTCTCAGTTATAATATCAACAGCTGTACCATCGGCTCCGATTATCAGTTTTGCTGTTTCTCCGACTTGTGTTGCTTCAGCTCTGTTCAGCTTTTCCTTTGGAAAGTTTTCGCCTAATGTGAATGGCTTGTTGTCAATTTCTATTGAGACAGGAGATATTTTATTGGGAAGTATAGCTGTAATTTTTCCCGAAACCATATTGTCATACACAATAATATACGGGTTTTGGTTCCATATATCGGTAACTTTATAAACAACATCATTAATCTCGATTTGTGACGCTGAAATATATTTGCCCCCCTTATCGATAAGATGCCCTTTATACTTAATTTCCAGCGGTACACCTGCCATACTTGAGGTAATTACTTCAGGGTCGGATTTTATTGGGTTAAATACTGTACCGTATACGGTTTTATCTCCATCATATGCAATAATTACCGATGAATTCATTTCTAAATGTGAACTTAATTCACTATAATTAATAGTGCTTCCTTTATAATAATACGGAATGCCTGCCGGCAGTTTTACTTTTTCTCCGTTATTTGTAGTCAGTATTCCTGAAGAAAATGATGATACTGAATACTCTTTATACTGATAATCGGTCAATGCTACATGTTGTATATCATTATCCTTAAAGCTGAAATAATACTGTTTACCGGCATCAGGAACATCAATTCCATCTTTAAGATAGAAGAATCCTTTATCGGTTAAAATCTGTCTGTCATCAACATTTTTGTTTATAATACTGTTTTCCAGCACAATAGCTGATTTGTATGCAGAAACTGTATCAATAAAGTTTTTACCGGTACCAAAAACCTTGGTTGAAAGCAGTCTGTCAAGCATCAGAGCAATCTGCCCTCTGGTTACAAAGGCGTTTGGACTGTAGTCAATCGTGTCAAGTATACCCAGTCCGTCAAGCTTTCTCAAATACTTTTCATTTGTGCTTCCCGGCAGGTATGCATCATCATATTTAAGCATTTTGCTTAAAATTTCTGCAACAGTACTGAAAGTTACTTTTTCAGTAGGAGAAAAAATATTACCGGACTTTGCATTCATGTAACCAGATCTTACTGCTACATTTATGTATGGGTTTGACCATCTTGATACCGGAACATCAGTAAATAAACTGGTATTCTCATATAAATCAAGCTTATCCTTTAACCCGTTGATGTGTACTAACACTACAGCAAGCTGTTCACGGGTAACGGGATCGGAAAGATTCATTTTATCAGTATCGGTTTTTGCAAATATACCTAAGTCCATCAGCCTTTGCATACTTCTTACCTCTGAGGCAGAATCGGCAAAAACTTTATTAGCCGGTAAAACAAAAACAGATAGCATTATACTTATTGTTAAAATACAGCATAAAAATTTCTTCATTCTTTGCATACTCCTAACTGGTTTGTGATTCATTTAATAATACTGAAAACATCAGCTTTTGTCTGATTTAATAGAAAAAAGAACTCACCAGAAGGTGAGCCTCTATATGTAATCATTACTTATCAATAAGATTTTTAGTATTTACTCCCCAAATGCTGGTATAACACTTTCAACGAGATCGCTGACCATATCATGTAAAAAGTTTCCTTCCTGTAATTCTATCATACAGAATAATACAAATATAACTAACCCAAAAACAACCATCAAAATGGCAGGAATAGCTTTTAGCTTTTTAATAGCCAGTTTCAGGCTTAATGTATAAATAAGCACGGCTACAGCAGCAGTAAAAATCACATATCTCTGTGCTTCAGGAGTAAAAACAGGGTAATTATAATTTGGATCGATTAATAAGAAATAACCCCAAATACCAACTGCTGCAAGCATGATAAGCCACAGTACTGTAAAGAACCAAGGAAACTTTTTCTTTTTAGGCTCTGGTACCGATGCAGATGATTGGGGACCTGGTGCCTGCTGATAAATTGGGGCCTGGTATGTAATTTGGGGTTGTGGTTCACCAGGTGTTTGTTGTTGAAAATTGTCCGGAGTTGTATTTACAGGCTCATCAGCTATTGTTTTTTCAATTTTTTCACTGGAATCATCCAAAAGTTCTCCATTATTTACTATAGCAGTCTCCTTATTATTTGACTCTGATTGAGGTTGTATACTGGAAGAATCATTATCGCCGGTTGTATCAGTTTTCGCAGTCTCTGGTTCCGGATTATCAGTTTTAGAATCAGTAATGGGTTCCTGATTAATATTCTCATTCGTAGCTGGTGACTCGTTTTCCATTAAGACGGCTTGTATCTGCCCGCAGTTATGACAAAACTTGTCGTTTAATGAAAGACTGGTACCACATGAGTCGCAAAACTTTACATTACTCATTATAATTACCTCCGACTGGATTTTCTGACTTTAAGCATTTTTATTATTATATTATTTTACCATTTTATCAAAGCCATGTAAAACTATTATTTCCCAAAATTCAATTAGTCTTTAACTTCGGTTATGTTAACATATATCAAACCAAGGTCGGTAACACCAATATCAGTTTTATTGTTGATGTTGTATGTTTTGTTTTTTACTGCCTCTACAAGAGCATTATAATCATTATTATTAAATTTGCGCCATCTCGCATTTTCCATAGCCAGACCAACACCATCATTAGCAGCATTAAGAACCCATGTTGTTTCACCTTCCCATTTATTGTCGTAATATGCTGCAAGAGCCTGATAAACCGAGTTTGCCAACATCTTTATTGCAGAGGAGATTACTGTTTCAGATTCAGCATATTGATCAACGTCTGCACCGATAACAAACTTTCCATCAGTTTCTTCAGCGGCAGCTATTACTGAGTTACCAACAGCACCGCCACAGGCAAATATAATTTCTGTCCCTGCTTTATACCAGCTGGCTGCTCTTTCTTGACTTTCCGGAGATGCTGCAAAATCACCAGAGTAGTTATACATCATAGAAACTGATCCTTCTGCAAGACCCATTTCCTTTGCAGCAACCTCTGCACCCTGTGGAAACCCATGCCCATAACGAATTACTTCGGGAACAGCCATACCACCTTGAAAACCTAGTTTGGTGAAACCGTCTTTTACCGCTGCATATCCTGCCATGAACCCTGCTTCTTCCTCAGCATAAAGTATGGGCTGGACATTTTTCTCGGTATAATAAGTTTTATAATCTTCTGTATGAGGCTCACCATCGAGAAGAATGAAATAAACTTCGGGGTGCTTTATCTGAGCCTCATAAATCGTAACTTCAAAAAGAGAACTGGGTGCAACTACAATTTTAGCACCATTTTTAACAGCCAGGCCGATGGCTTCTAGATACGCTGTATTTGATCCTTCATCAGGCCGATAGGACTGATACGTTTTCTTATGCTCTTCTGCATACTTTGTAAGGCCTTCCCAAGCTCCATGGTTAAATGATTTGGCATCTAATATATCAAATTCGGTTATAAGTGCTATTTCATAATTATTTTTTGAAAAGCTGCAGCCAATAAATACTTTCAGAATAAATAAAAAAACAAGTACTAACAGCAGGAACTTTTTCATTAGTGTCCTCCTCTATAAACGAACGAACAAACCTATAAATTATAAATTAAAATTTCTTCTATAGATTACTATATAATGCTTCCTTAAAAATTACAAACATAACAGCAGAAAAATTTATTAATTACTCTTTAATTCAATAAAACTTATTTCCGGCCTGTTAAAGAGTCTTAGATTAACCTTTGAATATCCCAGTCCCCTGTTTACAACCATTATGGAATCTCTGCTTTCAAATAAACCGGCATCATATTCTGGGAAAAATATCTTTTCGGGAGAGAAAACCCCTCCAAAAAAAGGGATACGAATTACTCCCCCGTGTACATGTCCTGATAATATCAAATCAGCTCCCCATGACACATATTCTTTAAAATACGCAGGGTTATGTGCCAATAATATATTAAACTGTTCCGGTGATTCACCCAATACGGTTTCTATATAGGAAACGGTCAGGGACAAATTTTCATCATAATGTTTGATATCTCTTCTGGAATAGTGATATAACTCCGGTGTTAAACCTAATAAGGTTATTGAGTCCGAATCGTTTTTCACTGTAATCCTTGAATTATCTAACAGTACTACACCTTTCTTCCTGATACGTGCCAAAAAATTGGAGTACCTGTCGTTATCAGCAAGATATGTAAGTTGACTTGCGATTTGTTCATGATTTCCCAGGCACATATAAATAGGGCAAGCTCTGTTAAAATGATCCAAAAAATCAAAAAAAGCACCCTCATCATTTATTGTAGAGCTCATCATATCGCCAGTTATCAAGAGAATATCCGGGTTTAGCGATTTTATTTTTTTGGCAAGACCAATATTCTCCATTCCGAATTTTTTCCCGTGCATATCGCTTATCTGTACTATCCTATACCCATCAAAACTTTCAGGTAAGTTTTCGTAAGTAAGTTCATAACGGGTTATCTGGAGGGTATGGTTCTGCCAATAAAAGAATATTATTAAAAAAATTAAAGTAAAAGCTACAATATAATATTTTTTTCTGTTTTTCTTGAACATAATACACCTCTGAATGATGATTATATCATTTGTTTTTTTCTTGTAAATATAATTTCTTGTTATTTCTCAAACAAAGACTTGTAAACATCTGGTTCAATTTGATATTAAGAATAATTTGGCATATGCTATACTAAATATAGTACATAAAAGGAGAGTGATTGATTTGAATAACGAATATAACGAATTTAAACCAATAGAGGCCAATGAACTGACCGGTAATGTTTTTTCATTGATAAGTAAGGATTGGATGCTTATTACCTCAGGAACAGTTGATAACTACAATACAATGACTGCCAACTGGGGCGGACTGGGCCATCTCTGGCACAAAAACGTTTGCTTCATTTTCGTAAGACCAAGCCGCTACACCTATGAGTTCATGGAAAAAAATGATACTTTTTCTCTTAGCTTTTTCTCAGAAGAATGGCGTAAAGCATTAACCCTTTGCGGAAAAAAATCCGGCCGTGATATTGATAAAGCAAAGGAAACCGGATTAAGACCAATACCTGGAGATTATCAAACCACTGTCTTTGAGCAAGCCAGATTGATAATTGAATGCAAAAAATTATATTATCAGGATATAAATCCGGAGCATTTTCTTGATCCTGCAATTGAAAAGAATTATAACGGCACTGATTATCACCGCGTGTATGTTGGAGAAATATTGAGTGTAAAGAAGAAATAAATATTCACTTCATTCTGAGCGTCAGTGAAGAATCTTTGTGTTAAAGCAAAAGATCCTTCACTTCGCGTTGCTCCGTTCAGGATGACACCAAAGCATGTCATTCTGAGCAAAGCGAAGAATCTTATGCGTTGACGTTTAAGATCCTTCGGCTCCGCACATACTTTCATACACGTTTTTTTTTCTTTTTATCATTTCATCTATACGGTTTATATATTGAGCCACCTCTTTTATATTGCAGGTTCGCTTAATTTTTTTGCCATCAGAGGAAACAAATTTGGAAATTGAACCTGGTCCCATTGCAATAATACTCTGTACTTCCTCCATAGTGTGAATATTATAAATACACTCGTGGCCAACTTTCGCATAGCCTGTGTTTTCAAGATTAGCCAGGATATTCTTCTGCCTGTATAAATAATAGGGTCTCATCCCCATATTCCTGGCTGTTTGCCTGGCATAATTTATCATGGACTCCACTATTTTGTCGGAGGAAAGATTATAATGATTATTACAGCTTCCTAAATTCTCATGCAGTATGGAGGCTCTTTTAATTGCCATTGTATGCACAGTTAAGCTCTCAGGAGCCATCCTTTCGACACATTCCAGAGTATGCCTGAACATTACCTCATCTTCATCCGGAAGCCCTGCAATTATATCCATATTTATATTATTGAACCCCAAACCCCTCGACATATAAAACTTTTCTACAATTTCTTCGGGAGTATGATTTCTGCCAATGGCTTTAAGTGTTGAGGCATTCATAGTTTGCGGGTTAATACTGATTCTTGTTATATTATTATTCTTCAGTGTATTGAGTTTTTCGTGGGTAATTGTATCAGGTCTGCCCGCCTCAACAGTAAATTCCACATTTTTTATGTCAAATGACTCATTAACCAACTGTAATAGACGGCTTAGGTTTGAATTGTCAAGAGCGGTGGGAGTGCCTCCTCCAATATAAACCGATTTGATTTTCAGCTTATTCTCTTCCACCATGTTACTTACAAATCGGATCTCCTTTTCAAGTGCATCCATAAAACCTGGAATAAGGCTCGCGTAGCGCTCCACAGGATATGATGTGAAGGAACAATATAAACAACGACTATTACAAAAAGGAATACCTATATACAGATGTACACTTTTGGAATCAACATTAATGAACGGTCTTTCCACAATTGCAACATCATACAGCAAGGCCGCTTTTTCTTCATTCATTGACGTTATATTAACAAGCTGTTTAACAGTGGCAGATTTATCAAGTCCATCTTCTATACATTGCATTGCCAACTTAACAGGTCTTATGCCGGTTAATGAACCATATGGCAACTGTTTACCGGTTACCCTGGACAGTACTTCCACAATGCAGGCTCCAACAATTATTTTTCGGCTATTTAACAATCTGCCGCCAGGCTTCTTATTGTCATGGATTGAAACCTGTTTTTTGCTGGAATACTGAGGTTTTATGTCATACGATTCTAAATCCCTTATTATTTCAAACTTTTCGATAATATGATAATAATCGACCTTGCAAAGCCAATCTCCATCGTTAATTGTTTTGATATTCAGATATGCTCCGGGTGTAAAGCCGTCATCAGTGAATTCATCATTTATAAAGGTAAATGAATCGTCATCAAAAAAGAGGCGTATTAACCCCCACGCCTCCAAATCCATGTCTATACCAGTTATTTTAACCCATAGTTTATTATTTTCGGACATAAGGATTATTCCTTCTCTCGTAGTCAATTGTAGTTGTCATTCCATGCCCGGGATAAACTTTTACTGCGCCGTCCAAAGTATATAACCGTGTTTTTATTGAATCAACAAGCTGTTTTTGACTTCCCCCAAACAAATCTGTTCTGCCTACACTTAACTGGAAAAGGGTATCACCGCTAAAAAGCATATCTTCACACAAAACACAAATACCGCCGGGAGAATGTCCCGGAGTGTGTATAATTTCCAGATTTACATCCCCCAGAGGCAGCTTGTCGCCATGATCCAGAAGACAATCGGGATAAGGATTTGCAATATCACTATTAAATCCAAATAAGTTATAACCATTATTATCAGCATCCGAGTAAACAGGAAGCTCACTTTTGTGAAGGCAAATAAGGGCACCTGTAATATCCTTAATTCTTCCTGCATAAAAAATATGGTCAGCATGCCCATGAGTAAGTATTATATATTTCGTCTCCAGACCCCTGCTGTCAATAATTCTTTTAATGTCTTGGGGCTTATTGCCGCAATCTATTATGGCACACTGATTTTTACTTTCTATAATATATGAGTTTGATCCGAATATTCCGTTTGTTAAAATAATAGGTTCCATTTTTTCTTATCCTTAAAATATTTTTTTGCTGTCAAGCATAAGTGTTACCGGACCGTCATTAATAAAGTCAACTTCCATACTGGCCTGAAATACACCTGTTTCAACCTGGATGTTGTATTTATTATTCAAATATTCAATAAATCTTTCGTAATAATCTTTTGCCTTTTGAGGTTTTGCTGCTTTAGAATAGCTGGGCCTGTTTCCTTTTCTGCAGTCTCCATAAAGTGTGAACTGGGAAACAACAAGGACTTTTCCTCCCACATCAAGAACCGACAGATTCATTTTATCATCATTGTCTTCAAAAATACGTAAATTCATGATTTTGTCGGCAGTGTACTCCAGGTCTTTAACCTCATCGTCTTCTCCTACTCCCAGGAATACCAGTATTCCTTTTTCAATTTTTCCTGTTATACTGCCTTCAACTCTTACCTCGGCGCGTTTTACACGTTGCACCACAGCACGCATATAAATCTCCTCATTTGTTACGTGATATTTCAATTACATCTTTTATACGACTCATCTTGCCAATTATTCTGTCTAATTGGTCGGTATCATTTATTTCAAGAGTCATTTGCATCAAAACCGACATATCCTTTGCAGTTCTTGCATTTATAGCTCTTAAAGGAATTCTGGATTCTCCTATAGCATTTGTAACATCAACAATAAGGCCAGTTCTGTCACGGGCCTTAAGGGTAATCTCGGCCAAATAGGAGACATTATCCGAAACTTTTTTGTACCAGTATACTTCAATTAGTCTGGCATCACCGTCAATTATCATATTTCGTATATTCGAACAATCTTTTCTATGAACCGAAACACCGCGTCCCCTCGTAATATAACCTATTATTTTATCTCCGGGAACAGGATTGCAGCACCGGGAAAGTCTGACAAGACAGTTGTCAATACCTTTAACCACCACTCCGCTCTCCGGCAGAGATTTACTTTTTCGTTTGCTTTCCTTTTCTATTTGATCAAGGAGCATGCTGGTCTGCTCTTCACGCGGGAGACTCTTTCTGTACTCTTCTTTTAATCCGGAAACAACTTTATTGGCCGTAATGCCACCCAGTGTTATAGCAGCAAAAATATCATCAATATTATTAAAATTATACTTTCTTATTAATGATTCTATATATTCGCTCTTTATAGCCTGATTCATGGTAAGCCCATGTTTCTTTAATTCCTTTTCAAAAGCTATCTTGCCATGTTCAACATTTTCTTCTCTTTTTTCTTTCTTGAACCATTGATTAATTTTATTTCTGGCCTGTGATGTCTTGGCAATCTTCAGCCAGTCTCTGCTAGGGCCGTTACTTGCGCCGGATGTAATAATCTCAACAATATCTCCGTTTTTGAGCTCATACTCCAGGGTTACAATTCTGCCATTTATTTTGGCACCTATCATACGATTTCCGATAGCGCTGTGAATAGAATAGGCAAAGTCAATGGGTGTTGACCCGGCTCTGAGGCTTTTAACATCTCCTTTAGGGGTAAAAACGAAAACCTCATCGGTAAATAAATCAATTTTAAGATTCTCCATAAATTCATCCGGATCTCTTGCATCCTTCTGCCATTCAATCATTTGACGCAGCCATGACAGCTTTTCTGCATAGGATTTATCACCATATCCGCCCTCTTTATACTGCCAGTGAGCGGCAATACCAACTTCAGCAACCCTGTGCATTTCCCATGTCCTGATTTGTATTTCAAAGGGTATCCCCTCAGGGCCGATAACAGTTGAATGAAGTGATTGATACATATTAGGTTTAGGCATTGATACATAGTCTTTAAAACGACCCGGCATGGGTTTGAACATTTCATGCATTAAACCTAAAAGGGCATAGCAGTCCTTCACCGAATCTACAATCAATCGTATAGCGAAAAGATCATAAATCTGATCAAGGGTTTTGTTCTGAATTTTCATTTTCTTATAAATACTATACAGATGCTTGGCTCGCCCTTCTATATATGTCTCTATTTCTACTTCTGCAGTTTTCTGTCTGACACTTTCAATTACGCTATTAATGTATTCTTCGCGTTCTTTGCGTTTTTTGGCTATTCTTTCGACTAAATCATAATAACTTTTCTCATCAAGATACCGAAAACTTAAATCTTCCAATTCCCATTTTATCTTATGAATTCCGAGGCGATGGGCAAGCGGTGCATATATTTCCAACGTCTCCCTTGCCTTTTGAAGCTGCTTTTCTTTTGTCATAAATTTAAGGGTTCGCATATTATGAAGGCGATCTCCGAGCTTTATAATTATCACCCGGATGTCTTTCGCCATGGCAAGAAACATTTTCCTAAAGTTTTCAGCCTGAATTTCTTGTTTAGATGTGTAAGGAATTTTTGTAAGATTGGTTACTCCCTCCACCAATTCAGCAATTTCAGCACTGAATTCTTTCTTAATCTGATCATAAGTAAAGGTGGTATCCTCAAGAGTATCATGAAGTAATCCGGCAACAATCGAACTGTCGTCCATTTCCAGCTCGGCTAAGATGCAACCGACTTCAACCGGGTGAATTATATACGGATCTCCCGATACTCTTTCCTGTCCTTCATGAGCTTTGGTAGAAATATTATATGCCTTTTCAATCAAAGCCAGGTTTGAATCAGGATTATACTTTATTATTAAATTCTTAAGTCTCATGAAAGCATCAAGCATATTTTCCACCAATTATTTAAAACCTCTTACCGCGTTATTTGCCCAGTTCAGAATTTCTGAATCCTCCAGGTTTACCTTACTTACTGCATCAGGCTGTCTGATTGTATAATTCCCTTGTTCATCCAATACTACTTCCATCAGCCCCAATTCATCAAATATCAATAATGCCAAAAGAAATTTGTATGCATTAATATTAATCTTTGTTTCTCTTTTTAGAATTCCAGAGTGTATGAACAAATCCGGGGTATTTATGTTAATTGTACCTTTCTGGCTTATATATTTGTATATGACGACCAGGATGGCTCTGTCTACTGCAATATCATCAAGTATGATTATTTTATCAATAATCCCATTATAAAGCCAATTTTCGTCGCAATCAAGACATTCGGCCTGTCGGGCTGCTTCAAGTAAAAATCTGTTCGTTTCTATGGTTTCTTCCGACAGCCTCATATCAGTAAGTTTTATTTGCAGGTTTTCTGCACCTCTGAAATCATTAATTTCTTGTGTAAACACAATATCTACCTTATCATTTTCATATATCCCCTTATCAAGATATCCTTTTCCGAAATATACACCATCGATATTCCTTCCTTCGATTTCAAGTATAATTTTAAGATGCTGGCCGTTTCCAATTACTTTTTTCCCCTTGATTATTGCTCCTTTATAACAAAAAACCGGCACCTTATTACCACAACCAAATGGTTCCAATTGTGAAATTTGTTTAGCTGCTTTTAAACTGATATCTTTCCCCTTTAACTCAATATCAATAACTGTTTCAGGTATAAGCATTTCATCTGTTATTAAATCGTCAGCATATATATTAATTTGCTTTCTGAATAACTCTACATTTGATGCTGATATAGTCAGACCTCCGGCCTGTTCATGTCCTCCGTATTTAATTAATATATCGGACTGCTGCTCCATGGCTTTAAATATATTAAAGCCTTCTATACCTCTTGCAGATCCTATGGCCTTTTCATTTTCAACAGAGAAAACGAACACGGGTTTATGGTAACGATCCACAAGTTTTGAAGCAACAATGCCTATTACGCCGTGATGCCAGTATTTATGATAAACCACAAGGACCTTTTCATCTTTGTATCCGGAATCACTTTCAATTATTTTAATTGCATCTTTGAATATCTTATCCTGAATTTCCTGTCTTTTTATATTGGAGCTGTTTAAATAATAAGCATATTCATTAGCTTTAGATTCATCATCAGTAGTAAATAGTTTTACAGCAATACCGGCATCTCCCAGTCGCCCCGCTGCATTAATTCTGGGGGCAATAACAAAGGAAATTTTATATGAATCAATCTGGGTTTTATTTGATAAAGCTACATTTAAAAGAGCTTTAATACCAACACAAGGATTTTTGAGTATTTTTTCCATCCCGAATTTTGCTATGATTCGATTTTCACCTTTTAAGTCAACAATATCTGCTATTGTGGCAATAGCGGCAAGATCTAGGTAATCTTCAAAGGCCCGGGCATTTCCGGTGCAAATCCCTAACGCATGAATCAGTTTTAAAGCTACACCTGCTCCACATAAATTCTTAAATGGATAATCACTGTTGGGAAGATGAGGATTAATAATTGCTAAAGCATCTGGAATCAGCTCTTCATTACACTGATGGTGATCAGTAATAATTATATCAATAGTTTTATCTCTTTTTTTGCATTTTTCAACTATTTCCGCCACCTGGCTGCCGGCAGATATACCACAATCAACAGTAATAACCAGATCAAAATCACTATTGCTTATAAATTCAACTGCGGTTTCAGATATTCCATAACCTTCGTCTACTCGGTCGGGTATATAATAATCAACTTGTAAATCCAATGTTTTAAAGTATCTGATCAGAATTGATGTTGCCAAAACACCATCGGCATCATAGTCGCCATAGATTAAGATTCTTTCCTTATTTCTAATTGCCAAAAGAATCCTATCCACCGCAGCTTTCATCCCGTCTAATAAAAATGGGTCATGTAAATTTCCCAGTGATGGTTTCAAGAATAATTGAGTATCATCTGCGGTATAAAGACCTCTTTGATATAGCAGTTTATTTATTAGTTCATCTGTTGCTTTATCCGTAATCTCTCTGTTAACTGTCTTATTTATGTACGTCCATTTTCTCCCGTTACCTAAATAATAATTCTCCATCATTTCTGTCCTTAATAATTTTTACAGGTTTATGGTTTAAATAACAAAGCCCGAAGTTTTCTCCGGGCTTTGTTATTTATTAAAATGTTGTTAAGGCTATCTTCCTTAAGGGTCATAAAACTTAACCCTTACTTCGTCTTCCTTTTCCTCGCAGCCTCGGATTTCTTCTTGCGCTTTACGCTGGGCTTGACATAGTGCTCTCTCTTCCTCACTTCAGCGAGAACGCCTGCCTTCGCACATTGTCTCTTAAATCTTTTTAGCGCACTGTCAAGGGATTCGTTCTCCTTAACTCTTACTTCAGACACATCTATCCCTCCCCTCTGTTACGTACATGCCGCCGTGCCAGAGGATTTATCCAGTCAGTGTGAATGGTAAACCATGTTACAGCACGTAATCTATTATATAATAGTGGTTTTGTAAGCGTCAATAGATTTTTCTTATTCATATAATTATATTATCTTTTCACTCATTTTTGTTCCGCCCAGAACATGGTAATGAAGGTGAAAAACAGTTTGACCGGCACCTTTTCCACAATTAACAATTAATCTGTAGCCATCTTTATTTATTCCGGTTATCTCTGCAACTTTTTTTATTCCGCGATGAATATGAGTTACATTCTCAATATTCTCATCATTTAATCCTTCAAGACTGTCAATATGAACTTTCGGAACTACAAGAACGTGGACTGGTGTTACCGGGTTAATATCCTTGAAAGCATAAACATACTCATCCTCATAAACCTTGGCAGAGGGTATTTCGCCTTTTATTATGCGGCAAAATAAACAATTATCCATTAAATCATCTCCTACCTCTCGCATCTCACGTCAATAAAACTTACAGCATCTCAATGGCTTTTTTTTCTGCAATTTCAAGAGCCCTGTCCATACCTGAAGGGTCTTTGCCTCCTGCCTGGGCCATATCGGGGCGCCCCCCTCCTCCACCACCACAGGCAGCAGCTGCCTCTTTTATTATTTTACCACTGTGAATTCCTGCTTCAACAGCATTTTTTGTAGCAGATACAATTAAATTTACTTTTCCGTCTTTATCCGAAATCAAAATTACTACACCTGAACCAATTTTATTCTTTAGAGTATCAGATGTATTTCTGAGGGCATTCATATCAAGGCCTTCAATTTTTGCAGAAACAATTTTCATACCTTTAACAGTCTTTGCATTTGCAATGATACCATCAAGGTTACTGTTAATCAACTTAGAGTTAACTTCCTCCAGCTCCTTCTTTGAAGTCTTTATTTCTTCAAAAAGATTTTCAATTTTTTTAACAAGGTCTTCAACCGAAGACTTGGCTGCATCGGATGCCTGCTTTAAGTATTCCTCTTTTTCTTTATAATAATTGATTGCATTAAAACCCGTAAGAGCTTCTATTCTTCTGACACCGGCAGAAATTCCAGTTTCGCTCACTATCTTAATCAATCCTGCCTCACTTGTTGAGCCCAAATGTGTACCGCCGCATAATTCACTGCTGTAATCACCCGCAGATACAACACGTACCAAATCACCATATTTTTCGTCAAAAAGTGCTGTAGCCCCGGATTTTCTCGCCTCTTCAACAGTCATTTCCTTTGTATTAACACATAGATTAGCCAAGATTTTAGAATTTACTTCATTCTCCACAGCCTCAATCTGATCCTGGGTCATAGCCGAAAAATGTGTAAAGTCAAAACGCAATCTTTCAGGGTTTACCATGGATCCTGCCTGGTTTACGTGGTCACCCAATATGTTTTTTAGTGCTTTATGGAGCAAATGGGTAGCAGTATGGTTTCTGGCAGTAGCTTTACGTTTGTCTGCATCAATGGCAGCAGTTACTTTATCACCCGCATGAACTGCGCCGCTTATTATTTTCCCTATATGAAGGAATTTACCATCAGAAGTTTTTTTACAGTCATAAACCTCCATTTTAAAGTTGTTGTTGTATATAACTCCGCTATCCCCTGTCTGTCCGCCGCTTTCTGCATAAAACGGGGTTATATCCAGAACTAATGTTACCTCGTCATCCTGTTGGGCATTTTCAGACAGTTCATTATTCAATATAATAAACTGAACGGTACCTTCACCTGTGATTTCCTCGTAACCGATAAACTTTGTTGTTACAGTTTTGTCGGTATTGGCAAACAAGTCCTTTTCCCATGCTGAGCCCTCTTTACTCTTATGAGCTTCACGGGCTTTGTTTTTTTGAATCTTCATCTCATTTTGGAAGCCTTCTTCGTCTATAGTAAGATTATTCTCTGCTGCGATTTCTCTGGTTAAGTCCACAGGAAAACCATAAGTATCATGGAGCTTAAATACCATTTTACCAGTCAATTGATTTAAAACACTTTCCTGAACTTGCTTCATGTAATCTTCAAGTATAATCATACCTTGATCTACTGTAGTATAGAAGCGTTCTTCCTCAAGGTTTATAACCTTTTTTATATAATCCTGTTTTTCAACAAGATTTGGATAGGCTTTACCGAAGCACTCAATTACGGTATCGGCTATTTCAGATAAAAACAGGCGGTTAATCCCGAGAAGTCTTCCATGCCGTGCAGCTCTTCTTAAAAGCCTTCTTAATACATATCCCCTTCCTTCGTTTGACGGAAGGATGCCATCAGAAACCATCATAGTTACACTACGGGCGTGGTCTGTTATGACACGAATGGAAACGTCTTTTTTATATTCCTTACCATAAGATACATCTGCTATCCTGCAAACATGGTCGAGAATGGCGCGTATTGCATCAACCTCGAATATATTGTCTACCCCCTGCATTATGCAAGCCAAGCGTTCCAGTCCCATGCCTGTATCTATGTTTTTATTCTCCAGCTCAAGATATGTGCCATCTTCCTGCTTATCAAACTGAGTAAATACATTATTCCAAACTTCAATAAAGCGGTCGCATTCACAGCCTACTTTGCAGTCAGGCTTTCCACAGCCTTTATCAGTTCCTCTGTCAAAATATATTTCTGAACAAGGCCCGCAGGGACCAGTACCATGCTCCCAGAAATTATCCTCTTTACCCATACGGAAAATCCTTTCCGGTGAGAGTCCTACATCCTTGTTCCATATGTCATATGCTTCGTCATCCTCTTCATAAACAGAAACATAAAGCCTGTCTTCCGGTATATCGAGAACCTTTGTCATAAACTCCCATGCCCATGGTATAGCTTGTTTCTTAAAATAATCACCAAAAGAAAAATTACCCAGCATCTCAAAAAATGTTCCGTGGCGTGAAGTTTTGCCCACATTCTCTATATCTGGTGTACGAATACACTTTTGACATGTGGTAACACGCTTTGCCGGCGGAACTTCACGACCTGTAAAGTATGGCTTTAAAGGAGTCATACCTGCATTTATCAATAAAATACTGGGATCATTCTGAGGAACCAGCGAAAAGCTGGGCAAACGCAAATGATCCTTGCTTTCAAAAAAGGCCAGATACATCTCTCTTAATTCGTTTAATCCGTAATTGTGCATATTATATTACGACCTCTCTCTTTAAGTAAGTTTAATTATTAGAATAAATAAGTCTATAAAGTTTAGTAAAATATTATACAGCTTGATAAACTTATTGCTTATTGTGGGCGTGAAAAAGTGTTTTCAAAGTTTTTACATTTCACAGCCTGCACATCTTCTATAATATAGATAAGTATACCCAAACCGACTAATTTACGTCAAGCAGGACCGGTTAAATTATCTGGTTTGTAACGTGTCGAAGTCCTTTTTTGAAAGCATTATGAGACAAAAAAAGGACCGTTGTCATCAGCAACAGTCCAACTTTTTCAATCAAATCATATGTCTCATAGTCATAAATGCTCTTCCAGCACATCTGCCAATATTTCTGCCAGTTCTTCTCATTGCTCTCCACGAGCGATCCATTCTAAAATTTTCTTCAGCAATTATTGAAAATGCTGCACCTATCATCGCTCCCATAATAATACCACTGCCAAAACCAGGTTTCATGATGCTAACCTCCTGTTCTAAAATCTTCTTTGTTTTTATTATTACAAAAAACAAGATTTGAATTCATGAAGTGTTTGACAGTTATATTATGTTGCTCTAAAATTAACCATGACAAATATAAATAACATTTTTACATATTAAATATTTTAACTGTTCTGATACAGTTGAGATTCCATAAGGGAAAACATCGCCAATCTCTTGCTGCATTTATATGCGGTAATAATTGTAATCCCGCTATAGGAGGCTTTTTATGCTAAAAAAAAGTTTGATTGAAAATATGAAAACTAGATTGGGGCTTGATATTTCATCCATATTGTTGCCAGTTAAAGAAGTCGATATGCAACGGTGGGCAGTGGTGGCCTGCGATCAATACACATCTGAGCCAGAATACTGGAATGATGTGGAAAATTTTGTAGGCGAAAGTCCATCTACTCTCAGATTAATATTTCCTGAAGTCTATCTTGAAAATGAAACAGAAGAGGAGAAAACCTCCAGAATTAATAGGATTAATGACAGCATGACAACATATCTTGATAGCAACTTGTTGTATGAATATAAGAACTCGATGATACTCGTAGAGCGAACATTCAAAAGTGGTGTAAAGAGGCATGGCCTCATGCTGGCTATAGACCTGGAGAACTATGATTATAGTGAAGGTTCCCAGAGCCTTATTCGTGCAACAGAGGGAACAATAATTGACCGGCTTCCGCCTCGTATCCGGATTCGAGAAAGCGCTCCGTTAGAGATACCTCATATTATGGTTCTTATAGACGATGCCGAGAAAACAGTGATTGAACCTCTTATTGAAAACACTGGTTCATTAAACCAGCTGTATTCATTTGAGCTTATGAAACAAAGCGGCAGTTTAAAAGGTTGGCAGATTAATGAAGAGCATTTAATTGAAAATGTGGTTAATGCTCTGCTGAAACTTGCAGATAAGGAGAATTTTCAATCCCGCTATAATGTAAACAATGATTATGAGGTGCTTCTATTTGCTGTAGGTGATGGAAACCACAGTCTTGCAACCGCAAAAGCCTGTTGGGAGAATATTAAAAAATCTAAGAATGAAAGTGAATTAAAAGATCATCCCGCCCGTTATGCTCTTGTTGAATTAGTAAATGTTCATGACAACGGTCTTGCATTTGAGCCCATTCATCGTGTAGTATTTGATGCAAATCCAGGACATTTATTTGATTCCTTTATTTCTTATTATAAAAATCAAGGTTGTAACGTTAAAATTATACACGGCTCTGAAAAACCAGCCACTTCCGGTCATGCAATAAAATTTGTTACAGAAGAAGGCTATGGTTACATAGTTGTTGAATGTCCCTTGTATAATCTTGATGTGGGGACCCTTCAGAGCTTTCTTGATGATTATTTGAAAAACAATAATCAAGTCGGTATTGATTATGTCCATGGTAATGACGTTACCGAAAAATTAGGAAAACAACCCGGAAACATTGGGTTCTTTCTTTCAAACATGGATAAAAAAGAACTCTTTAGGACAGTAATTCTTGAAGGAGCACTGCCAAGAAAAACATTTTCTATGGGAGAAGCTGCAGAAAAACGATTCTATCTTGAAGCAAGAAAAATTAAGTGATTATTTATGTTTTAATCAGGGTTACAGGCTGTTGGAAAAGTTTTATGAACAAATCATCTGACGGGATAATAACATACACTATTCTTAGTTTATTTTAGCATTCCCCTTAAGAGCTCCAATATCTTTTTCTCCAGCCTCGAAACCTGGACTTGCGAAATACCAAGTTTTTTAGCAACGCTTTGCTGTGTCTGACCATAATAATAACGCATCCATATGAGTTTTTTTTCACGGCTGGGAAGCTGATTTAAAGCACTATATAGGGATATTCTCTCAACAGTATCGGATTCTTTATTATTATCCTGCGCTATAATTCTGTCTATTAAACGGTTTTCGGAGCCGTCCTCATCCTCGTATTCTCTGAATAAAGAATCAGGAGTCCGGGATGCCTCCATAGCATGTACAATGTTTTCAGGCTCTTCTCCCAGTTCTTCAGCCAATTCTTTTATACTGGGGGGTCTCCCCATCTTTTGCTCCAACTTCTCACTTACATCCCTGGCTTTAATGGATAATTCCTTTAAACTCCTGCTAACCTTTATAACTCCGTCATCTCTAAAAAAACGGCGGATTTCCCCCAAAATCATAGGAACCGCATAAGTAGAAAACTGCACATTAAAAGATAAATCAAATTTATCAACAGCCTTGATAAGACCGATACAACCTATTTGAAACAGATCGTCAATTTCAGCATTGCGGTTTCGGAACCGTCTTACTACACTCCAGACTAAACCCGTATTATTGTCTATAAGGGTATCCCGTGCATCAACATCACCGTTCTGGGCTCTCTTAATCAGCTCCAGGCACGACTCGTTATTTATATTATTCATATATTAGCCTACCTATATTCCAACTGTTTTGTCATATGTACCTTTGTACCTTTACCAGGTACCGACTCCACTGTTAAACTGTCCATAAATGTTTCCATAACTGTGAATCCCATCCCTGAACGCTCAAGCTCAGGCTTAGAAGTATAAAGCGGAGTTCTTGCCTTTTCTATATCATCAATTCCCTTTCCAAAATCCTCTATAGTTATTTCTACATGGTCAGTATAAAGGAGGCACTCCATTATGATAATTCCTTCTTTCTCATCATAGCCGTGAATTATGGCATTCGTTACAGCCTCTGATACTGCAGTCCGTATATCGGCCAGTATATCAATCGGAGGATCGGCCTGAGCCACAAAACTGGCCGCAACAACCCGGGCAAATCCTTCGTTTACTGATTTACTTATAAACTCGGTTCTCATTTTATTAACTGGTTGCATACTTTTTAACCTCTCAATACTATGACTTCTTTTTTTATCATGCCTGCTTAACTGATTAAATTATATATATTAGACATTTTTAGCATTTTTATTATTTCAGGCTTTGGATTTCTTATACTTATTTTTCCTCCTACACTTGAAACTCTGTCCATTCTTCCCTTAATCAACCCGATGCCGGCACTGTCCATAAATGTAACTCCAGACAAATCTATTATCATATTTTTAACAGGCTCCATAATAAACTTGCTGTCCATCTTTTCTTTCAGTAATCGTGATGTATGATGATCTATTTCTCCCTCGATTGATACAATAAGCGTCATTCCGTCTCTTTTGAATCTTACATCCATCTGCTTCACCTCTGATTCCCTGTTATTTATCAATTTCGCTATTTCCCGCACCTTTCCTTTATATTGTAAAATTTAAATAAACACAGGCATAATAAAAACCGACAATAAAAAAGCACAACGTCTTTCTTATCACCGGTTTATGAATACTAAAATGACAAAAGGAAAACATGTTTTTATCAGCTAACTGTATTATTTTACCATATAGTAATCTATCATTTCAATACTTCCAGTGCAACTTTAGAACCGTAGGTTTGGGATTGATCCTCCATAATTACGATTGCTATATTGCGATAGCCTTCCATTTCACATATAAACATTATTGATCCATCCGTTTCTCTCTTAATTGGTTCATTTTCAAGTTTATTGAAAAAATTCTCCTGATAAAAATCCAGGGCTTCATCAAAACTCTTATCGGTGCCGAAAATTATCGCAACATTGGTTTTATTACCATTTTCATAAAAATCAATAATATTTGCATTGGGCATAACCGGGACATCATCGGTTGGGAAAGAATCCGGCATTTCAAGGTTTGTTTCAGTCTGCCCTGCTATTTCATCTAAATCTCCATAATCGCCCATATTGTCTGAATCAGTACCTTCTCCGGCAGAACCGCTGTTTTTACTTGCTTCTGTTCCGGCAGAACCGCTGTTTTTACTTGCTTCTGTCATGTCTTCTATCTTGTCCATAGTCTCGTTATACGGAGGTTCATTTCCTGAGCTTGGTTTAATGTTGTCTTTTATTATACATCCTGAAAAAAAAGAAGCTAGTAAAAGAACAGCAATCTGAAGAAAAACCAAATATCTTCTTTTCATGGCAATTACCTCACTAATTTGCATTAATTAGCATTACATTATATTTATACCATGATGTTTCAACAAAATCAAGATATTTGGCTTTTTATGAAATATTTACCGTAAAAAGAAGGATATATGTATTAAATACCGCTTAATCTCAAATCCTCAGCAATACTGTCGATCTTCTTCAAACGGTGATTAACACCAGATTTTGATAGTGCCGGGGTTAGCATTTGCCCCAGCTCAGACAAGCTGGCATCAGGGTTCTCAAGGCGTAAGACAGCTATTTCACGAAGATTTCCGGGAAGGCTTTCCAAGCCTCTTTTTTCAGCTATGTATTTAATACTATCTACATGACGCACAGATGCATTTACTGTTTTTTCCAGGTTTGCAGTTTCGCAGTTGACAATGCGATTAACCTGATTTCGCATATCTTTTAAAATCCTTATATTCTCAAGCTTCATTAATGCGTTGTGGGCACCTATTACATTAAGAAAATCAACTATTTCCTGACCTTCTTTCAGATATACCAAATAATGTCCTTTTCTTCTTATATACCTTGATTCAACGTCAAATTCCTTTAAGAGCGAGATACATTCCAGGGTAAGAAGTAAATTGGGAAACGTTATTTCCAAATGATAAGAACGATCAGGATCTGAAATTGAGCCGTTAGCCAGAAAACAGCCTCTTAAATAAGCTCTTTTACAGCACCTGTTATTAATATCAATTTTTTCATAAGAAATTTTTTCACCGTCTTCTATAAGTGAGATGCCCATCTTTTTTAGAATGTTCTTCATTTCATCTCCAAGTAAATGGGTAAATTCCAGCCGATATACTGTATGAGTACGAAAACGTCGTGTTCTAAGTATGAATATATCAGGACTGTTCTTATATAACTCCTTTACCCGCGAATATAAATGCCTCGAAAGAGAGGCATTTTCAGTAGTAAAAAACAGCCTTGATTTTCCTTTATATTTTTTGAGAACTATACCGGCTCTGATAATACCGGTAAGTTCATAATCTTTACAACAAATATCAGAAGTCTCAATCCGGGTAAGCTCCCGTTTGATTTCCATAGAAAAAGACAAAGCAAAACCTCCTTAAGTACATATGTATTAATGAAATTTTGTCAGTTCCATAATTGTTTGGGACAAAAGCTGTGAATCATGACGTATTAAATCTTTGCTTATTTTTACTAAATCCTTTTCTATCAGCCCTACACCCAATTTTTTAATAACCTGATAATCAATATAAACCGGATTAGAACCATCGTTTTTATATTTTCTTAAAATACCGGGTTTAATTTTCCCGTTATTTGCAATGCAAATGTCTATAAAAGGTTTACCCACATGAGAATAAATGGCTTCGATATGATCTCCCGCAGTATAGTTTTCGGTTTCTCCAGGCTGAGTCATGATATTACAAACGTAAACCTTAATCCCTCTGGATTCTACAATAGCCTTTGCCACACCTTCCACTAACAAGTTTGGAATTATACTGGTATAAAGACTTCCTGGCCCCAATACAATTACATCTGCTTCGTATATGGCATCAATAGCCTCTTTAACCGGAGCCACAGATTCTTTGTTCAACATAATCTTTTTTATTTTACCTGGGTGTGTTAAATTATGAGAACCAATTTTTGATTCACCTCTGATTTGGGTTCCGTCTTCCAGTTCAGCTACCAGATAAATATTATCTTCTGTAACAGGATATATTCTTCCGGTAATAGCCAGGACCTCCCCCATGTGCTTTACAGCCTGTTTAAAACTATCAGAAATACCACTCATAGCTGCTAAAAAAAGATTTCCAAAACACTGGCCTTTAAGCGAACCTTCAGGAAACCTGTAAGCCAGAAGTTTTTCGAGTACAGGCTCGGTTTCAGCAAGAGCCAGCATGCAGTTTCGTATATCACCAGGCGGAAGTATCCCCAGATCATTTCTCAGTATACCTGAGCCTCCCCCGTCATCTGCAACGGTAATAATAGCCGTAATATTACTGGTATATGCCTTAAGACCTCTCAGTAATGTTGAGATTCCTGTTCCGCCGCCAATAGTTACTACCCTGGCTCCAGCAGATAAGATTTTCCTTCTATAAATAATATCCCCTATTTCGCCTACATTTGACGGCTTTTTCATAATTGCATTTGAATAGACATTAACAAACTTAATAAAGATTTTTCTGAAACAAATCAGAATACCATATATGCCTAAAATAGCCAGCAATAAAGAAATACCCCACCTCAACGGGCTTATATCTGAATTTTTTAATAAGACAACCAAAGAAGCTATTAAAAGGAGAAGACCTAAAACACCGCCAAACAGCCATTTTTTAAACCTTAAAGCAATCTGAAACCACTTAAGTGATCTCATAGTGTTCCTCCTTTGTTTTTATTCTCGTTGTCGTCATGGGTAATATCTCTGTGTTCAATTACCACATTAGCCCCTCTTCGCTTCAATCTCTTGTATAGCTTGTCTGCTATTGCAACCGACCGATGCTTACCCCCTGTACAGCCTATAGCAATAACTAATTGTCTCTTCCCTTCTTTAACATATTGCGGCAATAGAAAACTTATCATATCAAATAACTTAGTAATAAATGTCCTCGTTTCAGAGAATCTCATTATATATTCCGAGACCTCAAGTTCAAGACCTGTCCTCAATTTAAGTTCAGGTACATAATATGGATTAGGTATAAATCTGACATCAAAAACCAGGTCACTGTCAATGGGTATACCATATTTGAACCCAAAAGAAACAATGTTAACTATTAATCCGGTAACATTTTTCCCTTTTACAAAATGATTGGTTATGGCTTCTCTAAGCTGGCGCGGACTAAGATTTGATGTGTCGATAGTAAAATCTGCTTTGTCTTTAATTGTCTGCAGAATTTTTCTTTCCTCTGCAATACCTTCTGAAATACGGCCATCTGGAGTAAGAGGGTGCATACGCCGACTTTCCTTGAATCTTTTGATTAAAACAGAATCTGAAGCATCTAGGAACAGAATTTTATATTTGATATCCATATCAGTCAATGTGGCAAGAGCAGGTAAAAGGTCTAAAAACATTGCTCCGCCCCTGATGTCTATAATAAGAGCTACTTTTTCAAGGTTTGATTTTCCATGCAATATTACTTCTGCAAATTTAGGAATCAAGGATGGAGGAAGATTATCGACACAGAAATATCCTATATCCTCAAAATATTTTACTCCCAGGCTTTTCCCGGCACCTGACATTCCTGTAATGATAAGCAGTTCCATCTTCAACAACTCCCGACAATCTTTACCTCAAGCTCCAGCATTATGCCTGAGTTTTTATATACTGTATCTTGCACATATTTAATAAGCGAAATGATGTCTTGTGCCGTTGCATCACCTGTATTTACAATAAATCCGCAATGTTTATCCGACACCTGGGCTCCTCCTATTTTTGTTCCCTTAAGGCCACAGTTATCAACCAACATACCCGCAAAAGTACCGGGAGGTCTCTTAAAAATACTTCCTGCACTAGGATAATTCAATGGCTGTTTTTCCCGTCTTCTGGCATTGAATTCATTCATTTTAGTTTGTATTTTGCTTTTTTCACTCTTTTTGAGCCTCATTTTTACTTGTAAACACGTCAGGTTGTCATCCTGTATTCTGCTGTGTCTGTAAGAAAAATTGTGCTCATTTCCTTTAAGGGTAATCAGATTTCCATCTCTGTCAAGACAGAGAGTTTCAACAACAACCTGCTTCATTTCTCCGTCATATGCACCAGCATTCATATAAATGGCACCGCCTATACTGCCGGGAATACCACATGCAAATTCCAGACCGGTTAAGGAATGTTCCAGTGCAATATTTGCAACATGAGCCAGAGATGCACCTGCCATTGCCACAATTATATCATCGTAAACCTCAATATCTGATAATGGTTTCCCAATTTTTACAACGGCTCCTTTATACCCTTCATCACGAAATATTAGATTTGAACCGTTACCAATAATAATAAACGGTATATTTGATAAGTTTAAGAATGAAACAATCTTCTGAATGCAGGTAATTGATTCAGGTATAATCATAAGATCTGCTTTTCCGCCTACTTTCATGGTAGTGTGTTCTTTCATGGGAACATCTCTAAGAATGGTGCAGGAGCTGCATATTGTCTCAAGCTCATTGTAAGTATCAATTTTATTCAAAATTTCCACTCCTTGAATTAACCTATAATATTTTTTCACCCTGAATCATTTTTCTTTAGGATTTTATGATTAAAAATCATCGCTTTTCTTAAAATCTCCGGTAACCTTTTTGGTAAAGACTTGTGCAGCATTGTACCCCATTTTCTTCTGCCTGTTATTCATAGCAGCCACCTCAATGATAATAGCCAGGTTTCTGCCGGGCTTTACCGGAATTGTTAACGAGGGGATCTTTAAACCAAGTATTTCAGTTGTTAATTCTTCAGTGCCAAGTCTTTCATAATGTTTCTGCGGATTCCACAATTCCATATTGACTACCAGGGCAATAGACTCGGTTATCTTTACCGAACCCACTCCATATAAATATTTTACATCTAATATTCCTATGCCCCGAATTTCAATAAAATGACGTATTATTTCGGGAGCTGAACCAACCAGCGTCTTACTTGACACTCTTCTAACCTCAACTAAATCATCGGCCACCAGCCTGTGGCCCCTCTTAACCAGTTCCAGGGCAGTCTCGCTTTTACCTACTCCGCTTTCACCAAGAATTAAAACTCCTTCTCCATATACCTCAACAAGTTCTCCATGCATTGTTACCATTGGAGCAAGCTCTACATTTAAATATGCAATTAAATTACTGCTGAAACGGGAAGTGTCCTCATGGGTGCGTAAAAACGGAACATTAAACTCTTTTGCACATTCCATCATCTCGCTTAAGGGTTCCATTCCTCTTGCCAAAACTACACATGGTATCCCGGCAGAAAAAAAGTCCCGAATACTTTTATAACGTTTCTCATCATCTAATTGTGCAAGATAGGTCATTTCAACCTTGCCGAAAATCTGAATTCTGTCGGTTCCAAAGTATTCAAAATAGCCCACTAGCTGAAGCCCAGGACGATTTATATCTGATGTCTCAATCTTTACTTCATCATGTTCATCCAAATAGAATAGTTTCTCTAAACTTAATTCCTCAACTATCTTTGATAACTTAACATGACGGCTGGTTTCAAAAGCCATATCAATACTCCTTTAAAAAAGATTCTGTGTTACGACAGTTTTCATATCATATTTTTCACAAACGGTATTATGGAGGATGCTCTTTTTATCCAAATCCTTTAATCCGGCTGGTATGGGCATATTACTCTCTTTTGATAAAATCTCTAAAAGCTCAAACTCGGATTTACTTTCAATCCTTTCTTCTCCAAAAAGAGCCTTACATACACTGCCGTTAAATTTAAAAGGACTTGCGGTTGAAACTATAATTGAAGGTGTTAAATCTCCAGTGGTAATTACGTATTTATCATAAACATCAACCGCCACAGCGGTATGCGTATCCAATACGTAATTATAATCTTTGTAAACGCATTCTATGGTCTTTAATGTTTCATCCTGATTTGACCATCCTGCCCAAAAACTCTTATGTAAACAGTCTAATAGGTTTTGTCCTATTTCATAATATCCCACCTCATTAAGTTGATTCATCCAGTCCGACACATTTTTAGAGTCATGGTCTGTAAGCTCATACAGCAGTCTTTCCAGATTGCTGGATATCAGTATATCCATTGAGGGTGAAACGGTTCTGATAAATTTACGCCTTCTGTCATAATTCCCGGTTCTGATAAAATCAGTCAGAACATTATTGTCATTAGATGCGCATACAAGTTTGTTAACAGGAAGCCCCATACGTTTTGCATAGAAACCTGCTAATATATTGCCAAAATTTCCTGTCGGCACCACAAAATTTACCTTGTCTCCTGGTTTTATACGATTAATTCTAATGAGATCTGCATAGGCCGAGAAGTAATAAATAATCTGCGGAACAAGCCTGCCCCAATTGATGGAATTAGCTGATGAAAACTTGAAGTTTCTTTTTGCCATCTCGCTTATCAGCTGTTCATCGGTAAAAATTCTTTTTACGCCTGTTTGGGTATCATCAAAATTTCCTTTAACACCAAAAACATTTACATTATTCCCGGTTTGAGTTATCATCTGGTATTTTTGAACCTCACTGACCCCGTTCTCGGGATAAAATACCATGATTCTCGTACCTTTAACATCAGCAAACCCTTCCAGTGCAGCCTTGCCTGTATCACCCGAGGTCGCCACAAGGATGACTATTTCACTTTTTTCTCCTGTCTTTTCTACAGCTTTTACTAAAAAGTGAGGTAATATCTGAAGAGCCATATCCTTAAAAGCGCAGGTGGGTCCATGCCATAATTCCAAGAGGCATAAATTTTCATTTACAGGCGTTAAAGGAGCAATATCAGTATTTGAAAACTTATTGGTGTTATAAGCACTATTGACACAATTAACAAGCTCATCATCAGTATAATCATCAAGGTACTGTTTTAATATAAATACCGCCCGTTGTTGGTAAGACATATTCACCATGTCTAAAATATCTTTTTGAGTTATCTCTTTTATCTTTTGAGGAACATATAATCCCCCATTAGGAGAAATCCCTCTCTTTATTGCCTCTGCCGAGGAAATTCCCTCATTTCCGCCCCTGGTACTCTCATATAAAACCATAAAAACACTCCAGCACTAAAAATTGTATATTATTTCGATTTAATTTTGTATATAAATTAACACTACTTATGATAAACTATACAGTATAAAAATGCAATCAGCCGAAAACTTTAATATACAATGAATAAAATGCTTTCGTTCATCTTTTGTTAATAATTTTATAATCTAAAAGTAATATTCGAATCCGTGCTTTAATGGTATAATATAAGTAAGTTATTTATTCCTCCTTTTATATATGTAGAAGTTTTTATTTTATTTTAATTATCTTATGAGCACCAAATTTAGGATCGCAATTATTTAATAAGTATATCCGCCTACGGTGCTTTTTTTTTGCTCATTTATGTTCTACAATTATATAAGTGCCTGTTGGGGAATATTATCTTTATGTTGCCTGAATTTATACGGAGGATACCATGTCTGTTCCGAGTTGTAAAATACATCAGAAAAATCAGAGCAGGTATTACTTTCTGATACCAGCCTTATTATTAATTCTTATTTTCCGTATAACGATCTCCTCAATAAAACCCTATCCTATTGATATGAACGGGTATGTGGCATGGAGTAATTATTTAGCCATACATGGACCCTCTCAATTCTATGGTACATCCGGATTCCATGTTGTTTACGCCCCATTTTTTCAATATTTTTTATGGTTTACCGGGGAAATTGCAAACAGATTGTCTCTTTCAACCGCTTTACATGTTGTCCTCATAAAACTCTGGTCAGTTTTATTTGAATTTATAGGTGCATGGCTTATACTGCTAATCTCAGAAAAAGCAAATAAACCTGAAACCGGAACTATAATGGCATTTATATATTTGGTAAACCCCGGTGTATATATAAACTCTTCCATCTGGGGCCAATTCGATTCAATTCCGGCAACTATGCTCATAGGTGTAATAGCTCTTTTCGAATTCAGGAAACATAACCTGGCAGCTTTACTTTTTCTCATTGCTGTTTTGACAAAACCTCAAAGCGGGCTTTTATTGCCAGTGGTTTTATATCTTTATTTCAAAGATTTCAAAATGGACTTAAAATCATTTTTACGGTTAATAACCGGGTTAGTGTCAGGACTTTTAATCTACTATGCCATTGTTTTACCATTTTATCTTCCAACGAGTCTTGCCAACAAGCTTCCTAAATTCATAGATCCACTTTACTGGATTTTTGAGCTGTATTATAACAGTATCAAGGATTATCCCTTCGCAACGGCTAACGCTTTCAATTTCTGGTTTCTTCTTGGAGGGCAAATTCAGCCTGACAAACTGCCTTTTCTTGGGTTAAGCTATTTTGCCTGGGGGAATATACTTACTTTAGCTGCTGTTTTATATGCTTTTATCTGCTTAATTAAAGGCGGTGCTTCAATCTATTCTATAGCTTATTTTTCATACCTTGTTCAGTTTAGTGCATTCTTTTTCATGACTAAAATGCACGAGCGGTACCTGTTGCCAGCAATAATCTTTATTACTCTTACATCTGTTTTTGATAAAAAACATCTGCTGCTACTTGGGCTTGTTAGTTTTTCGGTATTTATAAATCATTTATATTTGTATATAATCTCATTTGGGGAAGTGTATTGGCTTGAACGTTGGGATGGTCTTGCCATGCTTTTCTCGTTTTTTGTGCTTATAACCTATATGTTGTCAGTTTATCAGGGTTACAGAGCTTTTATACAGCCTGGAAATAACTCAACGGGAGTATGTGATGACTGGAATGATTACTAAAAAAGATATTAAAATTATGACCATAATGACCGTAATATACTTAATTATCGCACTTTTTAATCTCGGCTCTTTTAATGCTCCAAAAACAGGATGGGAACCTGAAAGACTGAATGAAAGTTTCATTGTTGACTTCGGTAGAGAAGTTGCGATAGATAAAATAATGTTGTTTGGCGGTCTGGGCCATAGTTGGGGATGTTTTGGAAGCCTGGAAATAGAAGCTGATCACAATGGTGAATTTAAGCCTTATTCTTTTATCGATATGAAATCAATCTACAAATGGCATTATACCACTGATATGGTGACTACAGACAAGTTAAGATTTACAAACACATATTTAAGAACTGAAATCGAGCATGATAAAAATAAATTCTATAAAGCTGAATACTTAGAAATGGGTTTTTTTAGCGGAAACAGCTTAATATCAGACTTTACAATAATATCAGAGCCAACAACGCCGGGTATTGAGAAACTTTTTGACGAACAGGATTTGGTTCCGGATCGTCCAACTGTTTTAAACGGCACCTATTTTGACGAGATCTACTTTCCCCGTACTGCACTTGAACAACTTGAAAAGCGAGATATCCTCTATGAAAATACTCATCCGCCGCTTGGAAAAACTATAATTGCATTTGGAATAAGTATCTTTGGAATGACTCCTTTTGGCTGGAGGATAATGGGGACAATATTTGGCGCAGCTCTGATACCATTAATGTATATTATAGCTAAGCGTTTCTTTAAAGACACCTTTTGGGCTTTTTTCTGCGCCTGGCTAATGATGTTTGACTTCATGCACTTTACTCAGACACGTTTGGCTACTATAGACAGCTATACTATATTCTTTGTGATGCTTATGTTTTACTTTATGCTGGATTATTATGATTCAAAATCCTATGAACGAGGTTTCTTAAAATCCCTCATTCCCCTGTTTTTAAGTGGTATTTTTCTTGGCTTAGGAGGCGCAACAAAATGGATTGCACTTTACGGAGCCTCAGGTCTGGCAATTCTATTTTTCTTGTCAAGAGGCTATGAGTATAATGACCTTAATAACCAGCTCAACCTTCGAATAAAAAATGAAGGAGCATCTGTAAAGCTCAAGGAAAAAGAACTGGGAAAATGGTTAGGTAAATATTTTTATTTAACATGCCTGTTCTGCGTAATCCTCTTTATTGTCATACCACTAGCTATATATGTATTGTCATTTATCCCCATAGACTATAAAGAAAATGATATGAGTCTTGTAAAATCAGTAATAGAGTCAGTAAAAAGTATGTTTAATTATCATAAGGGTGTTGATGAATTTCATCCCTATGCATCCCCCTGGTACGAATGGCCTTTAGATATTCGTCCTATTTTTTATTACCAGGGAGAACTGCTTCCTGATAATTTGGGCGCATCAATTGCCTGTTTTGGGCATCCGCTGCTGTTTTGGATCGGCCTTATCGCTTTTTTGGTAATACTATGGTCTTTTATATCTTACATGTTTAATAAAAAGAACACTCTTGGTGAAAATAAACTGCTTTTGTTCCCGGTAATAGGCTATTTATCGCAATACCTGCCCTGGGCAGTAGCACCGAGAAAAGTTACATTTATATACCATTATTTTTCTTGCATCCCTTTTCTTATTTTAATGGTTGGTATTCTTATTAAGTACCTGGAAGAAAATAATATTATTAGTCGCAAGTTTACTAAGATTTTTCTTATAGCATTTTTAACATTATTCATTTTTTATTATCCGCTTTTATCAGGGCTGGAGGTTCCCAGATTGTACCTGAACATCTTACAGCTTCTTCCCCGCTGGGAATGGTAGTTTGGAGGTAAATTACAAATGCAGAAACTATTAAAATGGCTATGCAGTCTTCCTATACTGAAAAAACTGTTTACACCTGAATCTCTTGCTCAGTTTTTCAGATATATTTTTGTTGGAGTTTTTTGTTTTTCAATAGAATACACTTTGTTTATTGTTCTAAGAAATGCGCTGTCTATTAGTGAGATACTTGTTAATGTAATTGTCTATACCATAATATTCTGGCTAAATTTTTTATTAAACAAGTTCTTTTCCTTCAGGTCAACCACAAACTTCAAGAGACAGCTGTTCCTTTATGGCATTCTGTTCTTCTTTAATCTTATAGTGGGTAACATATTCATTTTTTCAGGTATACGTTATATTTTGGTTCTCTTAACCGAAGAAGGATCCTGGGCTGTTTTATATCTTCCGAAAATTTTGATAATGTTCTTTATTATTTCATGGAACTTTATTCTGTATAAAAAGGTTATATACAAATAAAAAATAAGGCGGATATTATGAATATTGCAATTATAGGAGCAGGTTTAACCGGTATGACTGCAGGCCTCCGGCTTTCGCAGAAAGGAAACAAGGTTACTATATATGAGAAAGAAAATTACTTAGGCGGTTTAGCCTCCTCTGTACATGTTGGCAGTGAGGCTATAGACCGTTTTTATCATCATATTTTTCTAAGTGATTTAGAAGTTTTAACCCTTATTGATGAATTGGGTCTTAAAGACCGGTTAAATTGGTATAAACCTAAAAATGCAATTTATATTGACAATTCCATTCATCCCTTCACCTCACCTTTTGATTTATTGTGCTTTAAACCACTCTCTTTCATTTCCAGAATTCGTATGGGAATTATGGTTTTGGCTTCTAAATTTAACAAGGACTATTTATCTTTTGAAACCATCACGGCCAAAGAATGGATTATTAAGAATTCAGGCCGGGAAGCCTGGCAAAAAGTATGGGAACCGTTAATTAAATCAAAATTTGATATAGATAGCGAAAGAATATCGGGTACATGGATATGGAATAAGCTAAAGCTCCGGGGATCATCAAGAGGAAAGAACCTTAACAAAGAAATGCTGGGGTATTTAGATGGAGCCTTCAATAAAATTGTTGAGAAAATGGCTGAAAGAATTATCCAATCGGGTGGCAATATTCTTTTAGATAATGAGGTTACCACTATAATAAAGAATGAAAGCGGTTCATTTGATATTGTGTCAAAGAACCTTAATGCAAACTATGACCAGATTTTATTTACATCCTCACCGAATCTTCTTTCGGATATATTTCAGGGACCTTATAATAATTATAAAGAGTCCCTCAGCAGGATTAGATATAAAGCCAATATCTGCGTTCTTCTGGAGTTATCTCAGAGTCTGTCACCATATTATTGGATAACAGTGGCTCAGGAGGGCTTACCCTTTGTTCTGATTATAGAACATACAAACCTGGTAGGTTTAAAGAATTACAATTCCCATGTTGTATACTTATCCAGGTACCTGGATATTTCAGATCCTTTGTATTCAGCATCTGATGATGATATTATCAATGAATTTGCTGATGGATTGAAAAAGGTATTTCCCGGTGTAAACCGACAAATGATAAAGAATATAACCATAAGCCGGGCACCATTTGCACAGCCTGTTATTACACTTGGATACAGCAAAACTATTCCGGATATTATTTCTCCGGTAAAAGGGCTCTATCTGGCTTCTATGTCACAGATTTATCCGGAGGACAGAGGCTTGAATTATGCTGTAAGATTAGGACAAAAAGCTGCAAATGAAATACTTGGAAACTTATAGTATACTAAATAATGATATATTGTTTAGGAGGATTTCATGGAAAAAATTTTATGTTCGGTAATTGTACCTATGTATAATGAGGAAGAAGTAATTACAGAGACTTATACAAGACTGACTAAAGTTATGGATGGCATTGGAGAAAACTATGAAATTATCTTTATAAATGACGGCAGCCGTGACAATACAGGGGCAATAATAAGAGAGTTTTGTAAAAACAATAAAAGAATAAAAATGATAGATTTTGCAAGAAATTTTGGGCATCAGATTGCCATTACCGCTGGCATGGATTATGCAGCAGGAGAATGCATGGTTATTATTGACGGTGATCTGCAGGATCCTCCGGAGCTTATTCCCGATATGATAAAAATCTGGCGTGACGGTTATGATGTGGTCTATGGCAAAAGAAAATCCCGCCAGGGTGAAACTTTCTTTAAGAAAATTACAGCAAAAGCTTACTACAGGATTCTTCGCGGTCTAACAAACGTAGACATACCTGTTGATACTGGTGATTTCAGACTCATTGACCGTAAGGTTTCTGAGGCACTGAAGCAACTTCCCGAAAGAAGCCGTTACGTCAGGGGCCTTATGAGCTGGGTAGGCTTTAAGCAAACTGCAATAGAGTTTGAGCGCAGTGAACGTTTTGCCGGAGAAACCAAATATCCTCTTAAGAAAATGCTGAAACTTGCAATGGACGGTATTATGTCTTTTTCCTATAAGCCGCTTAAACTAGCCTCTTATATTGGCGCTATTCTCTCCGGGATCAGCTTTCTATACCTGATTATCGTGGTAATCCAAAAACTATTTTTCCCTGAAACATCACAATCCGGCTGGACTTCACTGATTGCCGTAAGCCTGTTCTTTAACGGTATAATCCTGCTTATGCTGGGTATTATCGGAGAGTATATCGGGCGTATATATGAAGAAGCAAAGGGACGTCCTCTCTATATCATAAGTGAGTTGAAAAATATGGAAGAGCGGATTGGACCACGTTATAAAACCAAACAAAACACTAGTCCTGATTAAAAAGCGGTTTACTGCTAAATATTCCGCTTTTCATAACCATTCCTCTAATTGTTTTGTTATACATTCCAGGACTTTTCATTTGCTTAAATGTTATGGAGTTTAATACCGGCTTAAGGTTTTCTCTGTATCTTTTCTGAAATCCTTCCAAACCGTTATTCAGGCTCTTTGCCAATGCATAAGAACTTCTTAAAGCAAAGCTTATTCCCTCTGCAGAGCTGGGGCTTATAAATCCACCCGCTTCACCGACTAATGCAGCATGGTCATTTCCGGTAATTATGTCTTTTCTTTTGGGTCTGACTATATAGGCTCCCTCTCTTTTAATGCCATTATTAAAAACAAAGCCATATTCTCTTAATTTGCTTTTTAAAATTTCAAACTTCTTATTAGCCTCTTTATCAGGCATAAGAGCTGAACCTATAACCAGATTGCCTTCTTTAGGTATGGTCCAGGAATAAAAATCAGTAATCCGGCTGTCAAATATAGCTCCATAATACGGAACAGTCTGATCTGTCTGAAACCATTCCTGTATTGCAATATACTTTTTTAGGGTATCGTTTTCCTCGTAAACTTGTTGACGAACTTTTGATAAGGCCCCATCTGCACCAATAATCAGTCTGACTTTTTGAGTAAAAATTTTGTTTTTATATAAAAATGCAATCTCATATCCGTCTTTTGATTCAACCAATGAAGTGAATCTGCAACCCAATGCCAAATCAACATTTTCCGGTATTACAGATAACAGCCATTTATCAAAGTCTAATCTGTTCATATTAAAATAGTAGCGTTGATAATAGCTTTCTAAATGATTGTCAAAATCAATGGTCCTTACTAAAAATATCTGTGGATCCACCAGAACTTTCTTTGGAACAGCAAGCCCCATTTTACCGATCATTTTTTGTGCATCAGGTGCTAAAAGGCCGCCACAGCACTTTTCTTTCTGGTTTTCTCCATCTATAAGGTCACGTCTGTCCAAAAGCAAAATTCTGTAATGACTGGGAATAAACCTGGCAAGGGCAGCACCTGCCGGCCCGGCTCCTATAATTGCTATATCATAATTCATTATCATTACCTCATAGCAGTAATTATCTGCTTTATTTTATCATATAAAATTATATTCATAGTAAACTAAGTTCTGCTTGTAATGCAATATTTTTCACTTAGATTGTTAAAAAGCAATTAATTTGATAAAATAAATAAGAATATTCTGTTAAATATAAAAAGGGAGGTACAGAAATGAAGAGTTTAAAAGGAACAGAAACTGCGGTAAATCTTATGAAATCATTTGCAGGTGAATCTCAGGCAAGAATGCGTTATACCTATTATGCTTCTGTAGCAGATAAGGAAGGCTATAAGCAGATTCGGAACATTTTCCTTGAAACAGCCGATAATGAGAAAGAGCACGCAAAGAGGTTCTTTAAATTTCTCCTCGCAGGTTTTGATGGTGATTTACCTCAGAACATTGAAATCCAGGCCGGATTTCCTGTCGCTCAGGGTAATACCCTTGATAATCTAAAGTATGCCGCCCATGGTGAAAATGAGGAATGGAGCATTCTATATCCCCAATTTGCCGATGTTGCAGACAAAGAAGGATTCCCTGATATTGCAGCAGTATACAGAAGCATAGCATCTGCTGAAGAAAAGCACGAAATCCGTTTTAATAAACTTGCCAAGAATATTGAAGAAGGAAAAGTATTCAAAAAGGATGAAAAAGTACGCTGGAAATGCGGTAACTGCGGATATATACATGAAGGTGATGCAGCACCTGATGTATGTCCGGCATGTGCTCATCCAAAGGCTCATTTTGAAGTATTTGTTGAAACATATTAATTTGTTTTTATTAAGGGCTGTATAAAACATGTACCTGTCATTATGAGGCATAAAATAGCTGAAGCGACCTTCTAAAAAGAATTTTTGTGTGCAGGTGACGGGCTGTTTAGTACAGCCCTTTTATTATTCTGATTCCAGGAATTATGTCCAATGTCAATATCTCTCTTTTTCCCTGTGTCTTTTTTCGCATAAAAAGCTAACCGCTATTGCTGTTATAGGAATAGTTAATATAAGGCCTATACTTCCTGCCAGGGATCTTACAACCTCTGTTGCATATCCGTCCTGATTGATGATATCAACAAAAGGAATCTCATGCGCCATAAAAAGGAGCATTAGTTGTAATGACCCGCCGGTATAGGCAAGAATCAGCGTACTTGACATAGTTGCTATCATATCCCGGCCAATATTCATGCCGGCTTTAAGCAGATCGCTTTTTTTAATATCAGGGTTTATTTCTTTAATTTCAAACATGGCAGAAGAAAGAGACATTCCGACGTCCATTGCAGCGCCTAATGCACCGATTAGTATTCCTGCAAACAACAAGCCCTTATAGTCAAATGAAATATTTTGGGGTATAAACATCAGCATTTGAGATTCTTCATCTCCAAGGCCTGTTAACTTAGCCATTTCACCTATTACCTGTGCAATTATACCTGCAGAAATCAAGCCTCCCGAGGTTCCGATAATTGCAGCCAGCGTTTTTTTATTATATCCACTGACCAAAAGTAAGGTTATTCCGGCTATTCCAACACAAATCCATATTGAAATGAATACCGGGTCAAAACCCCTTAATATTAATGGAAGTAATATATAAATTATAGCTAATACAGTTAATATTAAAGATATAAGTGCCTTAAGGCCTTTTAATCTTCCTACTGACAAGATGATTACAGAAAATATCAGTAATAAGAGGAGCATGTGTTTGTCCCTGACTACCGAATAAATATATGCCTGAGAGATTTCTCCCGCATCATCCAGTTCTAAAACCATCAGAACTTCATTACCCGGCTTTAATAAGACATCCTCCTGTTTTTCGCTGAAGGATATACTCAGAGCATACTCAGTTTCAATTAGCTTTCCCTTATAAGGTCCTGCAGTCGTTATTTCTATCTCGACCATCTGAAATGAATCCTGAATACTCCCTCCCGAATACTCTATGCCTTCATCCCGTGAACCAAGAATACGTTTAACCTTCCCCCTGACATTGACAACAGGAGTCTCGGCCAGAAGACTTTCATCACAAAAAGAAGCCGTTGCAGCTATTATGGAAAACACCATAATAAAAGCAAAAACAATAAAGCATGATCTATAAATTTTCACTTTCATTTCAATCTCCCATACCCTTCTCAGGTTCCATTCTTACCTTTCTTCCTTCTAATGAAAGGAGAATAACAATGCCTATTACCAGTACCAGGGTTACCGCCAGGCCACCTTCCAAACCAAACGAGCCGCCATTTATTATAGTGCCAACATCTTTTAGTTTAAAAGAAAACAATGAAACCTGAGTGTCTATGCCGCTTACCTTTATGCCAAATATATTTCCCTGTGCAAAGTTCCAGGTTGTGTGAAGAGCACAAATACCCCATATACTGTCTGTTTTAAGGGTATAAAGAGAAGCAAAAATTCCGAACAGGGTCAGGTTTATCAGAGGAATCGCATCAATACCGTTATTAAATATGTGAAGTACTGCAAATAAAACTGAATTAGATATTACAGCCAAAAGTATTGAGTTTCTACTTGCAACGGAAATCATGAAATATCCTCTTAATAGAACCTCCTCACCCATTCCCTGAATTATAAAACCAAGTAAAAACAACAGCAGCAGTCCAATACCGTCTCCTAAAATGTATCCTTCATATGTAATGGTTCCGCATATAAAAGATATCAGTAATGCAACGGAAAGCATTATTATACCAATGCCACCGCCAATAATATAATCCTGAAAAGCCTTTTTCCTGACAAAGCCCATTGAATATAAGCTGCGTCTTTCAATAGCTTTGCAATATATTATTGTTAAAATGGTCATTATAACTGTACAAATCAACGAGGGAAGAATCATATTGTCCTGTAATCCTGCCAGTAACCTTGTTAACTTTTCCGGATCATAGAATATATCCCTTCCGCCGATGCCTGATTTCAGAAAATAAACAAAGCCATATGCCAGCAAAGGTATAAGCATTGCCAACTGTATAGTTAAAAATAAAGCTATAAAAATTAAAACCTGAATAATAAAATGAGGCTTAAACCTCGCTTTTTGTGCTTCCAATACTATTGATGGTCGTTCTTTAAATACTGACAGCATAAATACATCACCATAAATTTAAGATTTTTTTATGTTTTATGTCAATCTCTATACAGTGAACTGACTGTTGTACAGCCTTGCATAAAAACCATTTTTATTGAGCAATTCTCTATGGTTACCCTGTTCTATGATAGAACCGTTTTTTAAAACAAGTATTGTATCTGCTTCCACTATTGTTGAAAGCCTGTGGGCTACAATAAAACTGGTTCTGCCCTTCATCATCTTTGCAAAAGCTTCCTGTATTTTGAGTTCAGTGCGGGTGTCAATAGATGATGTGGCCTCGTCCAGTATCAGAACAGGCGGCAGGGCCAGCATAACCCTTGCTATACATAACAGCTGTTTTTCGCCTTGTGAAAGACTTCCGCCATCCTCACCTATAATGGTGTCATATCCATAAGGAAGGCGCTTTATAAAGCTATGGGCATGTGATGCCTTTGCCGCTTCAATTATTTCTGTTTCTGTTGCATCCGATTTACCTATAACAATATTATCACGAATTGTACCGGATTTCAGCCATGTTTCCTGTAAAACCATCCCAAAGTTTCTTCTGAGGCTCCTTCTTGTTATATCACGGATATCAATATCATCCATCTCAATACTGCCATCATTTACGTCATAAAACCTCATAAGTAAATTAATTATAGTTGTTTTCCCGCTTCCTGTAGGCCCGATAATAGCCACTCTCTGGCCGGGTTTTACATTAAGGTTCAGGTTCTTTATAAGTTTTCTGTCTATTGTATATGAAAATTCAACATTATTAAGGTCTACTTTTCCACTGGCATTTTTTAGTATTATTGCATCATCAGAATCCGGAACCTGTGGTTCCTCCTCTATAAGGTCAAAAATTCTCGAGGCGCATGCAAGAGCATTTTGAAACTCTGTTATTACTCCGGAAATCTCATTGAATGGTTTTGTATACTGATTGGCATAGCTAAGAAAGCTAGTTAAGCCCCCTACCGATATACTGCCACCGACAGCAGCTAATGCTCCGGTTAAACCAACACCGGCATAAATAACATTGTTTATAAACCTTGTACTGGGGTTTGTGAGAGACGAATAGAAAATAGCTCTTAAAGAGCTCTTTTCCAACTTCTCATTCACCTTATCAAATTCCTCCAGTGTTTTAGCCTCCCGGGAAAAGGCCTGGACAACTTTCTGATTGCTTATCATTTCATTGATGAAGGATGTTTGTTTGGCTCTGATTTCGGATTGAATTTTAAACATATTGTATGTTCTGTTGGCAATAAAACTTGCCACAAGTAAAGACAACGGAGTAAGTATAACAACAACAGCGGTTATAATCCAGTTGATAGAAAGCATGAATAAGAAGGTTCCAATAATAGTTGTAATTCCGGTAAAAAGCTGGGTAAATCCCATAAGCAGTCCTTCAGCAAATTGGTCTGTATCCGAAATCAAACGGCTCACTATCTCTCCGTGGGGATGTTTGTCCAGAAATTTAAGTGGCAGAATCTGAATTTTTTTGAATGCCTCGTCACGAATATCTCTAATTACGTGAAATGTGATTTTATTGTTGATAATGTTCATCACCCATTGTAAAAGGGCGGTTACAGATGCTATTATTCCGATTTGTAATAAAATTTTTAATACAGCTTGAAAATTAACATCAGCTTTTCCAATAATAAAATCTATTGCCCGGCCTATAAGTATAGGAATATACAGTGTCATTGCTACAGTAACAGCAGCAAGAATAATTGAGCCCAATAACAAAAAACGGTAGTGCTTTATATATTGAAAAACTTTTCTTAGAGTGCCTGTATCAAATTTATCCTTCATGTTATGCACCCTCTTTCTTGAACTGTGAATCATATATTTCCCGGTATACCTGACAAGATTCCATAAGTTCATGGTGTTTGCCAATTCCGGCTATTTTTCCGTCTTCCAGTACAATGATGTTATCTGCATATTGGATTGAAGAAGTTCTTTGGGATACTATAAAAACAGTTGGAGTGTGCTCCATTTCCCTGATGGACTTACGAAAGGCCGCATCTGTTGCATAATCAAGAGCTGATGCACTATCGTCCAAAATTAATATTTCAGGCTTTTTTATTAATGCTCTGGCAATGGTAAGTCTTTGCTTTTGTCCCCCCGAAAGATTTCTGCCTCCCTGCTCTATTTCATAGTCCAGCCCTCCCTTAGACTCAACCATCTCTTTTGCCTGTGATATGGTAAGGGCCTCATATATTTCCTCGTCAGAAGCATCATTTTTACCCCAGCGAATATTTTCCCTGACTGTACCTTTGAATAGCACTGCTTTTTGAGGCACGGCAGCAATCTTCTTTCTCAGCTGTTCAACAGGATAATCTTTTACATTTATACTTTCTATAATCACTTCACCTGATGTAGCATCATAAAATCTGGGAATCAGATTAACCAGGGATGATTTACCGGAACCTGTACCTCCTATAATTCCTATAGTTTCTCCACGCCTGACCTTGAAATTTATATTTGACAAAGAGTCATCTCCAGCGTTTTTATATCGAAGATACACATCTTTAAACTCAACAACAATATCTGATTTCATTTTCTCAGGTGTTTTATCATTCTCTTCAATATCCGGCTCTATCTCCAGCACAGCCTGTATACGATTGCCGCAGGCAACCGATTTGGTAATGTTGATTATCAAATTTGCAAGTTTTATCAGCTCCACAAGAATTTGAGACATATAATTGTATAATGCCACAACAGCTCCTTGTGTTATAATTCCTGATTCTACCCGGATTGCTCCTGTATAAACAAGCGCTATAATTGCCAGGTTTATAATTAAGTAAGTTATAGGGTTCATCAGAGAAGAAATCCGACCCACGTGCTTTTGCATTATGGTATGCTCATCATTTTTTTCTTCAAACTCTCTTATTTCATTTTCTTCTGTGTTGAAAGCACGTATAACACGAACCCCGGTAAGGTTTTCTCTCGCAAGACCCAGAACCTTGTCCAGTCTTTCCTGCACCTTTCTGTACAGAGGAATACACCAGATCATAATTCCAAAAACAACTGCAGAAAGAACAGGAATTGCTGCCACAAACACTAAAGCTGCTTTAACATCAATAGTAAAAGCCATTACCATAGCTCCGAACACAACAAATGGCGAGCGCAATAAAAGGCGGAGAGAAAGGTTCACTCCGGTTTGCAGTTGATTCATATCATTTGTCATTCTTGTAATAAGGGTAGATGTACCTATTGTATCCAGCTGGGTAAAGGAAAAGGTTTGTATATGTGAAAACAGCTTTTGTTTTAGTTTTTTGATAAATCCGACTGCTGCTTTTGCCGCGAAGTATTGTGCGATAACAGAAAACACAAGCCCTGCAAGACCCAGTAGAACCAAAATCAGACACATTCGAATAATATAGCTTCTGTCACTGTTCTTAATACCTGTATCAATTATTGCTGCTACAACCAATGGCACAAACAGCTCAAGAGTTGCTTCCAGAAGCTTAAAGAGAGGGCCCAGTATACTCTCTTTTATATAGCCTTTAAAGTAAATAAACAGTTTTACCACAAGGTTCCTCCGAAACAATCGATATGTACCGACCTAGTATAGCATATTTTGTGCCAAAAAAAAATTATCGAATATCAGATTCTCCTGTCCAGACAGGACTGAGTTCTTCAACGGCCTTTCCCTGCCTTAAGGATTCTTTCATATTCAGTATCCGTTGATTGCTTGAACCTCTGAAACTTAGGTTAAGTGATCTTTTTTCAAGTATAAACGGACCGTCTATCAAGATTTGTGCATAGGTTAATAACTCCATAACCGAAACATTACCCTGGTTAAGTAATTCTTCAAATGTAAATCCGGTATATATGGCAAGGTCAAGTCCTGCTTCATTTATCATACATGCCAGGGGCAAAAGAGCCTCTGCCTGAAGCATTGGCTCTCCCCCGCTAAATGTGACTCCTGAGAGCATTGGGTTCTTCCTGATTATATCCATAATCTCCTGTGCATCATACAGATTTCCGCCGTCTAATGGTAATGCACTTTCATTATGGCAGCCTGGACAGTTTCTTTCACATCCCTGCATAAACAATGTGAGTCTCAGACCGGGCCCGTCAGTAATAGAATCATTGACAATACCGGCTACCCGTATCTTACTGGACATTGTGCTTGACACGATCTGCCACCTCCGCCCGCTTGGCATCGTTGAATCTGTCAAGTGTGCCAACCAGGTAACCCGTGATACGCCTGATTCTCTCAAACTTATACGGACCATCCTTTTCTTTTCTCCCGCATCCCGGGCATTCGTCATCAATAATACCGTTATAGCCGCAAACAGGATCCCTGTCTACAGGATGGTTTACTGAACCATAGCCTATACCTGATTCCTTCATGGTACGTATTACCTGTTCAAAGGCTTGAAGGTTCTTGTTAGGATCCCCGTCCAGCTCTACATAAGTTATATGGCCTGCATTAGTAAGAGCGTGATATGGTGCCTCTATCTGAATTTTTTCATATGCGGAAACAGGGAAGTATACCGGAATATGAAATCCGTTAGTATAGTAGTCTCTATCTGTAACTCCGGGGATTATACCATATTTCTTTCTGTCGATACGAAGGAATCTTCCCGAAAGCCCTTCAGCAGGTGTTGCAAGCAGGGTGAAATTAAGCTGTTTTTCCTGGCTCAGGCGATCTAAGTAATCACGCATAAAACCAACTATTTCAAGACCGAGATTTCGGGATTCAACAGTCTGACCGTGATGGCTGCCTGTAAGCGCTACAAGAGCCTCGGCAAGGCCAATAAACCCTACCGATAATGTTCCGTTTTTAAGTATTTCACCAATCTTATCATCGATGGAAAGTTTGTCCGAACCAATCCATATACCTTGTCCCATTAAAAAAGGATAGTTTCTTACCGTCTTTGATGCCTGTATCTGGAACCTATCCAGTAACTGTTTTGTAACCAGTTCCATTTTTCTTTCCAGCTCTTCAAAGAACCATTCCACATTCCCATTGCTGTTAATTGCTATACGGGGCAGATTGATTGATGTAAAGCTAAGATTGCCTCTGCCATATGTAATTTCATTGTTTTTGTCATACGTGTTTCCCAATACTCTTGTACGGCAGCCCATATACGCCACTTCAGTTTCCGGATGACCCTCTTTGTAGTAAGTCTTATTAAAGGGTGCATCCAGAAATGAAAAGTTAGGGAAAAGACGCTTGGCACTTACACGGCATGCCAGCTTAAACAAATCATAGTTAGGATCTTCTGGGTTATAGTTCACACCTTCCTTAACCTTAAAGATATGTATAGGGAAAATAGGCGTTTCTCCATTCCCAAGCCCGGCTTCTGTTGCCAGCAATACGTTTCGGATTACCATACGTCCCTCGGCAGATGTATCAGTTCCATAATTAATGCTTGAAAAGGGGGTTTGTGCTCCTGCCCTGCTATGCATGGTGTTTAAATTATGTACTAACCCTTCCATGGCCTGAGCTGTTTCCTTCTCAGTTTCTTCAAGAGCAAGATTTGTTGCAAAAGACTGTATCTTTTTATAAATGTCTTCATCACCTACTATTGGCAGTATCACTTCTTTTTCTTTTTCCTTATACTCTGTCGACATCTCAAGAGATGGAAACAGTCCGTAGCTCTTTTCAATATCAGATATTTTTTTCTTTATGTCTTCTCTTGTTATTCCTGATTCGGGAACTAACAGGGAAATTGCTCTGTAGAGGTTTGCGGTATATATTTTTTTATAGGTCTTGGCCACTCCCGGGGCAAGTCCATAATCAAAATTCGGGATACTCTGCCCGCCATGCTGATCGTTTTGATTGGACTGTATAGCTATACACGCCAATGCACAATAACTGTGTATGCTGTTAGGCTCACGCAGATGGCCATGCCCGGTAGAGAATCCTCCATCAAATAATTTCTTTATATCTATTTGACAACAGGTGGTAGTAAGAGTGTAGAAATCAAAATCATGAATATGGATATCGCCTTCTCTGTGTGCTTTAGCCTGGTGAGGGGTAAGTACAAATTTCTCATAATAATCCTTTGCTCCCTCAGAACCGTATTTGAGCATNACNCCCATGGCNGTATCCCCGTCAATATTTGCATTATCCCGCTTTATATCACTTAAGTTTGCCGCTTTATTGGTAAGTTCATCATAAATTCGCATCAGGTTTGTATTTCGCTCACGGGCTAAACTTCGTTCTGAGCGGTATAGAATATATTTGCGGGCTACAAAGGCATAACCATTTTCCATAAGAATCTCTTCAACGCAATCCTGGATACTTTCAATATCCGGTGTCTGTCCTTCATATTTTTGTACCAGTCTTTCCTCCACCAGCTTTGCAAGCCTTGTACTCTCACCCTGATCGTTGCGTCCGGCCGCTTTCATAGCCTTTCCGATAGCATTTGCGATTTTCTCAATATTATATGGAACAATTCTCCCGTCTCTCTTTCGTATATTAGTAAACATAATCCCCCTCCAAAGCATAAAAATAAGTACAATATCTTGTGTAACTACTATTTTATAAGCACAACTTATTGAATGTCAATAGAATTATATATTTAACAATTAATATAATGTTAATTTATATTATTTTATAAAGAAAGGTAAAATATCTGCTTTATATATTTGGCTCTACACTACTGTTATTCAATTTAATGGGACAAACTACAGTACTTATATAAAGTGTTTAAAAATAGCCCCAGATAGTCAATTAATCGGACTACCGGGGGCATTTTATATAAAGTTATATATTTTTGTTTTTAACTGATAATCATTTTTCTTACATGGATTCTGAAAGGGTTGCTTTAATCAATCCGTTATGATCCAGATTGGAAAGCTCTTTTACCTTATCTATCGATAATCCTGCTGCCTTGGCAAAACGTTCACCGTACTCATGGTCAGCCCAATAGCAGTGAACTGCATGACGGTACTTGATATTCTCTGTGACAGGAGCAATATCGGCAACAGTATTATCAATAAGAATCTGTTTCTTATCTTCTGCTAACAAGCGCCACAAATTACCCCCTGCACGGAAACAATCGTCAGTAGGATCGTCCTTTGGATCGTAACGATACATTGCACCGTCTAAATCCAACGGCGGCTCCATCACCTCAGGCTGGGCTGTCCAGTAACCATAGCTATTTGGCGTATACGCAGGTGTACTACCATAATTGCCGTCAACTCTCATTGCCCCGTCGCGGTGGTATTCATTGACAGCAACTTTGGCACGATTAACAGGGATTTGATTATGGTTTACGCCAAGACGATATCTTTGAGCATCACCATAAGCAAACAATCTACCCTGCAAGAAACGGTCAGGACTAAATCCAATTCCGGGAACCACATGTGCAGGAGTGAAAGCGGCCTGCTCCACCTCTGCAAAATAATTCTCCGGATTCCTGTTCAGCTCATACACGCCTACCTCAATAAGCGGGAATTCACCCTTTGGCCAAATTTTTGTTATGTCAAATGGATTCTCATAATGATTTTTAGCCTGTTCCTCGGTCATAATCTGGATATACATGGTCCACTTCGGGAAATCACCTTTCTCTATAGCCTCGTAGAGATCCTTACCATGGTATTCACGATCCATTCCGTTGATTTTGGCAGCTTCCTCATTTGACAGGTTCTTAATGCCTTGCTGGGTATAAAAATGGAATTTGCACCAGAATCGTTCATTCTTAGCATTGTATAAAGAGAAGGTGTGCTCGCCAAAGAAATGCATATGCCGGAATGATGCTGGAATTCCGCGGTCGCTCATAACGATTGTGCGCTGATGAAAGCTTTCAGGAAGAAGGGTCCAGAAGTCCCAGTTGTTTTGTGCAGAACGGCGGCCTGTACGAGGATCACGCTTAACGGCACGGTTTAAGTCAGAAAAATTATGTACATCACGGATAAAGAAGGTAGGTGTATTGTTTCCTACTAAATCCCAGTTGCCTTCCTCGGTATAGAACTTAGTGGCAACACCTCTAATATCCCTCTCACAGTCAGCAGCGCCACGCTCCCCGGCAACGGTTGAAAATCGGGTAAAGGCTTCTGTCACCGTACCGGGTTGGAGTACCTTTGCCTTGGTATATTGGGATATATCATTGGTTACGGTAAGTTTGCCGTAGGCTCCCCAGCCTTTTGCATGCATACGGCGTTCAGGGATAACTTCACGATTGAAGTGTGCCATTTTTTCCATCAACCATACATCCTGCATGACAACAGGACCTCGGGGACCAGCTGTAATAGAATTGTTCATTTTCGGCTACCGGAGCACCGACTTCGTTAGTTAACTTTTTGTATTCGTTCATGATAAGACTCCTTTCATTTTTGTATGCAAATATCACAGGGATATTTGTATTTTAAAGATATAAACACATAACAAGTATCCTTATATAGACACAGGTTTTTGGTAGCATAAGTACTTCAACTAA
>JGI24710J26742_10000229_pt1 | contig 51902 bp, 35 predicted proteins | sample BioPla2DNA2_FD_26742 | JGI IMG/M metagenome (IMG submission 26742) | reverse complement strand
ACACCCATCGGGGAGATCGCGTTGGAATGCGGCTTCACAGACATGGGCTACTTCTCACGCACCTTCAAGCAACTATACTCGATGACGCCCTCGCAATACCGCAAAAGGGTACGAAGCGGTGTAAATCGATATAGTCAATGTACTATAGTAGAGCATGAGAACGCTTCGTGAGTAGCTAACGCATCTTGATATATTTATCCATGCAGGGTAAAACGCCCATGAAAAACGAAAGTCCTTTCGTTTTCGAACGCAAGGACTTGATTTTGTGGTGGTCCCAACTGGGCTTGAACCAGTGACTCCCTGATTATGAGTCAGGTGCTCTAACCGACTGAGCTATGGGACCGTCTTGGTAAAACGGGGGTGCAATGTTACTACTTTTTTTGTAAATCTCCAAGCGAAAAGAGGGATTAATCGGTTTTTCGCGGTTGGAAACGATTAACTTCGATGAAAATTAAAACAGCCAAACGGATTGAAATAGCCAGCATCATCGTGACAGTCGAAATTGTAGACAAGGGTTGAAACCGTCGATTAACCAATATTGTATCTATTTTACAAGGGTAGAGCTCCATTTTTTGTAGCTTTGCCCTGACAATATACAATATAGAGAAGGTAATTAAGTATGAAGTTCACCAGCAACCCCACCGAACTGGGTCAGGAGAAAGTAGGTAAACTACTGGTCAGGTACGCCCTCCCATCTATTATCGCCATGACGGCCTCCTCCATTTACCATATCACCGATAGCATCTTTATCGGCCATGGGGTGGGCGCTTTGGCTTTATCGGGATTGGCTATCACCTTTCCACTGATGAACCTGGCCGCGGCGTTCGGTTCGCTGGTCGGTGCCGGCTCAGCCACGCTGCTATCGATACGGTTGGGACAGAAAGACTACGAGAGCGCGAACGCCATCTTGGGGAACGCGCTCACCTTGAACGTGCTCATCGGGTTGAGCTTCTCGATCCTGTCGTTTATCTTTCTCGATCCCATCCTCTATTTTTTTGGCGCTAGCGAGGTGACGCTCCCCTACGCACGTGACTTCATGGAGGTCATTCTATTAGGGAACGTGATCACCCACCTCTACTTTGGGTTAAACGCGATGCTTCGCTCCTCCGGCAGGCCCGAGAAGTCGATGTTCGCGACCGTGGCAACCGTGGTGATCAACCTGATCTTGAACCCGCTGTTCATTTTCGGGTTTCAATGGGGCATCAAGGGGAGCGCTTGGGCTACTGTCATCTCGCAAGTGGTCATGCTCGTGTGGCAACTGAAGTTCTTCAGCAATAAAAGCGGCTTTATCCACCTGCAGAGGAAGACGTTTAAGCTACAGAAACAGATCGTGACCGATGCCCTCTCCATCGGCATGTCGCCCTTCCTGATGAACGCCGTGTCGTGCCTTATCGTCATCGTTATCAACCAAGCCCTGTTGCGCACAGGGGGCGACCTAGCGGTAGGTGCTTACGGCATTGTGAACCGAATAGCCTACCTGTTCATCATGGTAGTGGTGGGACTGAACCAGGGTATGCAGCCGATAGCCGGTTACAACTTCGGGGCGAGGCTCTATAAGCGGGTCAATGAGGTGCTGAAGATAACGACCATCCTGGCGACCGGGGTCACCACCTTCGGCTTCCTGTTCGCGAACCTTTTCCCGGAAGCTTTCGCCTCCATGTTCACAAACGACAGGGAGCTGATAGAGCTCTCGGTGAACGGGCTTCGAATCGTCTTCCTCTCCTACCCGATCATCGGGTTCCAGATGGTTACCGCCAATTTCTTCCAGAGTATCGGGATGGTGGGCAAAGCCATATTCATGTCGCTCAGCCGCCAGCTGTTGTTCCTCCTGCCCTGCTTGCTTATCTTTCCCCGCCTTTGGGGGATCAATGGGGTCTGGTTCAGCATGCCCGCGGCAGACTTAATATCGAGTATCGTGGCTGCTGTCCTGCTGACTCAACACTTCCGTCAGTTTAAGCGAAAGGAATTAGAGGAGGAAAATGTACGGCAAGAGCCGCGGTAATTCTCGAATAAATTCCTTACCTTTAGGGGGCAAGAGCAAAATAAAGTGCAAAAAACAGATAAAAAAGAGGAAGAAAATATGGGAACCAACTTCGTAGTCAATATCGGACGGCAACAAGGCAGCGGTGGCCGGCAAATAGGGCAGCTCTTAGCAGATCAACTGGCCATTCCATTCTACGACAAAGAGTTGATCACGCTCGCGGCGAAACAGAGCGGGTTGCAGGAAGAGGTGTTCGAGCGGGCCGACGAGAAGAGCCGATACACGCTAACGGGTGGCTTGCTGGGACTTAAGGGACCGGCCCTCGACATGGGGTTCTCGAGAAATTACCTGTGGAACGAGCTCCTGTTCAAAATTCAAAGCGATGTAATACGCGAACTGGGCTACGAAAAATCCTGCATCTTCGTGGGGCGTTGTGCCGACTACATCTTACGTGACCATCCCCGCGCATTGAACCTGTTCATCAGCGCCGACCTTAATGACCGGATAGAGCGTGTGATGGTTAATTACAAGCTAACGTCCAAAGAGAAAGCAACCGACCTCATCGAACGAATGGACAAGAGACGAGCCGGATACTACAACTACTACACCAACAAGAAATGGGGTACAGCCGAATCGTACCACCTATGCATCAATTCATCTGTACTGGGTATCAAGGGTACGGCCAACTTTATCGAGGGTTTCGTGAAGCAGAAATTCCAGTAACAATATCCTACCCTGGCTCTATCCAATCGCCATGCTCCTTTATTAGCCGAATCAGCTCTTCCACCGCCTCCTCTTGCGGTATATTCTTCTTTACCAACTCCTTTTTCCGGTAGAGCGATATCTTTCCGTGCCCCTCACCCACGTATCCGTAGTCGGCATCAGCCATCTCGCCGGGGCCATTCACGATACAGCCCATCACGCCAATCTTGAGGTGCGTAAGGTGAGAGAGATGTTGCTTCACCCGCGCCAGGGTCGCTTGCAGGTCAAAGAGCGTCCTCCCGCAGCCGGGACAGGAGATGAATTCCGTTCGACTCATCCGCACCCTGGAGGCTTGCAAAACAGCAAACGCGTACGAATCCAAGTCAGTAATACCCAACTGCCCCCGGTTACTCATCATGATACCGTTCCCGAAACCATCCAACAAAAGGGTGCCAAAATCAACGCCTCCCTTGATCTGGATATCCTCCGCCACCTCCTCCGCGTAGGCCCGGTGCAATATGACGGGAGCGGGGCAATCGGCATTCATCAGCGCGTGGAAGAATGCCCGTTGCTCCCCCACCCCGTTCAAGTGGTCGGTAGCAAGGATCAGCACCACCCCGTGAGTCGTTTTCAAAAAAGCGAGCAGCTCGTCCGACAGCTCGGGGTAGGTCATACGAAGAAACTTCACCGGCGCCTTGCAACTATTCACCTCTTTCAGCGATTCCACCGTGAAGAGCGGGAAACAGTCGAAACGCTCCTCCCTACCCAAGTAAAAGGAATTATCCATATTTTCCCCCCGATCTGGGTGAAGTTGGCCATCAATACCATCCTCCCGTTCCGGGAAAGAGCCCTTACCCGCATATTCTAACCAACTCGGGTAATCGATGATTAACTTAGCCCCTTTCGGAAAATTATCCGGAACGTGACGACCCACGTAGATATAGTCGGGTGTAAAACGGGGATGAAGCGACATATCGGCTACCCGGCTTCGATCGGAGATAACCACGGGCAGATTCTCACCCCCAATATTCGAAACGGCCACCGTCTCCCGTCGATCGGTCGAGTAGGGTGAAAAGCTGGAACAGGCCCTCCCCTTGATGGGGGCATGCCCAGCGCGGCTCGATACGTAGTCAATCAGTTTCCTGGCCACGGGCAGCTCCACTTCCGGATCCTCGCTCAACGAAACCCGAATGGTATCGCCCAGCCCATCGCTCAACAGGGCACCGATACCCACGGCCGATTTTATCCGCCCCTCCTCACCGTCACCCGCTTCGGTTACGCCCAGGTGCAGGGGAAAGTACATCCCCTCCCTATCCATCGCTGCCACCAGAAGCCGTACTGCCTTAGTCATCAGTAAGGTGTTGGAGGCCTTCATCGAGATGACGATATCGGTGAAACCCACCTCAGCGGCTACCCGAAGATACTCCATGCACGACTCTACCATCCCCTCCGGCGTATCGCCGTAGCGGGCCATAATCCGGTCCGAGAGCGAACCGTGGTTCACCCCAACTCGAACGGCGGTTCCATGCTCTTTACAGATCTGATAAAAGGGAATTACCTTGGCACGTACCCTTTCCACTCCCCGTACATACTCCTCGTCACTATACCTCCCTTGTTCGGAAACCCGCTGCCTATCGGCAAAGTTACCGGGATTGATCCGCACCTTTTCGACGATCGTGGCAGCCAACTCGGCCGCTCGCGGGTTGAAATGGATATCCGCCGAAATCGGGATAGCGTGCCCTTTGTCCCGCAATCGGCGATGAATCTCTCGCAAACTTTCCACCTCACGCGTTCCTTGGGTCGTCAAGCGGATCAAGTGAACCCCCCCGGCAATGAGCCGCTCACATTGTGCAACACTTTTCTCTACGTCCAGCGTGTTGGTGTTCGTCATCGTCTGCACCACTACCGGGTGTTTCCCGCCCATAAAAAGGTTCCCCACCCGTACCTCCACGGTGGGGCGGCGTCTGTAGTTGAAATAATCCATCTTCATCTCCCCAATGATTACGGTTGTTCCAATACTGGGCTGACGGGATCCCGTTTCAATGAGCACGCTTAAATATACTCAGTCACTTGAGCGTGAACGATTGTCCCGCGTGAGAGAGCGACAAGAAAACAGCTCCATGCTTGGCCGCGATACCCTCGAACCGGTTCGCCTTCCCGTACTCCTCCCCAAAATGCATCGGCAGGAAGTAATCGGTCTTGATACGCGTTACGAACTGCTCAGCGCCCCTCATGTACTCCCTCCCCAAACGAGGGTCTACCGGGAACATCACCAGGTAAAGCCGATTGGTCGTTTCAGACAGCAGCTCCAGTTCACAAAGGTAAGCATTTTCAAATGCCAACGCCTCTTCATTGCTCACCTCTTCGTTCCAATGCCAATTGTTGAGATCACCGGCATGAAAGATTAACCTGTCACCATGCCGTACCAAAAACGACCCGCCCACATCGGTCGACCCGAAAGCCCTCACGCTAAGGCGATGGTCTCTAAACAGCTCTCCCTTTTCCAGGAAAAGGGCATCGTTCTCCTTTACGCTTCCACTTTGCAATAACTCCTCGGAAAAAATATAGCGAATATTCTCCTTTGCCTTCTTCCAGGTCAACACCCGAGAATTGAAGTGATCGACGTGCGAATGGGAGGTAAAAACGTACAAATCCTGCTCTTTGGCAAGCAGGTAATCCTCGACCCATGCCGACCCGTCACCCCTTGGGACATCCTTGTAGAAATCGAAAAGAAGGGAGCAGTCAGTCAACTCGAGCAAGTAACAGCTATGAAATATATAGGTAACCGTCATGATGTAAATGCTTACCATTTAAACAACCGAATAGTAAAAAGTTCAACCGGTTTCACCTAAAAAATGATAAAAGGGGGTAAATCGAAGGTAAGATATCCCATGAATTCCAGGAAGTTTTAAAACATATTCACGACTGAAACGTTTATCTATTGTACATTTTACCCGTTTTCGCTATAATAGGCACGCTTATGATCATTAAATTATACAACGAAAATCCAAACCCGCGTGAAATTGGCCAGGTGGTATCTGTCCTCCGTGACGGGGGCATCGTGATTTACCCGACCGACACCCTCTACGGCATGGGGTGTGATGCGTTGAACGTGCGGGCCGTGGAGCGAATCTGCGGGTTAAAAGGCATCAACCCTCAAAAGAGTAACCTCTCCATTATTTGCAACGACATGAGCGCGATTAGCGAATACGCGAAGGTCAACACCCCCACGTTCAAGCTCATGAAGCGAAACCTGCCCGGCCCCTTTACCTTTATCCTGCCCACCACCTCTTCGCTTCCCAAGATTTACAAGAACAAAAAGACGGTGGGCATCCGCGTCCCCGATAACAACATCATCCGGGAGATCGTGGCACAGCTTGGCAACCCGGTGCTAAATACTTCCGTCAAAATTGGTGAAGATGAGATCGAATACAGCACCAACCCCGAGCTAATTCATGAGAAGTGGGGAGAGATAGCCAGTATCGTGATCGATGGTGGCATAGGCGACACGGAACCCTCCACCGTGGTCGATTGCACTTCAGATGAGCCGGTTATAACCCGTCAAGGGAAGGGAATATTAAATATATAAAACAGACCCGTAACAGGTAAAACAGCCACAACATGAAAAAAATATACCTGCTCCTCCCCCTGATTGCTGCCATCAGCGTAGCGCTGCTAACCTCCTGTGAAACACACGAGATACAGGGAGAGGTGAACCCCGTGTCACAGTTCGTGTACGACGGGATGTCATCCTACTACTACTGGGCGGACGATATGGTCAAGAAAAAGCCAAGGCTTACCGACACCAATCCCACGGAATACTTCTACCGGTTGTTGCACCCCACCGACACCAAGAACGGGTGGTCCTGGATTACCGATGATATCCAAGACCTTTTGGCCGGGTTTTCGGGGCAATCGCTATCGTTTGGCTATGACCTGGGGTTTTTCTTCTTGGACGAAGAGGTCTATGCCTGCATTAAATTCATCTACGCCGACAGTCCGGCGGACAATGCCGGGTTGAAACGGCTCGACCTGATTGGGAAACTCAACGGTCGCTCCATCACCACCGTGGAACGCGACGGGGCAACCTACGTGAGCCGTGAGGATATAAACCAATTTTACGGGAACGATGCGGTGACCTTCACGACCTACCGCTTTTCGGGAGAGCAAATCGTTCAAGATAAAGAGGTGACCATCACCCCCAACAACAGCAGAAAGGATCCGGTCATTCTCGACACCCTGTACACCATCGGGGATAAAAAGGTTGGTTACCTGTTTTATACCGATTTCTACAACGAGTTTAACCACCACCTCTACCAGGTGTTCAGCCGCTTCAAGCAGGCAGGGATTACCGATCTGGTGCTGGACCTTCGCTACAACACGGGCGGGTCCGTTTCATCGGCCATCTACCTGGCCTCCCTTATCGCCCCGCGGAGTGTCGTGGAGGAGAAGTCACCCTTCATTGTAATGGACTACAACGACTATCTGAACCGGGTGTTCGACAAGTGGTACGAAGAGGCTGATGAAATCGATAAGTACAAATACGACCGAAAAGATTACCTGGGCACGTACAATCCCTTTAACCCAAACCCGCTGCGCGCCAACCTCGATTTAAACAAGGTTTACATCATAGCAACGGATAATTCTTATTCGGCCTCCGAGCTTACCCTCTTTTGCCTGAGGTCCTACATGAATGTGGTGCATATCGGCAGCAACACAGGGGGCAAGTACACGGCATCGTGGACAATCCACGCTTACGACACGCACAAGGGCCGTGCTATCAACCTATACGATGAGAAGAAGCTGACTGAGAGTGAAAAAAACACGTTGGAAAATTGGGGCATGCAACCCATCGTGGCCATCTACGCTGACAAGGATAACAATAACTTCAGTAGCACCGGGCATTTGGTACCAGACCACCCGTTGAAAGAGGGATTTGGTGAAGTAGCTTACTGGAAACCCCTGGGTGACACCAAGGATGTGCTGTTGGGTCAAGCCCTCTTCCTGATAACGGGGGATGAAAGCTATAGACCGGTCGCCCCCGACACCCTTGGTACCCGAAGCAGCGGGTTCGCGAAAGATATTCTTTCCCCCCGGGAGGTAGCGCAACCGCTGATTATCGACAACATCCACATTACGCCCAACGACTTCCAGAAGCTCCGGGAACTGAGGGATTGATTGCACCCACCGCTTATTTACTTGGCCATTCATCGATGTGGTAACGGGGGCCGAAACGAGATAGGTCGCGGAGTAACCCCCTGGAACCGACCGTTTACTCAGCCCATAATGGCCTCTTCTGGATGAGGTCGTCCTCAATCGCCCTGTATTTAATGTACTGATCGCGGTCGAGGATGATCTGCAGGTTTTTATCGCGGTTCTCTTGCAGTCTTTCAATGCGCTTCTTCTTGTTACAAAACCTGCAACCCTCTACCTTCCGCACCTCGAACAGGTAGGCGCACTCCACCTTGAAAAGCTGTTCGGCTTTCATATCGTCAAACTGAATCAGTTCCTGCATCGAGGCCACTTTTTGCTCCATGCTTTTACGGATCACATCGGCGATAATCCCCGTTGTTTGCGCGGAAGCTGTAGTAGCAACCGCCGTGAAAAGGAGAAGGGACAAGATTGTTTTTCTCATACGATTATTTTATCTTTTGTGTTTCGGTGTATGGAACCTATCGGTTTTATACATCCATCTATTTATCGTCGTAATGCCCCCAAGAAGAAAGAACCAGCACAATTACCCGATCGCTATCTATCTTGTAAATCAAACGGTGTTTTTGAGTAATCCTACGAGACCATTGCCCCGTCCTGTCCCCCAGCAACGGCTTAGGACGACCCGTTCCGGTCGTAGGGTGCATCCTTAGCTCCGCGATTAACCTCATTACCTTACGATAAGCCAAAGGTTCGTTTCTCTTTAAGCGTTGAATATCCTTTTTCGCAGAATCAACAAATTCTAGGGTATAAATCATAAACTGTCAAAAAAAACGGAAAGCTCCTCTTCAGAATTAATCCTAGTAACCTTTCCCTGCTCAGCCTCTTCTAACGCCTTATCAATCTTGGCGAAAAAATCCGCCTTGCTCATCAGGGTATCATCCCCCGTCACCGGGATAATCCGGTACGACCTGTTTTTGCCCCTCGTGATAACTACCTCCACCCCCTCGTCCACTTTGTCGAGGTAGCTCTTCTGCTTGCTCCTGAACTCTCTGCTACTTACAATAACCATAATCCATTCATTTAAACGTGTACCAATATGGTACAAATATACTGTTTTTTAAGAACGAGCCGCTAAAAAACGATTAAATCTTAAGGGATTTATCCTGCTCAATCATTTGTCGCTTTCACAGAATAACTCTTTATAACATTAAAACCCGAATTTTCCGTTAAATCAGTGATTACCTAACACTACCAGAGAGCCGCTCTTTGAAAAGCAAAAACCTAAAGCGGATATTTCTCCAGGATCGGGTCCTCGTACAAGATCTGTAACCGCTTCAGTTCGGCCTTCAACTCCTTCACCAAGGTTTCGTTGCCCGGCTCTCCATACAGGTTGTGCATCTCCAGCGAGTCGCTCTCCAGGTCAAACAGCTCCCACTCATCGATATCCTCCCCGTAGAAGTGAATGAGCTTGTACCGCTCCGTTTTCACCCCGTAGTGACGACGTACCGCGTGCTCCCCGGGGAACTCATGGTAGTGGTAGTAGAGCGATTTCCGCCAATGGCGTGGGGCTCGATCTCTCTTCAGTAACGGGAGGAGCGAAACTCCTTGTATATCCGATGGGATCTCAATACCTGCTACATCCAGCATAGTGGGGGCGAAATCGATGTTCTGCACCAACTGGTCAATCTCACCCCGCTTCTTAAAACGTTTCGGCAGGTGCATCACGAGGGGCGTGCTGAACGACTCCTCGTACATGAACCGCTTGTCGAACCACCCATGCTCACCCATGTAGAAGCCCTGGTCAGAGGTGTAGAAGATAACGGTATTTTCCAGCATCCCGTTCTCTTCCAGGTAATCCAGCAAGCGCCCCACGTTTTCATCAAGCGACTGAACGGTTTTGGCGTAATCCCTCATGTAGCGTTGGTACTTCCACTCGGCCAGCTCCCTACCCTGGAGGTCGGCCTCGATAAACTGATCGATAATGGGCTGGTAGTGACCATCCCACGCGGCTTTCTGTGCCGAATCCAACCGCGCGTACTCCCCATGCTCGTAGGCTTTGCCGAGCCGTGTCTCTAGCGTGGGGTGCAACATCTTGAGGTCGTAGGTTAAATCCATATCCTTGTAAATACCCATCTCGTGCCTGGAAGCTGCAACGCGACCCGCGTAGTCGTCGTAGAAATTTTCGGGGAGCTCAAACTGCTTATCCTCGAAAAGTGTCAGGTGGGTGGTGTCAGACATCCAGATCCGGTGCGCCACCTTGTGGTGCAGGAACAGCACGAACGGCTTCTCTTTGTCTCGCTGTTTGTCAAGCCACTCCACACCCATATCGGTGATGATATCGGTGACATATCCTTTGTAGTGCGTCCGCCCCTGGGGAGTGATAAACTCGGGGTTGTAGTAGTGCCCCTGTCCCGGGAGTATCTCCCAATGGTCGAAGTGGGTAGGCTCGCTATCCAGGTGCCACTTCCCGATCATGGCCGTTTGGTACCCGTTCTCCTTGAGAAGTTGCTGCACCGTTTGCTGGCTTCCGTCAAACACGGTATGGTTATCCAGTTTCCCGTTCGCGTGGCTGTGCTTCCCGGTCAGCAAACAGGCACGGCTGGGCCCCGAGATGGAGTTCGCCACGTACGCGTTGCGAAAGATTACCCCATCAGCCGCTATCCGGTCCAGGTTTGGTGTCTCTATATGGCGGTTGTCGTAACAGCTCATCATTTGCCGCGTATGATCATCGGTCATGATATAGATGATATTCAGCGGACTGTTTTGTTCCGCCTTTTTTTCGCCTCCACACGAGGCTAGGGCAGCAACACCTGCCAGCGGATAAAAAAGGGTCGTTCGTTTCAGTTTGAGCATATGGTTGTAATTTGAGTTAATTCATTGCAATTTGAATACCTTCGTTAGAAAAGTATATCCATTTGAAACGGGATGAAAGACTTCAGAGGGTACAAGTTTAATGTTTCTAGTTGGAGAAGCCAACTCCGCTACTCCAGTTGAAACCTCTCGGGGATATCATCGAGGATGGCAAACAGCTCATCGAGCGTCTCTGCACGGAGCATCGCGATACGCGTTGGCCGAAAATCAGGTATTCCCTTGAGCAGAGGTGTGGCCGCCAGGTGGCGGCGGCTATGCAAAATACCCCGGAACTCGCCCAATCGCTCCACGCTCCCCGTCACCTGCTCCTTGAGTATATCCAGGTACCATTGAAAAGGCTCTTTGGGCAGTAGCTCTCCCATGCGCAGGTAATGCTTCAACTCCCGGAAGAACCAGGGTCTTCCTATGCTACCCCGCCCGATCATCACCGCGTCAACACCCGTCTCATTAAACCGCTGCTTGCACAGTTCCACGCTATCCACATCCCCATTCCCAATGATCGGGATGAAGATCCGGGGGTTGTTCTTCACCTCCCGAATCAAGCTCCAGTCGGCCTCCCCCTTGTACATCTGCGAGCGGGTACGGCCATGGATGGTTAGGGCGGCAATGCCACGATCCTGCAGTTGCTCGGCGAGCGACACGATAATTTTCGACTCTTCGTCCCAACCCAGCCTGGTCTTTACCGTTACCGGCCTCTTTACCGCTTTCACCACCTTCTCGGTAATCTCGAGCATCACCTCCGGGGTACGCATCATCCCCGAGCCGGCACCCCGCCCGGCAATCTTACGCACCGGGCAACCGAAGTTGATATCGATGAGGTCAGGATTTGCCTCTTCGCACATTTTCGCCGCCTCCACCATGGCATCCGGGTCGCTCCCGTAAATCTGTATGCCGATGGGCCGCTCCTCTTCGCCAAAGGTGATCTTCTCTTTGGTACGCTTGACATCACGGATAAGCGCGTCACTCGATACGAACTCGGTATAGACCACATCAGCACCAAACCGCTTACAGAGCTGCCGAAACCCGATATCGGTCACATCCTCCATGGGAGCAAGGAAGACCGGGTAGTCTGAAAACTCGATGTTGCCTATCTTCATACCTGTATCGATGCACTGCAAAAAAATCAACGAGATGCAGAAAATGAAATCGACACGTTACTCATCCGAAGCGGGGAGACAGCCGAATAGGCTGCTGGGGAAACGGATGTTGAAAAACTCGGGGCATCAGGTACGTCAGTAACGACCGGTGAAGCAACCGAAGATGTTAAAGCCTCTGCATCGGCAGCACGCAGCGAAACGCGATGGAACTCCTGTCGTCCAAGGCGTACGGGCTCAAGCTTTAGCGTATGGATAGCCCACTCCTCTATCGGCTCGATACCGTAATGGAGCAGATTGCCAAACCCGTTGTAGAGCTTGACAACCAGCTGGTTTTTCCCCTCTCGTAACGGGAGTAACAGCAATTCCTCCTGCTTCTCTACACGCTGAGGCGAGAAATGGGCCGTGATATACTCCCCGTTCAGCAAGACGTATGCCGCGTTGCCGCTCGTGAGCTTCACCGCGATGGTCTGTTCCGCGAGCGACTCAATCTCCTGGAGAAAGACCACGCTCCCCCGGGGCAGGATCGGCTCGCTGTACACTTCATCGTAACAGAAACCGGTCACCTCTACCCAGCGGGAACCGGGTTGCTTGGGGTTAACCTCCCTTGCCCTCTCCTCTTCCACGTTCCCGAACACGCCCCGTCCCGGCTTCCGGTAGAGAGAGCCCCACCGTACCGTGCCAGGGGATAACGTCACCCCTGTTGTCGCGGTGGGTTCGAGCGTCACCTCGTGCCGCGTACCACCTATCTCCACCACGACTTGCCGACCCACCTCTTGGTCGGTGAAGCGAATCTCGGGAACGTAGCGACCCGGGCGGTGTTGCCACGCCCAGTCGTATCCGATCAGACTCTTGTAGCCCGCGTAGTAGTTCAGACTCGAATGGCCGAACAGCGGCATAGCATTCCGCGGGGTCAACGCTTCTCGTTTCACGATAGGATCGGGAAGTACCGAGTAACCATTTCGAAACGAGACCTTCACCACGGGCAGCACCTCGTCAGCCGATAGGCCCGACAGGTCGATCGTCAGCACACGGTTTCTTAACCTGCTGGAAAGTGGCTCCCCCGAGGATAAAAGGGAGGCCCCCGAAACGGTCCCATCGATACCTTTTAACTCGATCTTCCCCGTGCCGGGCAGGTCTTCGATAAACAGGTAAAGGTTACCTTTATTACTGGTAATGTCGCCCCAATCGACCGACTGGTGAAACGGGTTGGCTTTCGCCCCGTAAATCGCTTCACCGTTCACCTTCAACCACTCCCCTATCCCGTGAAGCACCTCGCTCTCGAACGGGACGACCGAACCATCACCCCTCGGCCCGATATTGAGCAAGTAGTTGCCTCCCCGACTCACCACCTTCACCAGGCTGGCGATCTTCTCCTCCACCTTCGGCTGTACCTCTCCCCGCTCTTGCCAGGAGCGGTAGCCCCAGGTTTCGTTAAACATCGACGCCGCGGTCTGCCACGGCATACCCATCTTGTACTCGGGGTACTCGTTGTCGGCCATCACCGCGAAATCGACATAATCGTTACCGAGTCGCCCACTTATCATGCAGCCCGGTTGAAGCCTGTTCACCAGCTCGTACAATCCGCGGCTCTGTTCCGGGGTGAGTGAACCCATATCGAACCATATCTCCGAGATATCCCCGTAACGGGTCATGATCTCCTCCACCTGCTTCAGGTTAAACTCATAATGTTGTGGGGTGAGCGGATCGGCGTTGTGGCTTGAAATGGGATAGCCATGCGGGTAATTCCAATCGATCAGCGAGAAGTAGACGCCGAAATCGATACCTCCCCTCTTACATGCCTCGGCCAGCTCCTTCATCAGGTCCTTACCATAAGGGGTGGCATCCACGATATTGAAGCCGGTATACCGGGAGTGATACATGCAGAAGCCATCGTGGTGCTTAGAAGTGATGACGATCGAGCGCATCCCCGCGCTCTTGGCCAGCGAAACAATACTATCCGGGTTCCAGTGAACCGGGTTAAAGTCACTGGCCGTGTTGGCGTACCAATCACTGAAGATACCCGCGAACGACTGTATCTGCTCGCTGTAACCGCGGGTAACCGGCTTCCCCTCGTACACCCCACCATATACGGAATAGAGGCCAAAGTGAATAAACATCGAGAATTTCTGGTCGACCCACCGCGGCGATGGTTTCGCGAAAGTGGAGAATGCAACAACGACAGATAGCGAAAACAATAAAAAACGACGTTTCATAACTTAATAACGTGATATTTACTTATACTTTACCCACTTCATCATCTCTTTGAAGGTGGGTTTTTTCCCGTACATCAAGATGCCCACCCGGTAGATCTTGGCCGCGAGGATGGAGGTGAGGATAAATGTGCCGTACAACAACACGATCGACAACAATTTCTCCCACAAGGGAATGCCAAACGGTATGCGCACCATCATCACGATGGGGGCGGTAAACGGGAAGAGGGAGCCCCAGAACGCCAACGGCCCGTCGGGGTTACTCACGCTGTAAAAGCCGGCAAAGAAGGCGAACATGATGATAAGCGTTACCGGCATCATGAACTGCGTGGTGTCCTCCTCGCTATCTACCGCCGAGGCGAACATCGCGAAAATTGCCGCGTACAGCACGTAGCCGCCAATAAAGAAGATGAGGAAGTAAACCCCGATCTCCAACCAGTTAACCCCCATCACCGCGCTCATGACCCCCTCCGCGTAGGAGCTACCAACATCTGCCGATAGGGCGGTAACCTGTTCGGGGGAGGCGAGGAATAGCGATGCCCCGCTAAACAGCAATCCACCCAATATGGCCCAAACGACCAGCTGGGTGACACCCACCAACCCGATGCCCACGATCTTCCCAATCAGCAGGTTCACCGGCTTCACAGAGGAGACCATCACCTCTACCACACGGCTTTTCTTCTCCTCCAGCACCGCCTGCATGACCATGTTACCATACAACAGTATAAACATGTAGATAAGGATGGTAAACACCATCCCGATGATGGTCGCCATCTCGGTAGACGATTCCGACAGGCTACCATCGCCCCCCATCCGCAACGTGCGAAGGGAGACCGGACCTTTCTCCTCCACGATGGTACGCACCTGCGCGATGGTTTCTTCGTCAACGTTGCTCGATGAGGAGAGCTCGTCCAACCGCTGGCTGGTTACCTTCTCGTTCAGGGTACGGGTAATCAGCGACTGCAAATCATGCGGAGCCTGCTTCTCGGAGGTCAGCGAGGCCGACCGCGGCTCCTTATTGAGATCGCCCGTGATCTGCAGTATCGCGAACAGCTCCCCGCCGAGCTGCTGCTCTGCCTCATGCCCCTCCTGTTCGCCCACCACCTCGAAGGTGTACTGCTCAGTCGACTCCAGCAACGGGGCATAGATACCGGTATGGTCAATGACCGCCACCCGCTTCACGCTACCTTCGTTCAACGTGGAGAGCCAAAAGGGGACAAACGCCAACGCCACCATTAACAGGGGCATTAACAGGGTGAGGATAATAAACGATTTCTTCCGTACCCTCGTGATATATTCTCTCTGGATAACTAACCCTAATACACTCATATTCGGCTTAATTTGTTACGGTTTGAATAAAGACGTCGTTCATGGTAGGCAGCTCCTCCTCGTAGCTCACCACCTCGAAATGGTCGAAGATTAACTTAGCCAGTTCGGCGTTACTCGTCTCTTTCACCTTCCGGATGCGAACGTCAAGAAACTCGTGGTAGGGCTCCGCCGACATCATTTGAAACGAGGGGTGTTCCAGATCGAATTGATGTCCGAACAAGCGGAACCGGAAGGTATGGGAACGGTGCTCCTTCCGTATATCGAACACCTTCCCCTGAAGCACCACCTTCGATTTATGGATCAACGCTATGTTATCACACAGCTCCTCCACCGACTCCATATCGTGGGTAGAGAGGATTATGGTTTTTCCCTCCTCCTTAAGACGCAGCATCTCGTTTTTCACGATGGCGGCGTTCACGGGGTCAAACCCGCTGAACGGCTCATCGAAAATCAGCAGATCGGGGTCATGTATCACCGTGGAGATAAACTGCACTTTCTGCTGCATCCCCTTCGACAGCTCTTCCACCTTCCGTTCGTACCAATCCATGATGCCAAACCGTTTAAACCAGATCATCAACGCACGGTGAGCCTCTTTTTTGGTGAGTCCCCTGAGCTGTGCCAGGTACATCGCCTGCTCCCCCACCTTCATCTTCCTATAGAGCCCGCGTTCCTCCGGGAGGTAGCCGATGCGGTAGACATCCTCAGCCTTAGAGGGTTGCCCATTGATGTGCACTTCGCCGCTATCGGGTGCGGTAATGCGGGTGATGATGCGGATCAGGGTGGTCTTGCCCGCTCCGTTAGGACCCAGTAGCCCGTAGATGGAGCCTTTTGGTACCCGGATACTCACCTTATCGAGCGCCAGGTGGTTGGCGTACTGCTTTACCACCTCGTTGGTTTCTAAATACATCTTTTAGTCTATTTATATTATTGAGCTTTCGCGTGTGACTGTTTTATCACTTTCAGGCTCGACTGGCGTCAATTTCGTGACCCATCTACTGCTTGATTGCTAAAAGAAAAATAACTCGCTTACGCTCAAACAGCTTTTCTTTTTCAACGCAATCTTCACAGGATGTGTCCCCACGAAATTCACGAGGTCTTCGCTCTGAAAGCTCATACACTAAATAACATGCGAAAGTTCTATTTATGTCGCGTTCATTTTATTCAATACCGCAGCACGATCCGTTCCCCTAGCTCTTTGGCAAGGACCTTCCTCACCTCTTGAAGCTGTTTCAGTTGACCTATCAACTCAACGTGCCGCTCCGGGCTACTCTGCTTCATCTCCTCACGCACCTCCTTGATCTTCTGGAGGATATACGCGTTTTTCAACTCGGTGGTCGCCCTGGGAACGAGGTGATACAGCTGGTTCTCCTCAAGGAGTCTCGAATCCTTATCGCCCTCCTCTTCGCCCAAGATTTTCGCGTGGATCTTGCTCAGCTCATAGCGATCGCTCATTAGCTCGGAAGCCAACTTGCTGACCTCCGGATCGGGGTGACAAAGGAAGTAGTGCCCCGCGTTGAAACCCGCATCGGTCATATGGTCGCACGCCTCCTCGAACATTTGCCGGTAGAGGGGGTTAGTAAACCCTATCCGATCCCTTTCCAGGTCGAACTGCACGAACTCGGTCACCCCCGGACCCACCTCCACCAACACGTTTTCGTGGAACACCTTATTCCCCTCTCCCCATTTCCGTTCCTCGAACTTCTTGTAAAGGGGGACGTTCCCGTAACGTACCACGTAACGCAAGATGGCCCGTTCGAACCGATCGTAAGGACTTTTAGGAACAGATAGCAACCGCCGCGACGTGGGGGCAGTTCTAACGGGGTCTATCCCCGTTTTGCCACGCACCTCGTTTCGGCTCACCTGAGCCGATTCTGCTCGCTCTGCCTCTTGCCCTCGCCGTGCCGCTTCTTGCTCCTTTCGTGCCTCCTCCCTGTTTCTCTCCTCGCGCCTACGTTCGTAATTCCTTTTGCGGACACGGTTGACTTCAGCAATCAGCACCCGCTCATCCATGTTCAGCAATAGACCGGTCTCCTGGATATAAACAGACCGTTTTATCCTGTTGGGTATTAAAGCGATGCTCTCTACCACGTTCGAGATTAACCCTGCTCGCTTAATCGGGTCGTTACCCACCTGCTGGAGCAGCAGCTCGGTTTTAAACCGTATGAAATCCGATTCGTTCTCCCCGATATACCGATGAAAGCTCTCCGCGTTCTGCTTCTTGGCGAACGAGTCGGGGTCCTCCCCCTCGGGCAGCAGTACCACCTTCACGTTCATCCCATCTTCCAGCAGCAGGTCGATTCCCCTCAGCGCGGCGTTGATACCGGCCGCATCACCATCGTACAAAACGGTGATATTCTCCGAGAAGCGGTGGATCATCCGGATCTGCCCACGGGTGAGCGCGGTACCTGAGGAAGCCACCACGTTCTCGATCCCGGCCTGGTGCATCGAGAGAACGTCAGTATACCCCTCCACCAGGAAACATTTATCCTGTTTCACAATCGCGCTCTTTGCGAAGTAGATACCGTACAGCTCGCTGCTTTTCGAGTAGATATCGCTCTCGGGAGAGTTGACATACTTGCCCGTGTTCTCCACCTTTTTGAGGATTCGCCCTCCGAACGCCACCACCTTTCCCGAGAGGGTATGAACCGGGAAAAGCACCCTTCCCCGGAAGCGGTCGATAAGCGGGCGGCCCGGTTCACCGCCGGTGGAAAGTCCCGTCTTTAACAGGTAATCCCGCTGGTATCCCGCTTTCTGGGCCTCTATCGAAAAGGCATCGCGTTGCTCCAGGCTATAACCCAACTGAAATTTTTTGATGATTTCGTCTCGAAACCCACGTTCACGGAAGTAGGAGAGCCCCACCGCTTTTCCCTCAGGGTGCTCGTGCAGCGTTTTCACAAAGTAGTCGCGTGCGTACTCGTTCAGGATAAACATGCTCTCCCGGTCGCTCTGAGCCCGCCTCTCCTCATCGGTAAACTCCTTCTCCACGACCTCGATATGGTACTTCTTCGCCAGGTATTTCAGCGCCTCGTAATAGGTCATCTGCTCGTGCTTCATCACAAAATGGATAGGGGTGCCTCCCTCACCGCACGCGAAGCACTTGCAGATATTCTTCGCGGGCGACACGGAGAACGAGGGATTGCGGTCCTCGTGAAAGGGGCACAAGCCCACGTAATTGGCCCCCCTCTTGCGAAGGGTCACGAAATCGGATACCACCTCCACTATCTGCGCGGCATCCTGAATGCGCCCTATGGTTACCTGATCAATCATTTCTCGAAACACGAAAGTACTCATTTATGTTGTGAAAACAGGTGAATTCGGGAAAAAACCTTATTTTTGTATGGTGTAAAGTTTACGCTGAAGCAATCAAACCGACATGTTTAAAATAATTATTGAACGCGTTTGGTATTGATTATCTTAAACATCAAAGTTTTTGAACAACGAAACGTAAAGTATAAAATCATTAAAATATGAGTGCTATGAATACAATCGATTGGTCAACCCTTTCCTTTGGTTACATGAAGACCGACTACAACGTTCGCAGTTATTACCGCGACGGGAAGTGGAGCGCTCCTGAACTGGAAACCTCCGAGTACCTGAACCTTCACATGGCGGCCACCTGCCTCCATTATGGCCAGGAAGCCTTTGAAGGGTTAAAAGCCTTTAGGGGTAAGGATGGGAAGGTGCGCATTTTCAGGATGCGCGAGAACGCGTTGCGCCTGCAAAGCTCCTGCGGGGGCATCATGATGGCCCAGCCATCCGTAGAGCTATTCGAAGAGATGGTGAAACTCGTGGTGAAGAAAAACGAGCGTTTCGTACCCCCCTACGAGAGTGGGGCTTCGCTCTACATCCGTCCCCTGATCATTGGGACGAACGCGCAGGTGGGTGTTAGGCCAGCTATCGAGTACACGTTTCTCATCTTCGTCACACCGGTAGGCCCCTATTTCAAAGAGGGGTTCAAACCCACCCCGATGGTCATCATCCGGGAGTATGATCGCGCCGCGCCGCTGGGTACCGGCACCTTTAAGGTGGGAGGGAACTACGCCGCCAGTCTTAAGGCAGGTCAGATCGCGCATGAAAAGGGCTATTCGGCAGTACTCTACCTGGATGCCCGGGAGAAGAGGTACATCGACGAGTGTGGTCCCGCTAACTTCTTCGGCATCAGGGGGAACAGCTACATCACCCCAAAATCGGAGTCGATCCTACCATCCATCACCAACAAGAGTTTAATCCAGTTAGCCGAAGAGATGGGTCTTACAGTAGAGCGGCGACCGATTCCCGTGGAGGAGTTGTCCACCTTTGAAGAAGCAGGTGCATGTGGAACCGCCGCGGTAATCAGTCCCATTTCCCGGATTGACGACCTGGGCGAGAACCGCACCTATGAATTCTCCAAAGACGGTAAGGCAGGACCCATCAGCGAAAGGCTGTACAATAAGCTCCGCGCCATCCAGTACGGTGATGAGCCCGACAAGTACGGTTGGGTTACCATAGTTGAGTAGGTGTAGTTTATACTTAGCTTGGAGCCAAATAAGGACCATGCATGAAACGCATAAGAAAACGAAGCGAAAGAAACGTGATGAAGGAGGAGAACAAAAAATAACTATGTTTTTAAGCCTCCGTAATCGCTACGCAGCGAATAAAAACATAGTTAAGGTTTTGGTTGGATTAAAAAATCAATGCGCGTAATTCAATTCTCAATGAATCTACACTACGAAAGTAGCCAAAAAGGGGGGAAGAAATGGTCTTCTCCCCCCCTTTTTGTTGAAACTGTGGAAAAATTCCACAGTTTCAAAGATCTGTCCTAAGATTATTCATCCCCATCCCCCAACGACAAGACAATATCCACACGCCTGCCATAAAGCAACAGGTCTGATTCTTTATCTATCCCGGCCGATTCCAAAACGATCCTTTCCGCCTTAATCCCGGCATCGTTCAAGTAGTCCCGTACCGATTCAGCGCGTTTACGCGATAGGAGTTCATTATAGACGGCATTGCCCTCGCGGCTGGAACTACCCGAAACGGAGGCAACCAAACCACTGTTTCGCTCCATAATGGCGACGATCTCATCCAGCGCACCCTTACCCTCACTCGTCAACGCGGCAGACGAAACGTCGAAGAAAACTTGCGACTTGAAACGGTCAAAAGCAGGTTGAACGGGCGTAGGAGGTGCAACAACCGATTCGTGAACGACAGCCTGCTCGTGCGCGTCAGGCGTTTCGGGTGTGATGACCAAAGCTTCTGGGGTAGCGGCTTGCACCTCCGCGTAAACAAGCCGGTGCAAGCTGTCAAGTTGAAACGAAAGCGATCGCATCATCAACTGTAACGAATCGATACGCCCAGTACTGTCAACGGGCACCCCTTGAAACGTGTCCGGGTAGCGCCCATCGCTTAGCTCTCTTTGAACTCCGGCCGAACCAGACTGGAACGGGTAGTAATAGGGAGAGGCCACATCACGCATTCGGTCGATCACGATGCTGTTCTGCCCCCCTACCCCTGTTGGCCTCAATCCCAGGTAGAGGGAAAGGTCCAATATCATCTTCTCAAGCCGGTCTAACCGATATTGCAGCGCTTGCTCTTCCACCCGTGGGCGGACTTTCTGCTCTTCCATATCCCACACCGCATCTGAGATTTGGCGCAACGCGTTCATCAGCTCTTGCTTCTCTATCACCAGCTCCTTGGGCGAAGATACTTCTTGAGCTCCCGCCGGCAAGATGCCCGCGACAATGAACGCGAACGCCAAGAAAAAGATCACTTTTTTCATACGATTACTCCATCTAGAAAACGAAACGGTACCCTACAGCCAACTGGTTTTGCTTGAACCACTTCCTGCAAGAGTAATCCGCGAACAGGTTTCCACCCAAGAATTGAATATCGGCACCTATGATAACGTTGGTTCCATAATGCACGTTCTTCCCGTGGAAAATACCCAGTCCCAAACCGACGTATGGGCGCACGAAAGAGTCGGATTGCAGGAAGTTGTACACCACATTGCCCGACAGGCCTAAACCGTTCTTATCGCCCATACCCACGTAAAACTCGGGCACGAAATCCAACTCGGTATCCCCGATCTGCAGGTAGCCACGACCGCCCACGTTCCACGCGGTCATATCACCAAAACCTAACCCGGTGAACACGCTCAGGCGATTCAACTTGAAGAAACGTCCCTCAACCCTACCGGGAGAAACCGCGTCGCCCCTCGGGGCAATATCCCGGGTGGCAGTTGTCCGGTCGGAGATCACCGTGGTCGTGCTGGGAGTGGTTGCCTGACCCGCTTGACTCATCTGCACGAAGTTACGATCAAGCTTCCGCTCTAAGTCATCCAGCCTGTCGGTCAGCTCCCTAGAGGGTTCCACCACGGCAGCCTGGCTGGTATAATAGTCGTACGCGCTACGACGGGTTTCACGAATCACGTCATTAACAAGGCGATTCAAGTCATCCTCGGTCATCCGAACCAACGTACTACCATCTGCAAGGGAGGTATCCAGGTGCTGCAGGGAGTAATCCACGGCTTCCCGTTCACGCATAATCTCGGCTGCCCGCGTATAATCCTGGGCTTGCGTAACCGAGTCAAGCTCCGCATTCAACATCGCGATTTGCTCTTGGTATTCAGCCCGTAACTGGTTGATCTGTTCGTTACTGTACTCTCTCTCTTCATGAACAGCCCGCTGAGTAACTTCACGATAGGCAATATCGGTATCCACCGCCTTACCCAAGTTAAACCTCAAGCCTGCCTGATACATCAGACTCGTCTTCACTTGAGAGGGGTTCAGTACCTCGGCTGCATCGGTACCTCTCTCGGGCGAGAACAGGGCGTTCACGCTCCCGTGTAGGGCCATGTATCTGGATAACGGGATCTCCAGCCCAGCACCCCCCATGGCAAATAAACTCGAGGGCGGTGCCGGAAGATTACCTCTCACGACGTATCCCTCTTTCACATTCATGTATCCCGCACCGAGCAAGAGGTAAGGGGTCACCCCACGTGGCTGGTTCAACCGGGCGATCAGGTTACCACCGTACATGGCCAGGTTTTTGCCGAGATCCAAAGAAGGTTTGCCAGGTTCTTCTGTAGCCTGATAATAGAAGGCGCGAATACCCACAAGTGATGAGAAATCTATCCCTGCCGATGCACCCAAGAAATACTGGTCGGTTAATAGTGAAGTATCATGGAAGTCCACGTAAACACCGCCCGGCTCAAGCACGAACTTCATGCCGCTAAACCCGTCAGAAAAGAGGCGGGCATATGCGCGAGAAAGCTCGTCATCATCTGCCTTCATACCTCCCAGGTAAAAGTCGAGCGAGGCAACGGCCGCCCAGTTGTGCAACCGGTTGTTCTCATCTTCCTTCAAGACGTAATTGGGATTCAAATAGTAACTTTGGTCGCTCACGTTGAAGAAGTTATTCTTGGCCTCAAGGGTAAAATCCAGACGATCGGATAAACGAAATTTCGCCCCCAGCCCCAAGGCGCCAAAGAGCTGCTCCTCCTTTATATCGAGTAAGGCAAGCGGATCCTCCTTTGACGGAAGCTGATAAGTGAACCGCTGAACACCACCCCCTACAGTGAAATATGGCGAGAAAATCCGGTTCTTGATCAAGTTGAGCTTTAACTCACCGCCGTAACGCTGCATATCCACGTGCGAACCGACCATCTTTTCGGCCCAATCATCTGTTACCTTCCAATCGATCGAACGCAAAGTAGCCTGGACATCCAGTGAACGCTGGTAGTAGCCCCGCACCTCAAACATCGGACCGAAACCGAAACCTACCCGACCACCCCAGAAGGTGCTGTTGTCGATAGTCAGGTTATCGTTCCACCAGGTATGCTCAATCATGGGCGAAAGCGTGAAGGTGACATCCTTGAGCTGTGACTTTCCAATAGTAAAGAATGATGCGAATAGCACAATAAAAACAATCTTTTTTTTCATACAATTACTTTATTAAGTGTGTTTTTTTGTACGAAACTTGCCTTAACCATACGCCTGCGCGTCAATGATTTTTTGCTCGTTTCACACGATTACTCTCAACACGATACATTTAACTCCGCGATTAAATGTAGACGAAGCCGGCGCAAAAGTAATAAAAATAATTCTTGTTTGACACTGTTGGAATTTTTTTTCAATTTATCACCCCTTTTTTCCCCGGTTCACATGATTTCCATCAGGTGAAAGCCATACCTCTTACTCTACCGTAAACCGGAGTGCAAGCGAATTGCCCGCTTCATCGACCACCGTTAACGTATGCTCGCCCTGCCCGGGGGAGAACGCCATCCGATGGATACCGGATGTCTCTCCCACGTAATCACCACCCAGGTGCCAGTAAACGCGGGATGAAGGGCGGCGGTGCGCCAGCTCGAAAACAACGTTACCGAATGACCCATCCAACTGCTTAGTGAGCCGCAACACCGCACCTGGAAAAGGGTAGATAAACTGCATCTCTGTATCAAAACTACTTCCCGAGCTACACTCGGGGGAGAAGGGGGGCAACGAACGGTAGGAGGGATGCTTCTGCTTGTAATACCACTCCCACGAGGGAGGCAACTGAAACCACGAAACGGATCGGATACCCCTAGTGCCAGCGCACGTCTCACGAACGCGGTAACGACCGTCGTCTGAAACATGTATCCGCTTATGATAGCTACATACCGAACCTTGTAATCCTTTCGCGGGGAGGAGTAGGGTGTCGATAGAATTTTCCGGACAATGCATCCCGCGCAGCTGCCCGCTCTCGCGGCAAACGGCCGCCTCTACCAGCTCGCCGTAGGGACAGTCAAACCAGCCGGTGGGGGGCAGCAGGTTGAACAGGTCGAACATTACCCGGGCCGAGGTGCGTGCACCCGTGAGGCCGGGACGTCCCTCACCACTCGCGTTGCCCGTCCATACGGCGACAAGGTAGCGCGGGGTAATACCCACAGACCAACCATCACGTAAACCGTAACTGGTACCCGTTTTCCAGGCCACCTCCCGAACCGACGGAACGAAGCTACGGTCCAACTCCTCGGGGCGGTTCACATTAGTCAACGCCTTCAGCGTAAGCCAAGCGGCACCGGCACGAAAGGGGGGAGCATCATTCACCTCCCAGGTACCCGATGCTTGGTCTTTACCATTTTTCCCAGCGACCTGCCCGGGTATCGCCGTTCTATTATCCGACTCCCTAACACTCACTTCTGTGTCAAGCGAAGCTTGGAAGGGTCCATGCTGATAATACTTTCGATCCCGGTTGTAATCGGTCACAGTATAAGCCAACCGTGCATAAGCGTTAGCTACATCCCACAACGTACCCTCGGTGCCACCTAAGATCAGGGAGAGACCGTAATGTTCGGCCGGGCGATGCAGCGTGGTTAGCCCTACACTCTTCAGCAGGTCATGAAACTTAGGGACGCTGTACTTCCGCAAAGCAAGTACAGCGGGCACGTTCAACGAGCGTGCCAACGCCTCGTCGGCGGGCACTGCTCCATCGTAATCAAGACTAAAATTCTGGGGGGCAAAACCATTCACGTTAATGGGGATATCGGGAATTAGCTCGGTGGGTAGTTGGTTTCCCTCCTCCAGCATCGCGGCGTAGAGGAAAGGCTTCAGGATGCTGCCCGTGCTACGTGGTGACTGAATAATGTCCACCTGCCCGCCGCGCTGGTTCGACCCGAACCCCACGTTCCCGCAATAGGCGAGGAGTTCATTACGATCGAGGTCCACCACTAGGGCAGCCAGGTTAAAAATATGGTTGCTTGCGAACTCACTGTTCCAGCGACTAAGCACCTCCTCCACCCGCATCTGCATGTGCTTGTTTACGGTCGACCGAACACGTGTCCCGGGGCGTTGCAGGTGAAAGCGTGTCACCAAGTGGGGAGCAACCTGAGGGAGGGGGCGAGGCCGATCGGGTAATGGTTCTAAAAGGGCTAGCTCATAATCGGTCTGGTCAATAAGGCCGTGGTCAAACAGTCGACGCAACAAGCGGTCTCGTTTACGCTGCAGCCCCTCTCTATCCCTACCGACGTGAATCAACGCGGGAGAGTTGGGCAGTACGGCCAACATGGCTGCTTCGGCCCACGAAAGCGACTCGGGGGCGTGCCCAAAGTAACGCCACGATGCGGCATCAATACCCACCACGTTGCCACCCATCGGCGCATGTGAGGCGTATAGGGCCACTATCTCCTTTTTGGAGCGAGAGAGTTCCAAACGGGTGGCAAGAACCATCTCGATCAGCTTCTCGACATAGGTACGCCGGTTTTGGCGCGACAACCGGATTACCTGCATCGTGAGGGTACTCCCACCACTCACGATTCGCCCTGCCCGTGCGTTCTGTACCAGCGCCCTTCCAAGCGCCAATGGATTCACCCCCGGATGGGAGTAAAAGTAGCGATCCTCAAATTGGATAAGGCATACCTCGTACTTGTCGGGCACGGTTGCCGTTGGCGGAAAACGCCATTGCCCATCCCCTGCAACACGGGCACCCATAAGTTCACCATTCCGGTCGGTCACCACCGTGCTGTAAGACGGATCAAACAGTGTAGCCGGCAAACAGAAGATGTACACCAACAACAAAGCGATCAAAAGAGACAAAATGATCTTACGCCGTAGGCTCCAGCCACGCACCCGCTTCCAAAACCTTCTCACGTTAGCGATAGCGGACCCTACTATCTCTTTCTTTATCTCATCCTTCACCGACGCACACCCTGCCCTTTTCACGTCCCATTAAATCGCTCCAAACACAAGCATCAACAGCGTTACTCAACCGTGACCCAGGTTCCGCTGTTTCTGGCCTCCTCAGCTGGCGCGTACATCGCCTGGCACGATACCGCGGGGAGATAGAATTTTCCGCGATAGGCCGCCTGCAGGCGAACCCTGAAGCTCTTCGACTGACCAGTACCGAGGTTGAAGTAGGTCAGCACCCGGTCATCCCGGATGTCACGGTAGTTGTACCCTCCTTCACTTTCCAAGGCCGCTTCATCAAGCATCCGCTCGTTAAATATCTCCCAACCGGAAGGGAAGAGCTGCGTGAGCGCCAAATCGGTGAATGGCTGCTCCACGCTATTCTGAACAGTCACAATAGCAAGGAACTCACTGCCTTGCGCGAGCGACTTCACCTCCAACGGCTTACCATCAAGCCCAACGTACCGCACGGAAAGCCGTAGACGCCCTTGCTTTGGCCCGAGATCGGCATCGGCCGCGGGTACCGTACGCGCTGATAAACGGGCGTACAAGGCACCTTCACCGTTATTGGTAAGACCGACCGACAGGTGATTCGCCGGCTCAATGGCCTCTTGATGCATCGCCTTGGGCGTATTCACCCTCTCCATTGCCTTGCCGTTCAACGACCAGTCGGCATCGATATTCCCGTCACCGATCCTCTCAGCGAGTTGCGCCATGGCGACCAGCCCGAGCGAAGCCGACTGTGTGGTGATGTAACTGGCAGAGAGGGATTGGGCGACCGTGGGTGCCAACTGCATCGCCTTCTCCAGGTTGTCCAGCAACAGGTAGGTCTCCAGGATCATTGCCTGATCACGTGCCGAGCTGCCATAGGTGTCGTTATTGAAGCTGTACTCCTCCACCTCATCTGTCGCGTTGAACACGAGCGAATTTGCCACATCCCTCCTACCCGCGACCGCGTAGGCTGCCGCCAATCGCCATCTGGCTTGTAATGATAAGCTGGGCAACTCCCGCAGTCGGTTCATCGCCCCCAACTCCGCGTTACCGCTCAGCGCCAAGGTATAGAGTCGATAGGCCTGCTGTAGATCAATCATCGAGTAATTATAATAACCAAGGTTGGGGTTCGTGGGTAACCAGTTCTGAGCGAGCTTCACCTGGAACTGTGTCCAACGCGAAAGTACGGCCTCTGGCACCTCGTAGCCCCGGTTCATCGCCTCGATCAAGAAATGGCCCGCGTAGGTGGTAGCCCATTCCGCGGAGTAGTTATCCCCGTACCAGAACATGAAGCCACCATCGGCCAGCTGGCGGGAAGATATCTGACGGATGACCTCGTCCACCGTCTCATGCACCCGCTGCTTCTGCTCATCGCTCAACGCGGTGAACTCCTCGATGTAGAGGAGGGGGAAACCGCGGGAGGTGATCTGCTCGGTACAGCCGTGGGGATACTCCAATAGGTAATTTATGTTACGGCTGAAGTTGACACTCGGCAAGCGGGAGAGCTCAAGCGTGGCCCAATCCCCGGGCTCCACGCTACCGGTCTCTACCTCGAGCTGGGCTGTCTCGCCCGGCTCAACGAGTTGTGCTCGCGTGATCACAGTGGGTATATTGGGGTTACGGATAGCAATATCGATCGTCTCGGAGAACGACACACCGTTACCCGATGCTTGAATAATCACCTGTTCGGCGCCGGTCGACTTGCCGGAACGGAGCTTAAAGAATAGGATGTCATCACCCGGTTCATCGAACGACAATGTTTTGGTGGTCTCTTCAACCGCCGTAAGCAATCCACCGGTCTTAACGGTAACCTGCACATTTTTTACGCTTTTCTCCGCGAAAACGTTCACCGGTAGCCACACCTCTTCTCCCGGCCCCAATACCCTGGGAAGGGTAGAGAGCGTCATTAGGTCGCTCTTCACCGCCACCGTCTTCTCCGCGCTACCATAGGCACCACCGCCACCTGCCACCACCATCACCCGCACCGAGCCAACATACTGGGGTAGGCGAAGGGTATGTACCTTGGTCTCGTTCCCCTTCAAGGCGAACGGCCCAATAAATTGGACGACGGGTTTGAAGCGGTTCACGTTGTCACGCGATGGCTTCAACGCCTCGTCACCACCAATACTCAGCAGCGGGCCCATTGCGGCACTACTGGCTCCCAACACGCGATCAAACAGATCCCACGTACGCACGCCGAGTGCCTCACGGGCATAAAACTCATCCCACGCGTTTGGTGTTTTAAAAGAGGTGAGGTCGAGCAACCCCTCGTCCACGATCGCGAGGGTATAGGTCATCGGCTTACCGGCTTTTTCCGACACCGAAACGGTGAACTCCTTCTCAGGTTGAAGCGTCTCCGGCATCCGGATAACCGGTTCCAAAAAGCTGTTACTATTCTCCACACCCACGTTCACAACCCCGTACAACCTTATGGGAAGGTCGTTCACCGTCTGCGCGTGCGGCTGCAGCATGGTGGCGAAAACGTAGAAGTTGGGTGCCATCTTATCGGTCACCTTGATCGTGTACTTGGTATCTGTATCGGCAGAGGTTTTCACCCACTCGCGCTGGAGGATGCCCGATCCGTTCTCAACGGTGATCAGTGCCCGCCCCTGAGAACTTTTCGGAAGGATGACCGTGGCTACCTCACCCACGTCGTACGACGGCTTATCGGTTGTAAACGTCAACATGGTCAATCCCTCCGGGTCGCCCTTGGCTGAACGACCCCGCCACGAGGGCCAGTCAACGTAAAAGATGGTACCCGCGGTATGATGCCCCTCGCGGTCATTTACCAGGAGCAGGTAACGGCCCCAGTCAGGGTAATCCACCTGGAAATCTATCTTCCCTTTGCCTTGCGCAAGCGGGACCTCCCCCGTGGCTACCACGTCGGCGGCCGTGCTGTTCACATAGGCACCCAGCTCCTCCCCGGAACTATCCCACCACCAGCTCCAGTTAAGCTTGTAGACGCGGTACTCCACGTTTCCGGCAATCGGTTTCCCAAACGGGTTCACCATCGCCACGTTGAACGTGATGGGAACATCGGTCTCAAGAAACTGGCCAACACGCGTGGCAGGGGGTTGCACCCCTACGTAGGTACGGTAGGGTGAGTAATAAACTGTTTGCCCGTAAAAACTCATGTCTCCCCCACCCTCGTAGACCCTCGATAGGATATTGCCTCTCAGCATTCCCGGCGCACTTTCGGCAACCGGTACTTGTGCACTTACCGTAGCCGCACCGGTGGCGTCAAGGATCCCCTCAAACAGCTTCGTCCGGCTCGTTTCGAATTTCACAACCGGATTGTTGAAAATGTAACCGGGATAGCCGCTGAACGGGTTATCCGAGGCGACGAGCGTGAGGTCCACTTCCGCTTTCAGGTTCGATGCCGGGGCACCGTGCAACCACCGCGACGTGAGCCGCCCGGTGATGGCACCTCCCGTTGCATCAATGATGGAGTCGGTTTCAAGCCTTACCCTCAGCCGGTTGGGCTTGATGGTTTCCACCCGAAGTGGCTTATAGAACGTGGTACCCCCCACCTTCACCCGGGCCTGCCACATACCGGTCTCCGCGTTGGGATCAGTAGTCACGGTGAACGTGTAGAACCCGTTCAACCCCAAGCTCTTGACCTGCCGTTGGTAAAATTGTCCCCGTGGGGTATATACCTCGAGCGTCACTGGGTGCCTTTCCGGCAGCCTCTTTTCCCGATCTTCCAGGATAAACGAAACGTGAAGGCTATCCCCGGGCCGCCAAACGCCCCGTTCGGTATAGATGTATCCTTTTAGCCCTTCCTGTACCTCTTTCCCGCTCACGTCGAAGCGGCTAAGCGACAGTGAAGCTTCCTCCTGTACCTCCAAGTAGCCCATATCACCACCCCGGGTGGTAGCCATTACCAGAAAGGGACGTCCCCCCTTATAATCTATATCGGTAAAGCCGTTGGCATCAGTTTTCCCGGTACCTATCACCTGCATCTGGTAGTTATAAAGGGTCACCTCTGCCCCAGTCAGGGGTTGGGTAGAAAGGATATCGGTAACAACCACCGACAGGCGATCACCTTGCCCTGCTTTAGCAATCAGTCCCACGTTTGATGCCATGACCAGGGTCTGGATGGTGCGCTCGCGGTTCATGTAGTAAGACGGTTTGCAGGGATCATTCCGCTCCTCCCAGTTATAAACGTTCCAGTCGAGCGGATCGTAGTAATAGGATATCGCTTGATCCCACACTGCCTCATCCTCTTTAGAAAGCAGCTCATCCGAAAACCGTTTCAGCCGCACCTCTTCCGGTACCCGTGGCCTCACGCCGTCGCAGTGGTAGAGCGAATAGTCAGGCTGCATGGAAAGGCGCACCATGTAAAACGCACCGGGATCCCGCTTGATCATTTCCGAAAGATCGATATTAAAGCGATTCCACCTGGTAAGGTCCAACGCTTTATCGCCATCCAACCTGATTCGTTTTTTCATCACCAGCCGACCAAAGCGACGCAACTCGCCGCTCGACGAACCATCGTTGAGAGAGGAGGATTGGAGGTAATAGAGGAGATTGTTCTGGTAGATTTTTACCACCTGCACATCCACCGCCCAAAGGTTCACAGCACTGAAGGGCAGTAGCAACCGCTCCGCGTTGGGGAGGATATTACCGCTCTTCTCAAATTTCACCCGCGGCTTATCGTCCTGTATCTGCAACTGATAATAGTACGTTTTATCGAGGGTGAGCCCCTCCCTGTTCTGGATACCTTGGTGTATTTGAAGGGTGAGCTGCCCCTTGGGGAAAGTTTCGGGGTATATTTTTATCGCGTTTTTATCAATTCGGTAGGTAAAATGATTCACCCCGGAAGGTACGATAAGCCCATGTAGCTCCTGCCTTTGCGAAATGGGGTCACTGAAGGTAACGCGGATATGGGGATCACCTTCTTGCACAGCCCGGACATCAACCACCTGGAAGTGGTCGGTTGAAAACGGGGGAAGGTCAATCGTATGCTCAAGCCTTTTTTTTGAACCGATAGCCTTCCCATCAATAATCAACATGTACTGTTCGGGCTTACTGGTACGTTGCAAGCTGTCGATCAGAACACGAAATGAGGATTCCCCCGCGGTAGTCGCACGCACGCGGTACCCGCGTGTCCCCTTCACGTCGAATAACCCGGCAGCCTCTTCCGGGGAAACGGGATTGGAGAGGTTAAGCAACACCTCTACACCGTTCCATGTGAGATCCGTGCTACTCATGGGCGAGTAAGGCAGGACTTCGGCCGTGAAGTTGTGCCCGTGAACTCGGGTAGAGAAACGAAACCGCTGAAATTTCTTATCTACCCTCAGTAGTTTACCCAAGTGAAAGGTGACCCGGTACTCTTTTCCCGGTTTCAGTTGTCCCGTCTCGGGGATGAACCGGACGGTGTTCGCATTCACCCAGAGAGCGTGTCCCTTCAGAGAAGGTGAAAACGAGAAGAGCGTCTCTTTAATCTCCGCGTTCAACTCCACCGCGGGGATCTCTTGTGCGAGCTCAACTTGAAAATACGCGTCTGTAGAAACATTTCCGCTGGTAAACGCCGAAATATAACGGGAAAACTCGGGGTCGATTGACTTGGGTCGTTTGTTGTCGCAACCACCAAACAGCAGAAGGGTAACTGCGAACAAGATGAGAAACGAAAGGCGAGCCAAGGGTTTCATACGAAAAAATAATTAATACTGTCATTTAATCCACGAACCGCGTCACGTTAAGGTTCAACGAATCGTTCTTGTTTGGGTAAAAATAGATAATATTTTCATCAAATCCCCTATTCGGGAGAATAAATTGTAAAAAACAGCATGCGGGAGAGAAACCACATAGACTAAGCAAACTATTAACGCTACCCCTAAAATTCCAAATAGGGTTCGAGCCGGTAAATATCGTCCGACGTGAACTCATCAAGCATACCCAACTCTTGGATAGAGTCGACACGACCTTTTCTGTGGCGAAGGTAAACGATAGCTTGCACCTGCTTGTAGCTCAGGTAGGGGTGTCTAAGCAACTCTCTAAATTCCAACTGATTAACGGCCAATCCTCGGACACTCCCACTAACTTCTATATAGGGTGCAATACGCGCGTACAGCTCACCATCCACACCATACACCTCTAGTAACTGCTCCTTACGGGCAAAGCCGCCCAGCCGCTCATGATACTTAACGATACGGGAGGCATACACGGTACCGATCCCGGGTACCCTCTTCCACTCCGCGGTGTCGGTTGCATTCAAGGAGATGGTCTCTCCCTCGCTTAGCTTTTCCACCCTAGGGTAGCGAGGGTAACGGTTGCCCTGGCTTGCTTCATCCGCTACGGCCTGTCGTTGCCCTACTTCTTCACGGCTTGATAAGTCATGTCTGGAACCCATTTCGATGGTCACACCGGAATGGTCACCGATTGACGATTCGGAGCCTGATACTACAGCGGTAGCAGAACGTGATTCCACTATCCTAGAGCTCCGCTCCATAGCCTCGCCTGTAAGAGCCGATTCGTTGGGCTGTAGTCTCTGCAAGAAAGCGTCGAACTCCCGTACAATAGAGTCGTTTTGCATCACGACAACCGGCGAAGAAGCGCGGTAGCTTAACAAAACATTCAACAAAAGCGCCAGCAAGATGAGGATAAGCAACAGGAGAACGCCTACCCTCGACCCTTTTCTGAAATATAGAAAGTCTTTCCAACTCACAGAATCATGCCATTAACTCACTCTTACAAACCTACATAAAAAAACGCTACTTCCAACGCGATTCCATCACTTTTTTCAGCTTTAATCGGCCCTTGACTTGTATTAACCGTTTGATTGAGGTACATTTGCATGGCACTAAATATTTATCTGGTTGACTCCACCTGTCAACCCACTGATCTCCAGCCTCTACCACTATGGTACTAAACTACATTTGGATCGCCTTTTTCCTGATCGCCTTCGTAGTAGCCTTGGTGAAGCTTATCTTCCTTGGCGACATGAACGTGTTCAGCGAGATCATGAATTCGACCTACGACTCGGCCCGTACCGGCTTCGAGATCTCCCTTGGTCTGACGGGCGTGCTGGCCTTGTGGCTGGGAATCATGAAGGTGGGGGAACGGGGTGGGATGATCGAGCTCTTCTCTAAAGCAGTAGCACCACTATTCTCGAAACTCTTCCCCGACATTCCCAAGAACCACCCCGCGTCGGGCTCCATATTGATGAACATCTCGGCCAACATGCTGGGACTTGATAACGCGGCCACCCCGTTTGGACTCAAAGCGATGCAGGAGCTGCAAGAAATCAACCCACGCAAGGAGCAAGCCTCCAACCCCATGATCATGTTCCTGGTTCTAAATGCCTCGGGGCTCACGCTCATCCCTATTACCGTGATGGTGTACCGTGCACAGATGGGGGCAGCCAACCCCGCGGACGTCTTTATCCCGATCATGATCGCCACCTTTTCGTCCACGCTGGTCGGTATGATCGCGGTGTGCATCAAGCAAGGAATCAATATATTTTGCAGGGAGATACTGGGCTTTCTCATCGCGATGATCGGACTGATTGTCGGTACCGTGCTCCTCTTCCAATCGTTGCCGCAAGATCAGGTGAACGTGATTTCCAGCTTGGTCGCAAATATTATCCTCTTCGGCGTTATCGTCCTTTTCATCGCGAAGGCGATGAGCCGAAAGATCAATATCTTCGATGCCTTTATTGATGGTGCGAAAGATGGCTTTAAGACGGCCGTGACCATCATCCCTTACCTCATCGCGATGCTGGTAGGGATCGGTGTTTTTCGCGCTTCGGGAGCCATGGACTTTCTGATGGAGGGATTACGGGGCTTGGTCGCGCTAGCCGGCGCAGACACCCGGTGGGTGGACGGTATGCCCACCGCGCTGATGAAACCGCTAAGCGGTAGTGGCGCAAGGGGGATGATGATCGATGCCATGAAAACTTTTGGCGCGGATTCGTTCGCGGGAAGGTTGTCGAGCGTGATGCAGGGTTCTACAGACACCACGTTCTACATTGTGGCGGTTTACTACGGGGCCGTCAACATCAAAAATTCCCGCTATACCGTTCCCATGGCCCTTTTGGCGGATTTATGCAGTATCTTGGCAGCTATATTCGTGGCCTACCTCTTTTTCGGGTAATAAAAAGACGATTCTCCAGGTTAATGAATGTTAAATCAATGGCGATTACTTTTCACGCGGAAGGAGTGGACTTTCCAACAATCGATAATAATAAGGTGACCAACTGGATCAGGTTGGTGGCGAAAGAGTATGGAAAGAGGACAGGTGAGATCACGTACCTCTTTTGCAACGATGAAAAAATATTGGCGGTCAACCAGCAATTTTTGGGACACGACTACTACACCGATATCATCACGTTCGACTACTCGGAGGATGATTGCTTATCGGGCGATATTTTCGTCAGCATCGACACGGTGCGCTCGAACGCAGAACTGTATCGCGTATCGTTCCAAGAGGAGTTGCACCGCGTGGTGATTCACGGCATCCTACACCTGTGTGGGATAAAGGACGAATCGGAGAAGGAGGAGAAGGCGATGCGTGAAGCAGAAAACCGGGCGCTGGAAAAGCTCAGTTTTTTACTATCTTCGCGGGAGGGAAATTAAAACAATGAGATTCAAGTACGACATCATCGTGGTAGGAGCCGGGCACGCGGGCTGCGAAGCAGCCACCGCAGCGGCTAACTTAGGGTCAAAGACGCTACTTATCACGATGGATATGAATAAGATCGCCCAGATGAGCTGTAACCCGGCCATGGGCGGTATCGCAAAGGGACAGATCGTTCGTGAGATTGACGCGCTGGGTGGACAGAGCGGGATCGTGAGCGATAAGACTGCCATTCAATTTCGCATGCTGAACCGTTCGAAAGGACCCGCGATGTGGAGTCCCCGCACGCAAAATGACCGCGTGAAATTCATAGAAACATGGCGCGAGGTTATCGAGAACACGAGTAACCTGGACATGTGGCAGGATATGGTCACCGAACTCACGTTCGATCAAGCATCAGTAACGGGTGTGAAGACGCGGCTAGGGGTAAAATTTTCCGCGAAGTCGGTAATCCTGACCAACGGCACCTTCCTCAACGGTCTCATCCACGTGGGCAAAGTTCAGGTGGGTGGCGGACGCATTGGCGAACCAGCCTCCTTTGGCCTCACGGAACAACTCATGGCAAAGGGGTTTGCTACCGACCGGATGAAGACCGGCACGCCGGTACGAGTAGACGGCAGGACGGTGGACTTCTCACTGATGGAGGAGCAGAAAGGCGAAGAAGATTTTCACCAGTTTTCCTACCTGCCTACCGTACATCGTACCCTCAAACAGCGCAGCTGCTGGATGACCTATACCAGCGAAGAGGTACATGAAGCGTTGCGAGAAGGGTTACATGCCTCCCCGCTCTACAACGGCCAGATACAGAGCATCGGCCCGCGCTACTGCCCGAGCATCGAAACGAAAATCGTCACCTTCCCAGATAAGGACAACCACCTCCTTTTCCTGGAACCGGAAGGGGAGCGAACCAACGAGTATTACCTGAACGGGTTCTCCTCTTCCCTCCCCTTGCAAACGCAGCTAAACGCGTTACACCTCGTTCCCGCATTCCGAAATGCGCATATCTTTAGGCCTGGTTACGCGATCGAATACGACTTTTTCGACCCGACACAACTCCACCCCACCCTCGAGACCAAACAGGTCAAAAACCTGTTCTTCGCGGGCCAAATAAACGGGACGACCGGATACGAGGAGGCGGCAGCACAAGGATTGATCGCGGGAATAAACGCCCACCTGAACTGCCACGGGGGAGCCCCGTTCACACTACGAAGAGACGAAGCTTATATCGGCGTGCTCATCGACGACCTCATCACGAAGGGGGTAGACGAGCCCTACCGGATGTTCACCTCACGCGCGGAATATCGTATATTGCTGCGCCAAGACAACGCGGACGAACGGCTGACGAGAAAATCCCACGAGATCGGTTTAGCCACAGCAGAAAGGGTGAAACTTTTGGAAACGAAAGAGGAGATGGTGGCATCCGTCCTCGACTTTGCCACCAATTTCTCCATCAAAGCCAATCGGATCAACCCTTTCCTCGAAAAGATGGGCACCGCACCGCTGAGGCAAGGGGTTAAACTTGTTGATTTACTGACCCGTCCAAACATCGACCTTACTATCATGTCACAGGCAGTTGCCCCGTTGAAAGAGTTGCTCGAATCGTTGCACGACCGGAAAGAGGAGGTGATCGAGTCGGCCGAAGTAAAAATCAAGTACAGTGGCTACATCAAGCGAGAGCGGTTGATGGCTGATAAACTCACCCGGCTGGAAGGGATCCGGATAAAAGACAAGTTCAATTATGACGAAATTCAGTCCCTATCAACTGAAGCACGGCAGAAGTTGACGAAAATTAACCCAGAGACCATTGCCCAGGCAAGCAGGATACCGGGTGTGTCGCCAAACGACATCTCCGTGCTACTGGTTCTATTGGGACGATGACAGGAATGGTGACAGGGGTGATCTCCTAAAGTTTGAAGCCTTTCACCTCCACGATGATGGTGTTATAAAAACACGTATAGAGAGACACTCCCTTCAGGCAGGGGTTTTCGCCCGTTACGCGAACAGCTCTCTTGGAAAGAAAACAAAAATGTTCCACGTGGAACATTGTAAAAAGTATAAAAAAATGAGTATTGAAAGTTTAAAAAAAGCGGTGAGAAACATTCCTGACTTCCCTATACAGGGTATACAGTTCAAAGACATTACCACCCTGTTTCAATCGGCAGATCACTTGAAAGAGTTATCTGAGATCCTGTTTGACACCTATAAGGAAAGAGGAATCACCAAGGTGGTTGGTATCGAATCAAGGGGATTCTTCATGGGCCCTGCCGTTGCCATAAAACTTGGGGCAGGGTTCGTGCCCATACGAAAACCGGGGAAACTTCCTTACAAGGTAATTGAAGAAAGATATACGAAAGAGTACGGTGAAGACGCGATCCAGATTCACGAGGATGCACTAACACCTGACGATGTGGTACTCATTCATGACGACCTATTGGCAACGGGAGGAACAATGGTTGCAGCACATAAACTAGTGAAAAAGCTTGGAGTAAAGGAGGTCTATATAAACTTTCTCATTGAACTGGAAGGGCTTGGCGGGAGAAAACAGTTTCCTGAGGAGGTGGAAGTGCTGTCGATGATAAAATTTTAAAAAAGTAAGCCGTAAATGACGGAGGAGATCAGGCAGACATTGACAATTATTCCGCGCAAACCGGGTTGTTACCAGTTCTACGATGAAAATGGTAGCGTGATATACGTGGGAAAAGCCAAGGACCTGAAAAGGAGGGTCTCTTCATACTTCGATCGAGAGCATGATAGCCCAAAGACTAGGATTCTGGTTCGGAAGATCCGTAAGATAAAATATATCGTGGTCAATTCCGAAGAGGACACGTTCCTCTTGGAAAACAACCTGATAAAAGAGTTACAGCCACGATACAACGTGCAGTTGAAGGACGATAAGAGTTACCCGTACATAGCGGTAACACGTGAACCATTTCCAAGGGTTTATAAGACACGAAATATTGAAAGAGCAGGTAAAGGATCAAGGGTTAGTTATGCAAACTATTTTGGCCCTTACACGTCGGTGCAATCAGTAAAAGCACTACTAGATATCGTCAGAAAGGTATACAAGATCCGGAGCTGTCGATACAACCTCAACGACGAAGATATTAAGGCGGGAAAATTCAAGGTATGCCTGGAATACCACATCAAACGGTGTAAGGGACCGTGTGAGGGGTTGCAAAGCAGCGAGGAGTACAAGAAAAACGTAGAAGAGGTTGTAGAAATACTAAAGGGAAACATTTCGATCATCGAAAAAGAGGTTAGGGAAAAGATGGAGGCATTGTCCGAACAGTTACGGTTCGAGGAGGCAAATGAACTAAAAGAAAAACTTTTTCTTATAGGCAGCTTCAGAGAAAAGTCGATGGTGGTAAGCAACGTAAACTATAACCTTGATGTATTCTCGATAGAAGAGAGCGAAACGTCGGCTTTCGTGAACTACTTGCATGTGGTTAACGGGGGGGTGATCAGAGCCTACACCTTTGAATACAAGAAGCGTTTGGATGAAACAGCCGAAGAGCTACTCGGAATGGGTATCGTTGAGATGCGACAACGTTTCGGAAGCGTGATGAGAGAGATAATCGTACCGTTCATACCTGACTTAAAGATAGAGGGGGTACAATTCACCGTGCCGATACGGGGAGAAAAGAGAAAACTACTTAAACTCTCCGAAATGAATGTGAAGCAATACAAGGTGGATAGGTTGAAAAGGGCAGAGATGCTTAACCCCGAACAACGAACTACGCGGATTCTATCTACAGTAAAAAGGGATTTAAGGCTCAAGGAGATACCGTTACATATAGAGTGTTTCGACAATTCAAATATACAGGGTAGTAACCCGGTAGCGGCATGCATAGTATTTAAAAAGGGGCAACCATCAAAAAAGGAGTACCGTCATTACAACATTAAAGGCGTGTCGGGTCCTGATGATTACGCTTCGATGCGGGAAGTGGTTGGAAGAAGGTATGTACGTCTATTGAAAGAGGGGGGTCAATTACCTCAACTGGTTGTTATTGACGGAGGTAAGGGACAACTAAACGCGGCCATAGAAGCCCTGGAAAAGGTGGGATTGGGAGGAAAAATAGCGATGATTGGTATTGCAGAGCGACTGGAAGAGATCTATTACCCTAATGATCCGATTCCGTTATACATCGACAAAAACTCAGAAACTTTGAAACTTATCCAACGGTTGAGAGACGAAGCGCATCGGTTTGGACTCACATTTCACAGGAAGCAAAGAAGTAAACGGCAGGTGATTTCTGAACTGGATGATGTGAAAGGTATTGGGCCGGTGACAAAGAACAAATTACTCTCACACTTTAAAAGCATTAAGCGTTTAAAAGAGGCGGAGCAGGAGGAGATCATCGCGCTCATCGGACCCTCTAAAGGGAGCATCATACGTAAATGGATAAATGCATCTGAACAGAAAAGCAGATAGTTGATAAAAGCTTAATGGGGGAAATTGTCTATTTTTAGAAAAAGGGGTTACAAAAAATGTGAACATGGGAGGGTGAATAAATAAAGTAAATAAAACGAGAATTAAATAAACTATTTGAAACGTAAAAAGAAGAAATAGAGTTTAACTTTGTAAACAAATAAGGATATGCGGTTACTGATTCAGCGGGTTTCACACGCCGAGGTAGAGATAAAGGGTGAGAAAAAAAGCGGCATCAACGAGGGGTTGTTGCTCCTGGTAGGTATAGAAGAGGCAGACGAAGAGGAGGATATCGATTTTCTTTGTAAAAAGACAATTAATCTGCGTATATTTGACGATGAAAACGGGGTTATGAACCGATCGGTTATGGATATTGGAGGGGATATCCTGGTAGTTTCACAATTCACACTCCATGCAAGTACGAAAAAAGGGAATCGCCCATCTTATCTACGAGCGGCAAAACCCGATATTTCTATCCCTTTGTATGAAAAGTTTTGCGAAACACTGACGAAAATGTTTGGTAAACCAGTGCAAACAGGGGAGTTTGGAGCCGACATGAAAGTTCATCTTGTAAATGATGGACCCGTTACTATTTGGATAGACTCTAAAGTAAAAGAGTAAACCGAACCGTTTGATAGGGTGTCAAATTGTGGTTAAATGATATAGAGATGACCATAAAAGAGGCGCAACGAAAAGCAGACCAATGGATAAAAACCTACGGCGTGCGCTATTTTAGCGAATTGACCAATATGGCGATACTTACTGAAGAGGTAGGAGAATTAGCACGTATTATAGTGCGAACTTACGGTGATCAATCTTTCAAGGAATCCGACAAAAAAGGCAATTTAGCCGATGAGATGGCAGATGTTCTGTGGGTGTTGCTCTGCCTTGCCAACCAAACTGGGGTGGACTTAACCGAGGCTTTTCAAAAAAACATGGAGAAAAAAACAAAAAGAGATGCTGAACGCCATCTAGAAAACGAGAAATTAAAAAACCATAACGGTTTATAGAGCTATTAAAATCATATTAACCTAATAAACAGACAGATAATGGAAGAGAACAGATACTATAAGGCACTGCAAAATCATCCCTTTTCACTTACGGACGAAGAGGTTTCTGACAAAGTAGACAAATTAATCGCCGAGAAATTTGTAGTAAACAACACGGGTGAAGTGTGGAAATTGCTCTATTCATGCATCGACTTAACCACCCTCAACAGCACCGACACGAAAGAGGAGGTGTGGCGATTTACCGAAAAAGTGAACGATTTCGATGGTTCAAATCCCGAAATAGAGAACGTTGCGGCCATTTGCGTCTATCCCAACCTCGTGGCAAGAGTGAAAGAGGCCTTAACGGCAGATGTACGCATTGCCGCGGTGTCAGGAGGCTTTCCTGCGTCACAAACATTTACCGAGGTAAAAATCGCAGAAACAGCCCTTGCCGTGGCTAACGGGGCTGATGAAATTGACATCGTACTTAACCTGGGGCTTTTTTTAAATGAAGAGTACGAAGAGATGTGCGAAGAGATAGGTGAAATAAAAGAGGCTTGCCACGGGGCGACACTAAAAGTTATCTTGGAAACGGGGGCACTTAAAACAGCCGCCAATATCCACAGCGCATCCATTTTATCGCAATATAGCGGCGGCGATTTTCTGAAGACGTCGACCGGGAAGATCTATGCTGGTGCTTCTCCCGAAGCGGTCTACGTGATGTGTCATGCGATTAAGTCGTACTATAATAAGACAAAAACTAAAACGGGTATCAAAGTTTCAGGGGGCGTTTCATCGGTGAAAGACGCGGTGAAATACTACACCATCGTGAAAGAAATGCTGGGCGAAGCGTGGCTCTCTCCCACTCTATTCAGAATCGGAACGAGTCGCTTGGCGGACATACTACTGAAGGAGATAACCAACTAAAACATAAGATTCAATATAAAAATTAAAAAAAAGCAATGAAAAAAAGAGTTTTACTACCTGCTATTGTGGTTGGAATGCTGCTAAGCATGAACGCCCAAGCGCAGGAGAGCAAAGCCATTTCCCCAATTCGAAAGCTGCCCTATTGGCAAGACGTGAACGTGGTAAAGGTAAACAGAGAACACCCGCGCACGCAGTTTATGACGTTCGAGACCAAAGAGGATGCCCTAAACAAACGTTTTGAAGAGAGTGAATACTACATTTCATTAAATGGTACCTGGAAATTCTACTTCGTTGATGGGTACAAAGAACTTCCCGAAAACATTACCGACTCTACCGTTTCAATGGGAGGATGGAAAGATATTAATGTCCCCGGTAACTGGGAAATGCAAGGTTTCGGAACGGCCATTTACGTGAATCATCCTTACGAGTTTGTGGAAAGAGACCCCAGAACCCGTTATCCCAAAATGGAGCAGCCCTGGTTACCCGAGGAGAACCCGGTGGGTGTTTATAGAAGAGAGATAGATATTCCGCAAGAGTGGAGCGACAGAGAAATTTTCCTGACCATCGACGGGGCAAAATCGGGCGTGTATGTCTATATCAACGGTAACGAGGTGGGATACAGCGAGGACTCGAAAACCGCTGCCGAATTTCGTATCAGCCCATACGTGAACCCCGGGAAAAACTCGTTGGTGCTGAAAATTTTCCGTTGGAGCACAGGCTCCTACCTCGAGTGTCAGGACTTTTGGCGGATAAGCGGCATCGAACGTGATGTCTACCTGTGGAGCCAACCCAAAACATCGTTGCGCGATTTCAGGGTAAAATCAACGCTTGACGACACCTATAAAAACGGTGTTTTCGAGTTGGAAGCCACCATTAGCAATTACGATAGAGGCTTTTCCATTGCCCAAGTCTCTTACGAGCTGATGGACGCATCCGGGAAAACGGTTCTTTCTGATGCACTACCTATCAGTATTCAATCGGGTGGTGAAGACGCTATTCAGTTCCCAGCGAAAGAGTTGCCAAACGTAGCTACGTGGACATCTGAGCAACCCAATCTCTATAAACTCTTTATCACCGTGACGAAAGAGGGCGACGAAACAGGCGAGGTAGTCCCCTACAGGGTAGGTTTCCGTCGTTTCGAAATCAAGGCGGTAGAGACTGGTAGTAGAACAGACAGGCTCTTTTTGGTTAACGGTCAGCCCATCAAGCTCAAGGGGGTTAACATTCACGAAACCAATCCTAAAACGGGTCATTATGTTCCCGAGGAGTTGATGCTTAAAGATATCGAGCTGATGAAACAGCACAATATCAATACCGTACGTTTGGCACACTACCCGCAACAACGCCGTTTCTACGAACTATGTAGCGAGTACGGACTGTACGTCTATGATGAAGCGAATATTGAATCGCACGGCCTCTACTACGGCGACCACTCTTTATCGAGACATCCCGAATGGGAGCAGGCACACATGGATAGGACGGTAAACATGTTTGAACGAAACAAAAATCACCCGTCGGTTGCCATCTGGTCGCTAGGAAACGAAGCCGGAAACGGGATAAACTTTTTCCACACTTACAAGTATTTGAAGGATCAGGAACGATATTTCATGAATCGTCCAGTTAACTACGAACGTTCGCTCTGGGAGATGAATACCGACATGTATGTTCCCCAATATCCTTCTGCAGCTTGGCTGGAGGAGATCGGTAAGAGAGGCAGCGACCGACCAATAGTTCCTTCAGAATATTCACACGCTATGGGGAATTCCAACGGGAACCTCGATATTCAGTGGGAAGCCATTTATAAATACCCGAACCTACAAGGTGCCTACATTTGGGACTGGGTTGACCAGGGAATGGATGCAGTGGACGAACATGGACGCCACTTTTGGACATATGGCGGTGATTACGGTGGCCTCGATATGCCGAGTGACGGTAATTTCAACTGCAACGGTCTTATTAATCCAGACAGAACCCCCCACCCTGCCATGGCTGAGGTGAAATACGTGCACCAAAATTTCGCATTTGAAGCGGTGGATTTGGGAGCAGGAAAATTTCGGGTTATCAACCGTCAATATTTTTCCGATACCGATGGGTACACATTCAGATACACGATTACTGAAAACGGTAAAAAGGTGACCGACGGAACCATACCGGTAGCACTGCAACCTCAACAATCTAAAGAGTTCGCAATTCCTGTCGGTAACGTGAAAGTGAATGATGGCGCCGAGTACTTCTTGAATTTTGAAGTCGTGCAAAACGAAGCGGCTCATCTCGTTCCTGGCAATCACGTGGTGGCAATCGAGCAGTTCCAGCTACCGATTTCAACCCCAAAACAGTCGCTCGACCAGACGTCATCTGAAAGATCCGGACTAAAAATCAACAGTTCTGCCGACAAGGTGGAAGTAACGTCATCGGCAGTAACATTCGTTTTCGATAAGAAAAAGGGAGCAGTTACCTCCTACAAAGTAAACAAAATGGAGTATTTTGACAAAGGGTTTGGTATTCAGCCCAACTTCTGGCGTGCTCCCAACGATAACGATTACGGAAACGGAAGCCCGCATCGCCTGCAGGTTTGGAAACAGTCAAGCAAAGAGTTCAATGTTATCGATGTGAAATCTTTTGCCGAAGGTGACAAAGCGGTGATAGAAACCACCTATTTGCTTGCTGCTGGGAATATTTACACTGTAAAATACACTGTCTATCCTTCTGGAATCGTGAAAGTAGATGTGCACTTTATGTCGACCGATATGGAAGCAGCACAAATGGAGGCATCCGAAGCGATGCTTATGGCAACAGCATCGCCCGAAGCTACCGCTGCCCGCAAAGCCTCATCGGAACTGATGGTTCCGCGTATTGGCGTACGATTTCGCCTACCGGTGGCGATGAATAAGGTGGAATATTTCGGTCGGGGTCCAGGTGAGAACTATATCGACCGAGCATCTGGTTCAAAGGTGGGACGGTACAGCACCAGCGCCGAAGAGATGTACTTCCCCTACGTTCGGCCACAGGAAAACGGTCACCGCACCGATACCCGTTGGGTAGCCTTCTCAGATAAAAAAGCAGGTTTGATGGTGGTTGCCGATGAAACAATCGGTTTTAACTCACTGCGTAACACGGTGGAGGACTTCGACTCCGAAGAGGCAACTCACCGCCCCTACCAGTGGAACAATTTCAGCAGTGAAGAGATTGACGCTCGTAACGATGCGGATGCAAAGAACAGACTGCGTCGCCAAACGCATATTAACGACATTACACCGCGAGATTTCGTGGAAGTTTGTATAGATATGAAGCAGCAAGGTGTGGCCGGTTACAATAGCTGGGGTGCCCGTCCCGAGCCTGAATACTCGATCCCTGCCAACCAAAATTACAAGTGGGGCTTTACCCTCGTGCCGGTAAATGATGCAAAAGAGATCGAGAGCAAATCGATACTGAAGTATTAGAATTGATTAAATGTGAATATAACCGCTGGAGATCTGATTTTTCCCGCGGTTTTTATTACATTTATATATTTGTTTGGCCATATCTAAAGAAAGGAACAAACTTTTTTAATATAATAATAAATGGTTCCGTTTGACTTTTTAAAAAATCAACTAAGTAACAAATTCTTAATAAAAATGAAACCTCTTCGTAGCAAAAATCATATATCTTTGTTATGGGGCGTGGTAGTATAACTACCTATCAATGTGATTATTATTTTAAAAACATTTTAATTGTTCGGTTTTGAATGATTTAATATCAAATCAATGAAGAAAAATTTACTCACGCTAATTACTTTATGTATCGCTTTTACAGCGTTTTCTCAACAAATTGCCAAAGGTTACGTGTATAACGATGCAAATCGAAACGGACGCAAGGAACGTCGTGAAGCGGGTATCCCCAATGTAGCCGTATCCAATGGTTCGGATGTGGTTTTAACCGATTCAAAAGGTTTCTACACGATTCCTGTTTCAGAAGGGAACACTATTTTTGTGATAAAACCATCGGGTTATAAAACCCCGGTGAATGAAGATTTTATTCCTCAGTTTTATTATCATCACAAGCCAGAAGGGTCACCTGAGTCGTTCACTTACAAGGGGGTACCCCCTACCGGGGAGCTTCCCAAGTCGATTAACTTCCCGCTGTATGAGCAGGAGGAGCCAACCGATTTTTCGGTTATCGTCTTCGGTGACCCGCAGCCCTACTCCATGCAAGACCTCGACTACTTCACTGAGAAGATTATAAAAAACGTTGTGTTGAAGGAAAACACCCTGTTTGGTATCAGCCTGGGGGATATCGTGGGGGATAACCTTGACCTACATCCGCCGTATAAAGAGCGGATGCGGCTCCTTGAACTCCCCTGGTACAACGTGATGGGTAACCACGATATGAACTACGACGCGACAACCGATGAGTTATCGGATGAGACGTTCGAGCTCAATTTCGGGAGCGCAAACTACGCGTTTAATTGGGGTAACGCGCACTTCATCATTATTGACAACATCCTCTATCCCGACCCGCGTGGTAGGCAGGGCTACTGGGCCGGCTACCGTGAAGATCAGTTTCGGTTCCTGGAGAACAACCTGAAGCATGTTCCCAAAGACAAACTGGTGGTGCTATCGCAACACATCCACATGAAAGATAACTCGGGCAACTCCTACCGGCTGGAAGACCGACAGAGGCTGTTCGACCTGCTGAAAGATTACGACAACGTGCTGATCATGACGGCACACACCCATATTCAAGACCAGGTAGAGTATACCGAAGTACACGGTTGGAAAGGAAAAAAGCCACTGCACGAATATAACGCCGGCACCACGTCGGGCGACTGGTATTCGGGCAAACATGACGAGCAGGGACTACCCGATGCCACCATGCGCGACGGTACTCCCCAGGGATACGCCATCCTGAATATTAACGGCAATCAATACAACATCGACTACCGTGTAGCAGGCAGGGAAAGCGACTACCAGATGAATATCTACGCTCCCAAAGTGGTGGCCTACAAGGGGAGAACCACATCGCAGATCGTGGTGAACTTCTTCATGGGCAGCCCAACCGATAAGGTAGAGTACCGGATTGATGATACCGAATGGAAACCGATGCGCTACACTCCCGGTATTGACCCCAACTACTGGATGAAACTGGTGGAATGGGATTTTACCGAAGAGCTGCTGCCAGGTCGCAGACCGTCAAACCCGGAAACCTGTACCCATCTTTGGAGCGGTACTATGCGTCTTGACCTGCCCCCGGGAAAACATACAATTGAGGTTAGGGCAACCGATCGATACGGGAAAACCCATTTCGGTGAAAAAGAGTACATGATACTAGAAGAATAGAAGAGGGTTCACCAGCACCCCCCTCGTGTGTCATTTTGTCAGATTGCTGGCCGTTAAAACCCTATAATTAAGCCATTATGTCATGCGCCCCCTCGGGAAAGGGGGCGTTTTTTCATCGGCACACCCTTTGCCCATTAAAGGGTGTAAGAGAGTAACGACAAGTAACAACAAAACAAAAAGAAAGGACAAATATTATGACCATTATTAGACGATCAAACAGCTGGTTACCCAGTGTTTTCAATGACTTTTTTGGCAACGAATGGATGGAGCGCAGTAGCCGCTCGGTTCCCGCGGTAAACATTCAGCAAAACGAGGATGGGTTCATCGTAGAGGTAGCCGCTCCAGGAATGACAAAAGAAGATTGCTTGGTTCGCTTAGACGAGGAAAACAACCTGGTAATCTCTTTCGAAAAGAAGAGCGAAGAGGAAGAGAAGGACAAGAAAGGGACTTACCTAAGGCGCGAATTTTCCTACTCACAGTTCCAGAGAACCATGGTTCTACCGGATAACGTGGAAAAGGACAAAATCTCGGCGAAAGTTGAGAACGGGGTGTTAACCGTTGAAATTCCCACGGTTAAAGAGGAGAAGCTTAAGGAAGCCAAGTTGATTGAAATCAGCTAACCCGGGAAAGCGATTAAGAGCTATTCTAGTGCTAGAAGCCACTTCACGGTTTTCGTGGAGTGGTTTTTTCATGGAGCGGCTTTTTCGTTGATACAGGCGCTCAATAGGAGCGTTCTTTCAAGTAAGCGAGAAACATAAGCAGCAGCGACTTGTACTCTTCGTTAAACGGAAGGCCAGAGATTATGACCTCTCCCTCTGCCAGTAGTTTATCCATCTTCTCATACGCGTAGTCAACCCCACCCTGCTCTTTGGCAAATTGTAATAACCGATCTATGTTTTTATCGCTGTACTCTTGCGACGCGATTAGCTGTTTCATCTCATCGCTTTCACTGGCGGGTGCATTCTTTAGGGCATAAATCAAGGGAAGCGTTATTTTGCCCTCCTTGATATCATTACCGGTAGGTTTGCCCACATCATTGTTATAATAATCGAATATATCGTCACGTATCTGGAAACAGGTCCCTAAGATACTTCCTATACGCTGGAATTGAGCGATCAGCTCATCCCCTGCACCACCAGTGATGGCTCCAATAGCGATACTCGTACGCATCAACGAGGCAGTTTTCTTGTCGATCATCCTAAAGTAGGCCTCCTCATCAATAATAGCCTCTTTGGCTAGGGTAAACTGATCGATTTCGCCCTCTGCAAGCGCTTTCCCCTGCTCTGAGAAAATACGAATAATTTCCAGGTTGTTCGTTTTCACGATCTCTGATAACGAAGAGGAGAGGAGATAGTCACCGACAAGTACGGCACACGTATCATCGTAGACGACATGCAACGCGCTTTTACCCCTACGAATATCAGATTTGTCTATCAGGTCATCATGTATCAAGGTAGCCGTATGTAACAACTCGACGGCAACCGCCCCGTGGTAGGTCTCCGGGACGATCCCCCCGCAGGCCCTCGCGGTCAACAGAACAAGCATTGGCCGCAACCGTTTTCCGTTGGTACTAAACACGTAGGCAATCATTTCGGATAGGCGTTCGTTATCGCTCCTGAGTGATGCACACAAGTACTTTTCAAAAAGCGCTAACTCATCCCGAAGGTATCCTTTTATCACCTCACTTTGGTTCATAATAAAGCCATTTAACCTACAAAAGTAGAAATAATTCTCTTGATAGCAACAAATATTTGTAACTTTACGTTCCCTAAACGGTTTTTAAAGTGACCTATGCAAAAAAATAGACTATTCCTTCTGGATGCTTACGCGCTGATTTATCGCTCCTATTACGCGTTTATCAAATTTCCGAGAATCGATTCAAAGGGACGAAACACATCAGCCATCTTCGGTTTTGTGAACACGCTCGAAGAGGTGCTCCGAAAAGAGGAACCCACGCATATCGCGGTGGCCTTCGATCCAGAGGGACCCACCTTTCGCCACAAAGAGTTCGAGGATTACAAGGCTCAGCGAGAGGCCACGCCCGAGGTGATCAAGCTGTCGGTCCCCATCATCAAGGAGATTATCCACGCGTACAACATCCAGGTGCTGGAGGTGCCCGGGTACGAGGCCGATGACGTGATTGGCACCCTTGCCAAGCAGGCGGATAAAAGCCGGTTCGATGTCTACATGATGACCTCCGACAAAGATTACGGACAGCTCACCGAACCGCATATCTTCATGTACCGCCCCAAATACGGGAGCAGTGATTACGAAATTTTGAACGACCAAAAGGTGATCGAAAAATACGGTATCGAACGCCCATCGCAGGTGATTGACCTGCTTGGATTGATGGGCGACACCTCAGACAACATTCCGGGTTGTCCCGGCGTGGGTGAGAAGACGGCAGTCAAGCTATTGAACGAGTTCGATACCATTGAGAACCTACTGGTAAACACGGACCAACTAAAAGGCGCGCTGAAAAAAAGGGTGGAAGAGAATCGGGAACAGATTCTCTTCTCGAAATTCCTGGCCACTATCAAGACCGATGTCCCGGTAGATACAACTGCTGATGACCTAATCCTAGGGGAAAAGGACCTGGATAAAATAAGGGAGATCTTCGAGGAGCTCGAGTTCCGTACCCTGCTCACCCGTGTTTTGAAACAGGAGGCGCCCGTAAGCGGCATAGAGCCGCCCGAAAGAAAAGGACCGGTGCAAGGGGAGCTATTTGGCTTTATGGAGAACATGGGGGAACCCGAAGGAACAAGGGGAACAAGAAGCCTTGAAGCAACAGCTGAAGAGGCCAGAACAAGAAAAACAGAAAGAACAGCAGAGGCTAAAGGAGAACGCGGTAGGCAAGAAACTAAGGGCATGAATGGGAATATAGAGCCGACAATAGAAGTAATTCCCACCAGTATGGCAACCCTCGAAAGTACTCCCCATAACTACTCCCTCATACAAACGGAGGAGGAGATGACTTCTCTAACCGAGCGGCTACTGGAGCAAAGCAGCGTATGTTTCGATACCGAAACCACCAACCTGGATCCACTTCAATGCGAGCTGGTGGGTCTTTCGTTCGCCTATACAGAGGGAGAAGCGTATTACGTACCCATATCAGCCAATCAGGAAGAAGCGCATCGGCAGGTGGCCCTTTTCAAGCCCTTTTTCAAGGATGAAGCGATAGAAAAAGTGGGACAAAACATCAAGTACGATCTACTGGTCCTGCGCCAATATCAAGTGGAGGTGAAAGGTCCCCTCTTCGACACCATGATCGCCCACTACCTGCTGAACCCGGAGATTCGCCACGGGATGGACTATATGGCGGAAACCTACTTGAACTACCGAACCATACGCATCGAAGAGCTGATAGGCCCGAAAGGAAAAAACCAACGGTCGATGCGCGACGCGGATCCCGATGCCGTGAAAGATTACGCGGCGGAAGATGCCGACATCACGCTGCGGCTAAAAAATATCCTGGAGAAAGAGATCCATGAGAATGGACTAAACCAGCTGTTTCACGAGGTGGAGATGCCCCTTACAAGGGTACTGGCCGATATGGAATGGAACGGGGTGAGGCTCGACCTCGAGGCGCTCGACGAGCTGTCAACCCTCTACAACGAAGAACTTGAAAAGGTGGAACAGGAGATCATCGAGATGGCAGGGATCGATTTCAACGTGAACTCGCCCAAGCAGACCGGCGAGGTTTTGTTCGACCATTTGAAGATATCCAGTAATCCCAAGAAGACCAAGACAGGGCAATACCGGACCAACGAGGAGGAGCTGATGAAAATAAGGAGGCTCCACCCTATCGTCGATAAGATACTGGAACAGCGGGGATTGAAAAAGCTATTGGGGACCTACATCGATGCCTTCCCCCTGCTGGTGAACCCACGTACCGGCAAAATACACACCTCGTTCAACCAAACGGTAGCGGCAACGGGGCGGTTGAGCAGCAGTGACCCGAACCTTCAGAATATCCCGATACGGGACGAGCGAGGGCGCGAGTTGCGCAAACTGTTCATTCCTGACGAAGGGGCGCTGTTCGCCTCTTCCGACTACTCGCAGATAGAGCTGCGCATCATGGCGCACCTGAGTGGTGACGCCAACATGGTGGAAGCCTTCAACAAGGGGCAGGATATCCACGCGGCGACCGCGTCAAAAATTTTCAAGGTACCCCTTGAGAAGGTTAGTGGTGAGATGCGCAACAAAGCTAAAACCGCTAACTTCGGGATTATTTACGGCATCACGCCGTTTGGCCTTTCGGAGCGGCTCAATATCCCCAGGGGAGAGGCAAGGGACTTGATCGATGAGTATTTTGTCACCTTCCCCGGGGTGAAAAGTTACATGGACGAGAGCATCGCCGTGGCCCGAGAGAAGGGGTACGTGGAGACATTGCTTGGGCGAAAACGGTTTTTGCCCGATATCAACTCCCGCAACGCTACCGTACGGGGATACGCGGAACGGAACGCCATCAACGCACCTATCCAGGGAAGTGCCGCCGACATCATCAAGGTGGCCATGATACGCATCGCTGATCGATTCGAAAAGGAAAAACTGCGTTCGAAGATGATCCTTCAAGTGCATGACGAACTCGACTTCAACGTGATTTCGGATGAGCTGGAGATGGTACGGAAGATCGTGGTGGAGGAGATGGAGAACGCTTGCCGGCTATCGGTACCGCTGAAAACCGATTTTGGTGTAGGTGAGAACTGGCTGGTTGCCCATTAACCGGTGGTCATGAAAAATATTTGGCACGCACATTTAATTTTGAGACAAAAAAACCAAAGAAATGGCAACAATACTATTTGACGAGATTGTTTTTGGACCGGTACACAGCCGGCGGATGGGTACCTCACTGGGGATGAACCTGCTGCCATACGACGGCAAACTCTGCTCATTCGACTGTATCTATTGCGAGTGCGGCCTCAACAAGGACTTCCGGACGCAGACAAAGTTACCCGATCGTGTAAGTGTACGCGCCGCACTGGAAGATAAGTTAAAGTCACTCCTGAAAGAGAAAGTCGACTTAGATGTAATAACCTTTGCCGGGAACGGGGAGCCAACGATACACCCTGAATTTGGGGGCATCGTAGATGATACCATCGCACTTCGTGACCATTATTACCCAGATACGAAGATTAGCGTACTCTCTAACGGGATGCATTTGAACAAAACCGAAGTATTCAATGCGTTAAAAAAGGTTGAAAACCCCATCTTGAAGCTCGACTCGGCTTTCGATGAGACCGTTCGGCTAATTGACCATCCCAATTCACCCGATTACAGTGTGGCACGACAGGTAGATCTCTACCAGCGGTTCGGGAACGATTTTATCCTACAGACCCTCTTTCTAAGGGGTACCTTTGAAGGAAAGGGGGTAGACAATGCCACCGAAGAGGAGATTTCGGCGTGGTTAGAGCTCGTGAGAGCACTTAACCCCCGCGAAGTAATGGTTTATACCATTGACCGTGAAACGCCCGTGAAAGGGCTTGAAAAGGTTCCATACAATGAGCTGATGGAGATTGCCGAACGGGTGGAACAGTTGGGGATAAAAACCAACATCGCGGGCTAGAACACCAGCTTCATGTACTTAATATTTTTCCGATTGTACGTGTAGGTGATATGTATCGCCCCATCTTTTCCTTCGATAATGGCGGGATAACTGAATTCCCCGCTTGGCTGATCCTCGATAT
>JGI24710J26742_10000226_pt1 | contig 51992 bp, 72 predicted proteins | sample BioPla2DNA2_FD_26742 | JGI IMG/M metagenome (IMG submission 26742) | reverse complement strand
TCAATGGGATTCCATCAGTCTGCTTTGAATATACAGACATAAGCTCTTCTTGAACATGCGCTACAGCAGCACTCATTTCCAAATTGGTTTCATCAGCGTACCCAGGATATCCACAACTAAATCCGCCGCAAAATACATCTGCAAGCTCATTCAGATACGCTGTTGCGCCGCCCATCCCCGCATTAAGCCATTCCGCTTTTTCTAGTGCTTTACTTAAGTTTATGGATATGCCATATATTTTCTGACATACAGGGGTAAGGAACAGCCTTTTCCCTTCTTTCTCTGCCCGGTTTCTCTTATAAGCAGGAATAATCCATATGACAGAAATCACAAGCAAAGCAATGATGAGCCCATAAATCCACCGTGATCTTCTATTCATCAGCTTAATATCCATTAGTAAATCTTCACTGGTATTGATTGTCTAACAGCAGCATTATAACCGCTCGTATAAGACAGTGCATTAGTTTATTTTTCTTACGTTCAAATCTTATCCAAACCATTCATCGGCTCGTCAAAAATCTGGATGTCAGGATCCTCCATGATAGCTTGGGATATATAATTTAAGATATATAATATGGTTTTGGATTTATAAAAACTGATATACTTATTAGTGAACTAGTGCACTAGTGGGTAAAAGAGAGTATAGCTTGTCATGACTCATCTGAGTCGTAATTTTCAAGGAGAAGCAAAATGATTCACGATTATATTTCAACGAAACTACGGCGATTAATGGTTTGTCTAAGAGACTTTAAGCCAGCAGTAATTTCAACATTATTTGTACTTCTAGTCGCAACCTGTCTTTTCGGATGTCAAAAAGAGGAGTCCATAGCAACAGAAACAGAGTCTATGGCACCAGAAACAGAAATGTCGCTTACCGATCTTCCTCTAACTACAAGCAGCAGCCCTGAGCAATCTGAAGACGATAGCTCTCTTGACGATTCTTTAGATGTGTCTGGCAATAATTTTAAGAAGATTGACAGCAAAAAGTATCCTGATTCGGATCTAACAGTACAAGAACTGCCGGAAACAGTTTCCGCCCACTATTTTTGCCCTTCTGTTGAAAAGGTTTTGGAGGTTCTTTTGCCGGGATATAAGATGTCAGATTTTAAAGAATATACTCAAGCCTTTCCTGACACGAACGAGGCAACAACTACTAGATACAAAACCACATTTAACGAAACCACATTTATATTAAGCACTTTAGGAGAGTCATTTCATTTTGATCTTGATCCGGAGACCTCTAATGATCTGGACTTGGTATTTCCTTTAGTGGCAGACCCGTTTTCATCAGACACAAGAGCTTTGGCCAGAGATTATTTCAACGATGAAGAAATCTCAATCATGAAGAGAGATGATGCTATAGCGGTAGCACGTTCGGCTCTTTTAAGGTTGGGATACGATAATCTCACACTCTTTGAAGTAACAGCATTAAACCACGAGAAAATCTTGAAGAAGACATTGGAATGCAAACAACTTGACGAAGAGATGAGAAAAGCAGAAGCGGACCCAAATCGTCGCTACGATTTTCGCTTAAATTGGTCTGAAAAAGACGGTAAATATGCAATTCTCTTTTTATGTCAAGGTCCCTGTGACGTGCCTGTTGATCACACTACACATGTGGACGATATAGATATGCTGGAACGTAACGGCAGTATTATCGGATGTTATGTCGGAGAACATGGTATAGAAACTGTCCGCACTACCTGGTTTTACAAATTTGATCAACCCTCCGAGACCACAATACCAATCTTAAGCCGTGAAGACATAGCCAAAAAAGTTGAAGAATACTACGCTATGACTCCTGATGTCAAAGAATACGGTGTGATCGCAATAAGATTAATTTACCTGCCTGACTTTGTTCAAAGCGGTGTCAAAAAACCTGACACGATTAGCCTAATGCCTGTTTATGTTGCCAATACCTGGTTAGATCAAGGCAACTTAGACGAAGAAGGAAATCCGATGTTTGGCACCTATCCCTTGTATTTTGATGCTAAAACCGGAGAGATAATCCAGACCAATTAGACCTGAGAATAATGGAGAGGCACTATGCTCGGCAGACTTATTGTTAACGATGTCAAAAGAAATCTGCTCAGTAAGAGCGCAATAATCGCCTGGTTAGCGCTGGTTGTTCTTCAGTGGTATCCGGTTTATCTGGAAATGAGGCTTACGCCCAATATTGTGAACGATCCGCTGTACTATTTGGTGATGTTTGCCGGGAAGAACTCGGCATTATTCTACACGATCGTCGCTATTCCTTGTGCCATGTCATGGCCTGACGATCATAATTACGGTATGAGCACATACATCTCTACTCGTGCTTCTGCCAAGCTTTATGCTTTTGCTAAAACACTAAGCGCATGGCTGTCCTACTTTTTGTTCTGCGGTACGGCTGTTTTCTTCTTCGTGGTCAGTGTTATATTGTGGACACATTTTACAGGTGAACCCGTGGACAGGTTCTTTATCCATTCCGGCATTGATTTGCATCTGACCTATTATTATATTGCTTCTAAAGGCGTGCTATTGTATGCAATTGCCCGCACTATAGTTTTGGCTCTGCTGGCAAGTATGTGGTCAATGCTTTCCTTCCTGGTCTCGGTATATTACTCTAATGTTTTTCTTACAATAGCTATGCCGCCAATTATTGTTTACTTTGTAATTAATCTTATGGGTAAGTTGTCAGTCCCGGGTTATCTTAGTCCCATTGTTGTCGGACAAGACTTCTTTCATTTGGGCTCAATTGCATCAACATTGTTGTATACACTGGCTTATTGTCTTATCATTTCCGGTATTTTAGCTTGGTTTTCTTATCGGAAAATGGTTAAAGAGGTGACCCGTGCGTAGTGTATTAAGTACTTTGCGCCTGACCGGCAATGAATTTAGAAAATGGATTGGCAATAAGAGAATCATTTTAGTGTTGCTAATGCTACTTACGGTGACGCACTTTTTTGTATCACCCCTGCGTGATTATTGCAGCGCAGTGGGATATCGTACTTCACCATATATTTTTTCTCATCTTGTCTCTGAGGGCTATGTTGTCTCTATGTTTCTGTTTATTGCCGTCATACTCTACTGCAACGCACCCTTTATTGACAATCTATCCCTCTACGAATTATCCAGGGCCGGCAAGAGGAAATGGTTTATCAGCAAACTCCTTTATGTTTATATAAGCGCTTTTATCTTTGTACTTATCATTTTCTTCCTGACAATTATTGTGGTATTCCGATATATTGCTTGGATCGGTGATTGGGGCAAAGTAATTTCAACATTGTCCTTGACGATGGCAGGTTATAACAATAATCTTGCTTATTTTTCGAGCCATATTGTGTCAAATTACAATCCTTTACAAGCTACAGCGCTGTCATTATTGATGTTGTGGCTCCAGACTGCAACGATAGGAATGATTGTTTTTTTCAGGGAACTTAGTATATCAAGGCAATCGTTTCCTGGGTATTTTGGTAGCTGCTGCATATTCTTTTGCGCCGTTTATTTTTGGTTTTTGGGATGAACCGTATATGATTACTTTTTTCCCGGCGATGTGGAATATTCCGGAGTTGTTGAAACCTTATGTTCCGGGTGTAATGGTGACATATAATGCGGCTTTCTGGCTGCTCCTTTTAATAATTGTCATCCTTTCTTTCGTCAGTTGGTTAATGTTTCGACAGCGGGATGTTCACGTTTATCCGGAATTGTGAGGGTGTTATGGAGATTATTGAAGTTGTAAAGGCAACCAAAAAGTTTAAAGAAGTAATTGTGCTAAATAATATCACAGTCTCTTTCGCGGCCGGGAAAATCCACGGCATAATTGGACGAAACGGTTCCGGCAAAACTGTCTTGATGCGATTGATTTGCGGACTCTTACGTCTTACAGAGGGAGAGATTCGTGTGCGTGGGAAAATCGTAGGTAAGGATATTGACATGCCGCCTGATATTGGCATAGTGATTGAACATCCCGGTTTTCTGCCAACATTTTCCGGTTTTCGCAATCTGCAATATCTGGCTAAAGTACGAAATATTATCGGCAGGGATCAAATATGTGAGAGTATAAGGTTGGTGGGTCTTGATCCCGAGTCGAAGAAACACGTTTCTAAATACTCGATGGGGATGAGGCAGCGTCTGGCTATTGCGCAAGCAATTATGGAAAATCCGGACATCCTTATTTTGGATGAGCCAATGAACGGATTAGACAAAGACGGCGTGATAGAGATAAGAGAAATCATTAAAAAGCTTAAGGAGCAAGGCAAGACGATCCTGCTTGCCAGTCATAATCCGCTTGATATTACTGAGCTCTGTGACACTATATATGAGATGGATGGCGGTTCTATAACAAAATTAAAATAATAGCCGGACATTACAGAACCTTTAATTAGGGTTCAAAGGATATTCGCATTTTATTGTCCAGTGAACTAGTTCACTAGTAGCAATTCAGAACGTCATCCCTTAACAGCTTTTCTATAATTATTGACCTGTCTTTCAAGAACTACAAAATTACAACACCTTTTTTGAAGACTGTCCTATGCACGGCCAGAGGGTACGACAGAATACAATTTTTCTGCATTTTTACATATTGTTTTCCTGTTAGAAACACACCAATTTAATTGCTTTACATTCTTCATGATGATTCTTCATGATGATCACCTGTTTTCTTTGTAAATGTCCGGATATTCGGATATAATTCATTTTAAAATTATTTAACTATGGGAGGCCATTATGAATGGCTATATGTCAGCGCGAGAAGCGTCATATAAATATGGGGAGTATCAGAAAGTCGCGTACATAAGCTGTGTCAGCAAGGGCGTGTTGCGGACGTAAAGCGTTTTGGGCGATCATGGTTGATCCCGGAAGATGTGGAAAAGCCCGCTGACACCCGTATCAAAAGCGGCAAGTATATCAAGACTCAAAGCGATCCGACGGACACTGAAATTTGCCCAAAGGAGGAGCAAACGGCAAGGGGGTATGGATATATTAAGCAACGATAGCGAGAAAAGCCTCCTTAACTCAAAGGATATGGAGGAAAAACTGAAAGGCGACGCTTTCCCTGATAGCTGGAATGAGTTTTTGAACGATGACATCCGGCTTTTTTTTGATGCACTGCTTGAACAGACGGGTCAGCGCAAGAGCGACGTGATACGAAAAGCCAATCTCCCCCGTACATACGGATATCAAATCATGGAAGGACGGCGGCTTGCCAAACGGGACTACTATCTTTGCCTCGCCCTCGCCATGTCGCTGGACTTGAAAACGACCCAGCGGATGCTGGCGGTGACACGCAGCGGCGGTCTCCACCCGTTGATCAAGCGTGACGCAGCGCTGATGTTTGCCATCAATCATGGGTACAGTTTTGAAAAAACTTATGACTTCATGTGTCAGTTGGAACTGCCGCCACTCGATACCGGGCTTGCGGATAAATAATATCTTTGTATGTTTGTATGCCCGGAGCAGACCAGGAGGTCTCAGCTTTGGTTTAAAATGATCAACAGAGAGCAGATCTTAGGGAAAATGATGAAACGATAACTGAAAAAAGAAAGGAAAAAACAATGATGGCAGTTCAAACGGGACAAAAAGTCGTTGGCTACAGAATAACAAGAGAAGCCAAGAGGGCTTTTCGTTACCGCTACACATGCGGTCACTGCGGCCGTCAAACAAACTGGTATGGTGGTATCGTGAAGGGTTTAGACTCCCTTACGAAACGGGGAAGTCATAGTAAATTCTCGACCGAGGAAGTAATCGCAACACAAAAACAAGCGGTCAATAATCTGTCTGACAAAATTCAGAAGATAGAGGAAGAAATGCAATGTATGCATGACCGTGCCTACAAAGGGCCCATCCCTGCAAAATCCTTGATCTTTTTGGGAAGGAACCTGAAGGAAGCGGACAGCTGCCCGTATTGCGGCGCGGTCCAGCCATGGAAGGAACAGGTCTTTACGTCGGCCGGCTGGTGGGTGTTGGGTTTCTTTTTTATAGGTTTAATGGTCTCGATGACGATAGGTCTGTCGTTCCATTTGGATGGCACGGGGCTTGCGGGGTGGTTCAATAGTCTTACACCCATTGTCGCGGTAATGGCGGCCGGGTTCTTCATTGGAAGAGCCCGGCGCAAAAAGCAAATAAGCAAGTATTTGGAAGACGTTGCCGATACTGCGCGCGCTACTGTGCTGGAGATAGAGTGGGGGAATATCATTCATTCTGATGTGTTGTAATATCAAGCGCGACATTTCAGTAAAATAAAACTCATTTGATCATAAAGTGAAAAATAATCAGGAGGTCAATGATGAAATTTGTATTTTTTCACAATTGGTTTTACTCGTCAGCTGAAAGTGGTAAAAAGTACGCGACAGAAGCGATAGAGGCAATCAAGCAGAATTTGGACTCTTTCCCATTTCGGGAAAACGATTACGAAATAGCTTCCGCCGAAGCAAAAGCATACAGTGAAAATTACTGGCTCCTGCTCTTCCTGGTATCCAGCGGTCTTCCCACTGATGACAGCTTGGCTATAAGGCAGAGTATCGAAGCATGGCTTGAAACTATCAGTGTATCTCACAATAATGACAGGACCGTGATGACCGCAAGATTTGATACTTTACAGGAGTGTTTGGACAAGAGCTATCCCGGCGCCTATACCCTGCACACTGTGATTCGCTCCGGAAAGATTGTTGATCAATAAAAGAATTTAGGGATACCGAAAATAAGAATTATTTAGGATTCATTGTATGTCATGACCCTATGGCCTATATATGTATCCGGAAACGTGCGTTGGGATGGCAAATATAAATTTGGAAGTGGTGAATCCGTTTGTCCGATATTGCTGATTTTCTGAAATCATATAAAGCGACGCTCCAGCATGAAATTGCGGCCGCGGACATGCCTCCGGCGCTGACAGAGCAATTCACCTTTGACAGCCTGGAGAAGAAACAGCACGGACGCGAGGTCTATTTCGTCACCCGAAAATCGGACGGCAAGCGAGGCGTGCTTCGTGTTACCGGAGCTGACGGCATCGAGAACGCCGCCGCCGAGAGCGCAATATTGAACAGGCTTGATCACCCGGCAATCCCAAAAGCATTTGGGGTTTGGGAGCATAATGGGCGCAGCTTCTTGGTGCGGGAATATTTCAGCGGCGATGATCTGCATGCCCATGTCCTCAGATATGGGCCGCTCGGATTTGAAACGCTGACAGACATTGCTCTTCGTCTGTGCGATATTTTGAGCTATCTCCACTCCCAAAGTCCCGCCATCATCCACCGGGACATCAAGCCGGAAAACATCATCATATCCGGCAGGAATGATGTGAAACTGATCGACTTTGGCATTGCGCGCAATGATCGACAGAAAACTGAGGATGCCGAAAACGACAAGGATACGCGGGTAGCTGGTACAAGGCCGTATATGGCTCCGGAACAATTCGGCAGCGAACAGACAGATAACCGGGCTGACATCTATTCACTGGGTGTGGTCATGATTTTCATGGCGACATGCAAGCCGGATAAGCTGAATCTGAAGAGCACCTGCCCTCAGAAAGGCTTGCTACCCATCATTGAGAAGTGTATAAAAAAAGACCGCGATCAGCGCTATAAAACGGCGCTGCAACTCAAAAAGCGTATTTTGTGGGTGCGACGCAGGCTGACGGGGAAGATCCTGCTGTGCGTTGGAGTATGTGCTGTCCTGGCCGTATCTTTCTTCACAGGGATCTCCATAGGACGCACGCAGGGTTTTCAAAGCGGCGTCGGCTTCATCATGGACGCTCCCACCGCGATAAATCATCCGTTCACGCAGGAGGAATTAAATCAAACCGTCACATTCACCAGCGGCCATGTTGAAAAAGCCGTGCGGCTTGCCTTGAACAAGGACGAGGCTGATACGATAGAGCGTGGCGAGATAACAAGCCGGATACAGAAGCTTAGCATATACGGGACATACATATCCCACCCATCGCTGGAGGTCGCTCTTATAAAGACACACTTAGGGAAAGGCGTGGTTGAGTACAGCACAAGCGACGGTTTCCGCCCGGATCGTGGAGATATCAGTTCCCTCGCGGATATACCGAACATGTACTATTTGCGGGATCTGACGCTGACCTCCCAAGCCATATCCGATTTATCTCCTCTTTTGGGCATAAAACTCACGGCCATCAATTTGAGCGACAACTATGTGGGGAACCTGCTCCCGCTTAAAAACATGGTGACGCTTCGGGAATTGGATGTTTGCCAGAACCCTTTGAGGGATTTAACGCCACTCTCCCGCCTGCTGTCGCTGGAATCGCTGGATATCAGCCAAACACAAGTGACGGACTTAGCTCCCCTTTCAGAGCTTACCAAGCTGGAAATGCTGAAATTAGCCTATTGCGATGTGAAGGATATAAGGATATTGGCGGGGCTTCCAAACCTGCGCGAGGTAGATTTAAGCAATACGCTTGTTACAGACCTTTCGCCGCTTGTACGCCCGGACAATCCTGTCACGGTATATTGTACGGGACTTCAGGATGAAGTGATAGAGGAGTTCAGGGATAAGCCCGGTATTGTTCTGATTGAGGAATGAAGTTGGTTTTTAGGGAAGAAATCGTATGAGGAATCCTTGTAAAATATTTGGGCAAAAATGAGAACGTCTGCAGCTATGAGAAGCTGGTGAACTACTAATGATTTGCGGAGGATAACTATGAAAAACGGAGTAAAGAAAGTAACCTGCGTATTTTTGACGATATTCGTGAGCGGGATAATTGGGATGCTTATGTGGTATCTGTGGCCGCTGTTCACAATGTGGTTTATACAAACAGAGTTAAATATTGTTTTCGTTATGAGCCTTTGTTGCCTGATAATCATTCTTAGTTTTTTGATTACGAGTATTCCTTTGGCAATTGCCAAGTATTTTAAGCTGCTCAATAGTAAGGGATGTGCGATCGTCTGTTCGTTACTTATGGGTCTACCTGTCACGATCAAGCAGATACTGAATTGGAATCTATATACACTACCGTCATTTCAGAAAAGTTTTCGTGTAGAAGGCGGCAGTGCGTGGACTGCTGTTCTCTGTATTATATTTCCGGGGATAATGTCTATCGTGGCAACTTACTTCCGCTTGACGGGTAAGTGGGACTAAACAGGCACCAAAGCTGGAACTTGAGAATATTTACATTATGGTACGTTAAAAGGAGGAGGAACATCAGACATGGGGTTATTGAATATCTTTAAGAATAAAAAATAAGACTGCCAATACTGTGCGCAAAGCAAAGGGTGAGAAGGTAGTAAAAACAATCGCAAAACGTTGCGAAGATCTGTATGTAGAGGTCTGTGACCTCGAAGCAAAGAAAAAAGCTGCAGAAATAAACGCTACAAAAAAGCTGCTAACCGGCTTGAAAACAGTAAGAATCGGCAGGACAGAGGATGAAGCAGATGATATTGTAGGATCAGGCAATTTCCAGATAGGTGCTAACGTGGTTCACAATACATGATTCGACAGTTTTCAGTTCTCGTATCAGGAAATCGAATAACCGGGACATTACATATCTAAAATGTGATCAGTAACATTGAAAATTGGCTTAAGGAGCAGAAGTAAAAGGAAAGACGCTGACTTTTAAAGGATCAGCTATTAAAGGATCAGCTATGAATGAGTTGATCGATCATGATTCAGGAGGATAAAAAAATGGGAAAATGTATACAGTGTGGCAAGGAAACTCAAAACCAATATATGTGTTATTCGGCTGACATTGTAGGACAATCTGTGGAAAGAAATCGCGCTGCAAAAACCAAGACCACGACAACTTCATATGGCAATTTCCAGCTGCATCAAGCTTATGTATGCAACGAATGTATACACAAGGAAGGGATAATGAGTCTTTCAATAGTAATGTCTTTCGTTTTACTGTTGGTTGGGATAGGACTTTTGTTTTTAATTGCATTCAATTTACCGGATTTTTTCGACCCGTTTTCCGCTTCAATATTAATCCTTCTTGGCTTTGCCGCGCTTTCTTTCGGCGGTTCTTATGGCCTTTTTCGCTCTTACTCATTGGCTGCAAAAGATCGGAAAACAGATATAAGAAAAGATGACGATTCGAAATATTACAGCGGTTCATTTGCTCTTATGAAAATGATGCAAAAACAAAACCCGAAAAGAGCTTATTTCACACCATCAAGCTACGCATCATTAAGAAAAATGTAAAACAATATTACTTGTTCGGGACTAAATCGATCGCACAGACTGCAATACACTGAGACCGGAATATCGAACGATAGAAATCACGGGGCTGAATTACTATCGCAAAGAGAAATCATTGAAGAGTGTATTGGGGAAAAGAAGATGACCAAGGGAAACGAATCATGCAATTTTTACATGAATTCGGGCCATGTTGGCCCGAAGCCGCAACATACAGGAAAGAATACTATCGTAGGACGGAGGGTGCATGATGGGACTTTTTAAGCCTGCGTGGATGAGCAAAGACAAGGGAAAGGCTTTAAAATCCGCGGAAAAAGTGACCAACCAAACAGAGCTGGGCAGAATGGCAAAAGAAGCCGTTTATGCAAGCGTGCGAGCGGCAGCGGTAGAAAAACTTACCGACCTGAATACGCTTGCGGAAATTGCCGAAGGCGATGCGGACTCCTCTGTACGTTTCAAGGCGTTTCGCAAATTGCCTGATAAGATGCGATCACAGAAAATGCGCATGGATATTGCGATGAATGAAGACTGGAGCAGCGAGCAGGAGGAAATCATCGCGCAATTGACGGATCGGGATTTTTTGACCAGGATCGCCGAAAAGAAAATAAAGGATCAGGATTTTCGGGCCAAATTATACAGAAAGCTGTCGCCTGCAGATCTGGCGAAGAAAAGGCTCCGGGAATTGGCGCTTTCGGAGGTTGAACAAACAGACGATCAGAGGGTATTGGCTGCTATTGCAAGGGATGAAAATCACAGAGCGCGGACAGAAGCCATTATGAAGCTCACCGACGGGACCGTTCTTGAGGAGATCGCGATTGACGATAAAAACGGTCATGCCGGAGAGGAAGCGATCAAAAGGATCTGCGATCAATCCACGCTGTACAGGATCGCCATGAATGCCGCGAACGGATCCATAGCCCAAAAGGCAGTGGAAAAGGTGAATGATAAGCAGGTGCTCTTTGATCTCGCCTGCAGCGGTTCGGATAAGAAGATCGTGAAAAAAGCCGTAAACTCCCTGCAGGAAGACCAGGAGCTACTCTATCGGTTTCTATGTTCCTGCAACGATTATGAACTATGCGGTTTTGCGGTCAAAAAATTAAAAGACGAAGAAAAATTATACAAGATTGTGTGCGGCGGATATATGCTTCCGGTACGGGAACAAGCATTGTCACAGCTCAATGACCAGGATAAGATCCGTGCAGTTCTGCAAAATGAAACGGATCCGCGCCTGAAATCGATCGCATGCGGGATGACCCAGGAAGGGCATAGTATTTCCGGGTGTGCCTGCAAGAGGTGCGGCGCGATCGTGACCTGCGCGAAGCATGATTGGGAATGTACCAAGCACCAATCCTACGATGGCTCGGGTGAAGCTGAGTATGTGTGCAGAAAATGCGGACTGAAAAAGCATGAGGACTGGAATCCGTACAATGCGAGCGAAAGATATAGTCATAGTAGCAGATCTTTTGTGTGAAAAAATAAATTCTGATGATGTTTTAAGGACGATAGTTCCGTGTAATTTGTGTGCGGAATTATTGCGGAACGTAACCGTAATGTGCTAAAAAACAGTCACAACAGCATTAATTTACATCAGTCAGGCGTTCTTCAACAGGGCGATCTACTCAATCTAATTCTCTCCGTCATCCTTCTCTTCAGTTCTGGAAACATCAACGATTAATTTTGAGAAATCAATCGCATTTTTTGAAGTGATTACCGGCTTTCCAGTTTCTTGCTCAAGAGTATCTTTAGCCACTTTTGCTACATTTCCGCCTCTTTTAGCCACCTCAATGTGCTCACTCATTTCTTGGGGGTGGTCTACATTGGTAATATCTTTTGTAGCTGCCTCAGACAACATGTTTAGGATGAGCTCGGTGGTTGTCATATTGTCGCGCAAATTCTCTTTCTTGAGATTTTTGAAATCCTTATACTGGCGAGTTGTCATACCCGACCACGCTTTGGAAATCTCATTGGTGAGAATGGCGTATTCTATTCCTTCCTTAACGCCATGATCCTGCCAGGCATCCGTCAATTCTTTTCGAACCTGAATCGCCTGAAGTCGCTGATTTATCCACTCGCGGGAATATCCCTTCTGTAGATAGGTTTGTAATGCTCGATCTATAGTGAGCTCAGGATCAATAATTTCATCAACACGCTCTTTACCAACTTCTGCTAGCCACATTTTGAATGGCTCGGCTTTGGGTGAAGGAATGGATTGAATAATACGGAAAATGCCCTGCATATCAGCAACATCTGTCATTCTCATTTTTCCATCTGTGGCTTTCAGTTTCAATTGCTTACAAATTGTAAGCAGTTTATTTCCTTCTTCTTTCAATCTCTTTTTTAGTACAGCCCAATATGTACTAGCACCTCGTGGTGTTTCTTGCTCAGTTAATACTCCAACCACATCAACGACAGAAAAGTACCACTCTTCTTTCTCATTATCCCAAACGGAACGTATCTCCTTGTTTTCGTAAATTTTTATTTCGTCCATATTCTGATTCCTCTCAATGAGTTGTAAATCCTCTCGTTTTGCAAAAGGCTAAAGTTTGCATAGGTTTGCTAATAGTATACCCTCTGCTAATTTTGGATACCTAAAAATATTTTTGTCTAAATCTATCAACAACTGTCAATATCCGTACAGATCGTGATTAATTTCTACCTAGCGATTATTTCTGGATCAAACTAATATACAGACTGTTTCTGCAAATGGTTGAGTCATCTCTACGGCAATGTAATTGATCTTTGTTTTGTTGATACTTCCGTCCGGCAAAAGAATGCCGAGTCTGATCAAATCGTTTTGGCTCATGTATTTCTTCCCAATAAAATAGTCACATCGCTGTGACGTAAGTTGTAATGCTCGTGGTGCCCAAATGGTGCCCGACCACCCCAAAATGAGTTATAAAGAGTTACGAGAAGATATAAAGAAATACTTTGAAAGCCCGTACTATCAAGGGGGAAGTTATAAAAACTTATGTGAACTTATAAAGAGATATTGGATAAAAATATCACTCGAAAAGCATTTGTCGGGTGACCGGCACGAGGGTTCGAATCCCTCCTTCTCCACCACAACATTAATATATTGGCGGCGAACCCCTGTAAGTTAGTGTTTGCAGGGGTTCTGCATTTATATATTGGCGTTCAATATTAATATATTGGCATTTTAGTGACACACAAAATGACACACAAAATAAAAAATACCCTGGCCGATAATGACCAGGGTATTCATCTTAAATTGTTGGCCGGATTAGCCGTCCCCTTCTTCCGCTCCATCATCAACTTCCGGCAGACCTGTCACGCTCATCAACAGCGACAGAATACCTGCCAGCACTGAGGCACTCGCCACCATGCCCCAGTCAACATCTGATAGAACAATGGCGCTGCTGATTGTTGCAATCGCCGTCTGAGCAACCGTCCTGACCGCCCGGATCAGAGCAGCCTTGAGCCAGTCTTTAGTTAGTGTTTTCATTGCAATCCCTTTCTACCGGTATCTCCCTCACCGGCAAATCCATCATCTGACCAAACAACTCACTAATATACGAGTTGCCACCCAATTTGCCGTAAGCCTCGTATGACTTGCTGATGTTTTCCTTGTCGTACGGCAAACAATATCCTCGCTGCATCAAGAACAGATATTGCCGCTGCATTTCGGCTCGAAGCAATGATCTTGTGCCGTCTTCTACGGCGGACAACCTTTCACTGATCGTCTTCAGCTCAGCTTTACGCTTTTTTGGGATCGTCAAGATATAAGTTGCCGCCGCACCTCCGAACGCCGATAAAAACGACGTTAATAGAATCTTCCACACTTCAGCTGTCATACGCTTACCTCACATCTCTTGTATAATCCAGACTAATCCAGCCCTTTTTAGCAGGTACATAGCCCCAGAGCTTAGCTCCCTTGCCTGGCTTCGTGCCCGTGATCTCGACAATCGCCTTGCTTTTCAGGCTACCAACCTGCTTATAATTCGTACCAGGCCCTGACCTGACCCTGAGCCTTAGTTTTGATGTGACCTGGACTTTTTTAGGCTGTGCTGCCTGTGCTGGTGTAGATACTGGCACTGAAATCGGCTTCACCCAATCCAAACTGATCCAGCCTTGATCCGGCACATAGCCCCACTCTCCAGCACCCTTACCAGACTTCCTGGCGCTGATTTCAACGATAGTGCCGTATTTCAGGAAACCTATCTGCTTATAATTCGTACCTGCTCCAGCCCTGACTTTTAGCCCGATCTTTGCGGTGATTTGTACTTTTTCAGTCTTAACTCCACCCCCACTGCCCGGATCAGGCTTAGGCTCAGGTTTAATCTCCGCATAATCAATCCACGGCAATCTGCCGTGCTCACGCCATTTTCGGTTGTTATAACCAGCTTTTTTGCCAATGTTCGTTACTGCTGTAATTTGAACACCATCTTCCCATTTCGGAGTGGCTTCAATTGCTAGGCCACCCCCAATGTAAATACCAACATGGCCAATGGTAAACAGTAAACAACCAGGTACAATTGTGGAGAAGTCTTTAGAGCGGTGTGTACAGCGCTGTCGCATCCCGCTAACATTGGTATCGGGTACATTGTTAGCTGCGTACGGGACTTTAACCTTGCCGTCCCAGCCCCACAAGATGCCCTTGATCAGTCCTATACAATCCCATCCAAAGTACCCCTTGCCTACTAGCGCTTTGAGCTTGCGGACACGTGCTGACGTGTATCGCAGCTGGTACTGTTTCCGTTTCCGTTCGATCAGCGCATCCGTGATGGGGCGCCCAAACGTTCCCCACATATAAGCGGTTTTTGCTTTCGATACTGCGACCACCTTTTCAATTAATTCTTTTGCCGTCATTAACGCCATAAATTACCTCCATAATTAAAAACCTCCGTAGAATGGCTCTATGGAGGTAGGTTTCAATGTTGATTGATAATTTTGTTCTTTATTACGCAACTCTTGGTAAGTCCGCCAGGACAGGTCAAGAGTATAAAAAAGAGATTAAATATTTTGCCCGTTTTCTAGCTCTCAGATATCCAAATTCCGGGCTGTCCGATACTGAGCTATTAATCTGTGCTGATAAATCGGATGCTTATGCTTATATGGCCTGCTGTCTAACAGAGCTGAACAACAGCAATGAAGCTAGGGCGCGTAAGGTTTCAGCCCTCAGAATGTTTTATCGCTATCTAATCAAAACAGATCACGTAAGCATTAATCCGTTTGATTCAGTTGATCGACCAAAGATAAGTCGTAAGCTGCCTGTGTTTCTTTCGCTGGATGATGCTAAGCTCCTAATCCAGGTCGCCAGATCAAGAAAAGATCTGTTCTATCGTCGCAGGAATACTTGCATTGTTATCTGGTTTCTAAACCTTGGCTTGCGCCTCTCGGAACTGGCCGGGATTCAAATATCAGATATCTATGATGACTCTGTCCTGATCCAAGGCAAGGGGAATAAGGAAAGAGTCGCTTATCTTAATAAGTCCTGTCTTCGAGCCCTCAGGCTCTGGCTACATTGGCGCGGACGGCATGATGGATCCTTGTTTGTGTCTAAGCAAGGACATGGGATTAGCAGCTCTGCTATTGCAGACATAATCAAGAACTTGATACGTGCCGCTGATCTCCCGGATCGGATCAGCACTCATAAGCTCAGACATACAGCTGCTACATTGTTGTATCGCTCCGGTGCTGCTGACTTGTTGCTACTATCAGAAATCCTCGGTCATGCATCAATTGCTACCACTCAAATATATACTCACGTTGCAGATGAACGGATAATTGCTGCGATGGAAGCTCATCCGCTTGCTGACTTTTAGCAGTTTGCGTAAGCTCTATGATGTTTCTTTGGTTTGTGCCAACGGTTATGCGGAGCTAACCAAAACACAACTTAATGTTACTGATGTCACTGATTATTATTGGTTCATCACGATGGTTTATACCCCTGGCAAGGCCATGGTCTATCCAACAATTCAATTCAATTATTCAGAAACACTTTATGTCTATTTGCGGTATGATGCCGGTCAACAGCCTCCTGATAACACTTACAGAGCTATTTTGTTGCGGGAGCCAAAGTAGTGGCTTTACGATACTTCAAAAACTAGCACATGCGACCATGCGTCAATCGGAAAATTTAGAAGATTAGGTGTAGCTCCAGAATTGACGGAAGGCGAAAAACTTGTGTTCCGATACAATAAATTAATTCGCCATGCGCTATTGTATCGATTGAGCGTTCCCATCCATGTGCCGACAGCGCCTGTTCCACAAATAAAAATCAAGTAGTCCTTGGAATTAACAATCTCTAAGTTAATTGCATAGCTAATAAAGGCCTTGTAATAGCAGCGTACATTTAACAAACTGCTATTTACCAACTGCAAGCCAATTAACTGTGATGTCATAAGTAGAAGTCCAGCCGTTATGCACAAGCAGCTGGAAGTTAGTTGTTGAAATATATCTGACGGCAACACTGTAATATTGCGGGGCACCCATTGCGCTTGTGGCTGTTATGCTGGGAATCTGACTGAACGACTTCGGATAAGTAATAGCCAATGTACCAGTAGACCCCGCTGGAACCTGGCTGAACGTTACAGTTCCGCCCTGACACAAACTGCTAATCTTTGCGAATGAAAATGTCGTAATCTCCGTCCGGTGCTGGAGATCCGGTGTGTGTATATAAGTAGAGAGCCATGCCCCCGATGTATAGACGAATATAAACACAAACAGGTACAGATGAATTCATAGTCGCTTGGGCAATCCACTTGTGCGCTGCGACATTTGTCACGCCTAGATCCGCTGCGGATATTGTCGCATAGCCACTTGAAAATGTGACAGTTTTTTTAAGCAAACTGCTATTTGTTGTATTAGTTTCAACAGCTTCCATAACCTGGTTAATGTCTGTTTCATTTAGCGTGTCGCCCGCTACTAATTTTTGTAACCCGCTGTTTGGTAATATCGCTCCACTAGCCATCTTTTTTCACCTCTTTACTATCTTTTGCCTGTGTCTGCTCGACAACGACATTGTGTTTTTCGTTCTCAAGCGCTGTCACTTGCGCTTGTAACATTGCGTTTTCGATTGACAAGGCTTTGACCTTGTTCCCCAAGTGTTCAATAACAATATTTGCATCAAGTTCCATTATTCTAAGTCCTCCCTAAGCTGCCATCCTGCCGGATAAGCCTCCGGCGACCACACATTGACCTCCAGCAAAGACTCATACACTTTGCCGTCTGTATATCTCACGAGCTGACCAAACGTGTAATAATGCGTTGATGTAGGCTCAAACCAGTTAATGATTTCTTCCCCAGCTGCCTCATCCTCATTGAGAGCAACCCAAAGTGCCGGTGTTACATCCGGTGTCCAGCTTGATTGTGTCGTATGCGCTTGTATGCAGCGATAAAAGATGCCCTGATAGCGCCTCATTTGTCCAACAACAGCGGAAACATCCGGCATCCATTCCGGCGCTAGTGCCGCCACCGTTAGCATCTCTTCGTCCGTTGCGTGAGCCTCTGCTAGCTCGAAAGCTGTTTCCGCTAGTTGTTCAGCCTCAGTTTTGTACCCATCAACAATGCCTGCCAGCTCATCAATGATTGTTTGTAGCCGCTCCGTGACCTCAAGCATGACCAAAGCACCGTCACCTCTTACAGCCTCAGCACCCCAGCTTTCACCCGTGTAATAAATATTTATTTGTCTCATGCGATTTTCCTTTCCAGCGCCCTTACACGCTTGTTCAAGTCCTGAATAGCCAGTAGTGACAGTGTGCTAAGGGCAATATAATCAGCGCTTAGATATCCGTCATCTCCAGGCGTAATTATGTATTTCGTCAACAATGGCGCTTTGCTGATCACGTCCTGCGCAATCACTCCGACTGACTTTAGATCACCTTTTTTCTTGTCGATAAAATCAAACTCTCTTACATTGACGCTATATAGCTCTTTAAGTATCTGAGAGCTGATAGGCTTGATATTTTCTTTCAGCGCCTTGTCTGAGGCCTGAGTTACTGTTCCTGAGCAGTAAATATTCCCAGTAACAGACCAGTCATAATGTTGTGCTTGTGAGCCTGTTACTTTACCCCATTGGCAATTAAACTGAGCGCCTACAAACACGGGGTTCTGAAACAGCACTCCATTTGAACCACTGGAATAAGTGGTTCCGCCAATCGTACCTGAGCTGTTGTAAGCTGCGCCCGTATGGCTGCCCCAGTGTGACCCGGTAGTACGATACAAGGCTCCCTTGTGCGTGCCGGATGTGTTATTTAGGGATCCACTGTGGTAACCGGATGTGTAATTAAGAGATCCGGCCAGACTGGAATTGCTATTAGCTGTAACTTTGCCCCCAACAGTGCCGGTTATGTTTACGCCCGTTGCCGTGAGCACGCCGGCAGTACTAACATGGAATGTGATATTGTCTGAGCTAGTTCCAATCACAATGGGGTGATAGCCGGAAGCACCGGAAATGCGGACATACGTGTTGCCGCTAGTGCCGACCATTGTGTAATCACTGAAAGTGAACCCGCCCATGTTGGCGACCTTTGCCGCTGTAATGGTGTTGGCCGCTATTTTGGCTGAAGTGATTGCACCTGCCTCTATCTTAGCGGCCGTGACCGCACCAGCGGCAATCTTGTCGGATGTCACTGAGCCTGCGTATATCTTGCCTGCTGTCACAGCACCATTGGCAATCTTCACTTCAGTCACTGCTGAATCAGCAAGCTTAGTGGATCCGACTGCACCCGTGGCAATCTTAGGTGATGTCACGGATCCAACAGTTAAGGCGCCGGCAACAATCGTCCCAGTTTTAATGTTTCCGCCGTCAATAACCGTGCTGGACGGTCTGTCAATATCTGTGTACTTAACGAATGATGCCTGACCAGCCTGGATCTGCGTTATGCTGGCATCAGCGCTGTTAATGCTGGAAGTCATTGACAGCATTTGTGAGTTGATTGTGGTAAATCTTTCGTCCAGCGAGTCACCGCCGGTTAAGATTATCTGCTCGCCAGTGATTGTACCCGTATATATTCCGGTAGGCGTTATATAAGTCATTTGGCCGGCGAAGTTCATTGTGTAAGGTGTGCATCTTTCACCTTCCTCAGATTTTGCCAACCCAAACCAATAATCGCTTGAAGCCGCTGTTGGATTGAAAACTTCCAACTTTGCCAGCCTGGCACCAGTAGGTACCGGCACCGCTTCAATCTTTGCGTCCTCAAAGACCCCTGACGGCACTGCAAAGCTGTGGTCAACAGTGGATAAGGTCAATCCGTTACTGCCAATAAATCTTGTTTTAGCCCTTGTGGCGCTAGACAAGCCATTGACAGAATAAACCGCAATAGAGTGCGAGATGTATTCCATACCCTCAACAAAGTATTCATGGCAATTAAAACCAGAGCCAGGCGCTAATCTGACCGTGTTATATCCCCGGTACTGGATCTCATTAGTGACTATTCCTGGAATGTAAGCCATAACTAAATCTCACCGTCCTTTGCGTTCTGCCAAGTCTTTCCGGCTGCCTTAGCTGCTCCCCAAGTTAAGCCCCGCTTTTTTGCAGAAGCCCAAGTAAGACCAATGCCCCAGTAAGCTCCTGACGGCTCTTGTCCTGTACCAAAATTAGAGTTGAGAATTAAGTTGCCGCCGCCATGCTCAAGCGCTGAGATTTCCTGCCCCATTTCAGCTAGGACAGTTTCTAGCGGCACTTCACCAATCTTGATTAGGCTAGTATCAATGCTCCCTGATTTAATCCAGTCAGCGTTAAGTCCCTCTGCCTCGATTTGTCGGATAATCAGCTTGCTATCAATCGTGACTCCTGACGGCCATGTTTGACCGCCGTCATTGCTCCAAGCCAGCACCTGTCCATTGAACTTCCAGATTTCCATGCTCCCAGCAAGTGTAGGCTGATCGTGATAGTAATAAATCTGGCTCCCATCTGATAACGTTTCAACAGTCCTATAAACGCCGACCATAAGACCCAGCATGTCTGCCAGCATTGCCGTTGCCTGCTGATATGTGGACAGCTGACCCCCTAAGTCATGTGTGACCTCTGCTGCTATATTTGCAAGTCTGCGTTCATTTTGCGCCTTGTATTTGTTGACAGACCGTGACTTGCCCTCTGCCGCCATCTGGCAGTTGCCACCGTGCTTGTACGTATGTTTCGTGATCATGGACAAAACTTGCACATTGTTCCTGATTGTATGCAAGACAATATCCCCTGCGTCTAATGCCGGATTCCCGTAATAATCAGCTGTATATGGTGTCCATGTGAAGCCGTCAACTTTTTGCCAGACTAAACCTAAGACTTGCTGCACATCGCCATCTGCCAACAGGGACAGTTTCTTTATCTCTAGCGGATAGTCTGACGTGCCCCATTTCAAATCGCCGTATGTCATGCCCGTAATTATTAAGGCATCTGCTGACTGCTTAAATGACTTTCTCGACCCAAACGGCATCTGATACGCTGCATCAACATCCGGTGCTGTAAGTTCTACAATCTCAAGCTCACCAGTTCTTGTCATTCGTGCCCAGCCGCCGGCCATGACTGCCATTTCAGACACAACATCACGACATGTCATCTTGTTGTCCGTAATAGGTTCAACCACGGTGTAATCCATGATAGGAAGCGCCAGAGTTGCAGCGGTTACAGTGAGGTTACAAAGCTGTGCTACCGCTTGCAACATCTGACGGAACGTTGCCGGATAAGTCAATGTTATCTTGCTCAATGGCTCATCTAAAAGTATCAGCCTGTCTGCCGCCTTCAGCTGCACTGAGGCATACGGCCGGCCAGGATCATCAACAATAAATACACCCATAGGCACGTACTCTATGCTCTCATCTGCCAGCTTGAAGCCGCAATATGGTATAAGCGTAACGCCATCCAGCAGTACGTCATTCCATCTGCTATCACGGTTATTAAGTGCAAGCGATAAGCTATCTGCAATGACGCCACCCAACATGAACCCCTTGCTCATGTTCGAGCTGGTAACAGTAAGAGAATTAGCCTCTAAGTCTTCCGCTTCCAGCTCGTAAGTCTGATCCACCGTTAGCATTGTCACTTTGACGTGCAGCTCTCTAGTATTCGCTTGTACGGCCTCATTAAAGGCGTCTGAAACGTTATACATACTTTCATGCCTCCCAGACCGTTAATTCTCTATAAGCGTCACTGTGCAGTCCCAGAATGACCCCTCTGGCGTGTTGTCTTCGTACAGATTGATTTTTATGCCGGATATATTGCCGTAACAGTTAGCCGTTTCCATGCCGCTTGTATGCGGCACTGTGGCATTAAAACCTAAAGGATTGAGCGCATCTCTAATCTGATCAAGCTCACCCCTAGTAATCATCCTGTGCGTGATCTTCCACTTGCGGACGTTAGCCCTCACTAAATCCAAATGATTGTATCCTGCCTCATCCCTGCCAGTGTTTTCACCGTACAAGTCATTAGTTTCCGGCTCGATTGTTTCAAAGGGTGGCATTGTGACACCATTAATTTTGTAATAGTCCATGCTGTACCCCCTAACCAAAGACCGGTTCGTTGCGTAACCTGCCCTCACGATCAATGATTGTCTCAAGCACTCCAATGAGCGTGTCACTACCTAAGTAAATTGGCTGTGTAATGTGAATATCGCCGCCACCTGTGCCGCCTTTTTCTGCGATCTTAGCGGCAAGTTGATCAATCCAACCTGTGTTGCGATCAAGAGGCATGACAGCCTCTTTACCGGCCTCACCGACCATCGCAAGTGTAGGCTGCTCGACAATGCCGCCCTTTGCCAGGTATTGGACGTGACCAATGTCAAAACCGTAACCGCCAACAAACGGCACCCAATCAGGTACTCTGATGGAATTGATCTGATCAATGAACCAGTTAATACCCTTAATCAGCGTATTAATAGGCAGTTTAAATAACTCAACAATCCCGCTGAAAATGCCGTCAAAGACTTTCAGAACCCCAGACCAGGCGCTAGCCCAGTCGCCCAAGAATATGCCCCTGAAGAAAAGAATGATCCCATCAAATATCTTTTTAATGCTGTCCCAGACGCCGGACAAATCAAGCCCTAATAAACTAAACACGTCGACAATGGCGTCCATTGTGTCTGAGAATGCTGTTTTTAAGCTATTCCAAAGATTTTTGCCTGTTTCTAAAATGCCATTCCAAAAGTCTGAAAAGTCACCGGAAAAGAGCTTGCTGAATGACTTAAATATGCCGCTTATGACATCCCAAGCAGTACCAAAGATACCCTGTGCAATATCCCAGACTCTGCCAAAGATGCCCAAAATATCTGCGCCCCATGTATCCCAGAACGTTTTTAATGCGCCAAAGATAGTCTGAGCAACTTTAAGCATTGCTTCCCAGATAGGCTTAATTACTTTCCAGGCAGCATCAACAGCATTAACAATAGCATCCCTGATCTTAGGGAATATCTCTTCAAAGAACCCTTTTAGTTTGCCAAAGATAAATTTTGCAACGTCCGAAATGATATTCCAGATAGGTTCAACAATCGTCCAAATAGTGCGCCATGTTTCAGTCAACACTCCCTTTATCTCTTCGCCATGCTCCCTGAACCACTCAGTAAGACCACCGAATATTTCTTGAATGAATAAAACAATGCCATCAATGATTACGCCAACAGACTCTTTGATTAGATCCCATGTTTCGTAAATTTTGTCAGATATTGTAGGGCCGTACTCATCCCAGAATGCAGATATACTGTCAAAGAATGGCGCAAAGATTGATTCCACAAACTCACTCAGCGTTGCCAGTGAGGTTAGAATGCCGTCAACGATCATACCACCAATCTCAAGCCCTGCCGATATACCACCACTAATAAGCGGTATAAATGCGTTACTTGCGACCCTAGATAGAGCGTTTGCAATACTGCCGCCCAGATTTTGCCAACTTGTGAGTATTCGGCCGCTGTTTCTATCCCAAGATTCCTTTATTCTGTCCCATGCCTTGCCGGCGCTTGTTTTGATACGATCCCATGCCTTACTGGCTGCGTTAGATAGTATCTGCCATGCTTTTGTGTTACTAATCTTTGCAAACAAGTCTTTGAGCATATCGCCGATATTGCCCAGAATATTGCCCAAACCGCCAAAACCGGTTGCAACCTCTTTGTATATCGTGCCGGCCTCCGGCGCCGTACCTGCACCTGCTCCACCACCAGCACCAGCGCTGCCGGCAGATTTGCCCGTGTCGATAATCTCTAATTCGTCAAACCCTGCCAGCGACCGCTTCAACTTTTCATTTGCTTTTGCCGCCTTGCCAGCTGATTTTGTAGACGCATCAACACCCTTAGTGAATTGCTTTGTGGAACCAACAGCAATCATGACTGTTTTCTTGCCGGCCAGCGCTCCAAAGAACATAGTTAAGGCATTAAATGCTTGTGTTAGCTTACTGATAATAAACTCCAAGGCCGGCGCCAGTGCACTCAAAAGCGGTGCTACCATTGAAGCAAATGACCCTTTAAGCCTATCAACCCCGGCAGACAATCTATTCATCTGAGCGGCAAACACACTGTTTTGCTCTGCCATACGTTTGAACTCTTGCGTCACGGCATTAACAACACGCCTAATGCCATAATAGATAGAACTAACGCCCATAAACGCTAGACCTATTCGCAAGGCTTTCTTCATGCTCATACCAAGCCCATGAGTGGCCTTATTTGCAGCTTTCATGCCGGAAGATATCTTCTTACCTGCCTCTTTACCTGTATCACCCAGCTTTTTAGCCTGAGCGGCAGTTTTTGAAACTGACTCTTTTAGCTGTTCTTGCATTTGTCTTGCTATGCCGCCACCGCTAGCAGCACTTTGACCGACACCGGCAAGCGACCGCTCCAGCTGCACAACTTGAGCATCTGCTTGAAACGCTGCAAGTTTTAAGCTATTAAGTTTTGCCTCTGCCTGTGCCAGCTGCTCTGCCAGCTTGACATGAGCGCCTGTGCCCTCTGCTGTCTTTGCCAGCTCTGACCTGATCATGCTGACCTTTTTAGCCTGAGCTATGCGCTGATTGTCAATAGTCTCCCAGCGCTGACCGTACAGCTTTAGCTGCTGTTCCAGTTGCGCCCTGTCCAGCTCAACTTTGATCTTAGGCATTGTCATGTTATTGAATGCTCTTGTGGTATGCGTTACAGCAGCCTCAGCGCCCCGCTGTGCGCCTTTTGACAGCTCCTGATACACCATGTCACCCAAGCCATCAATGGCCTTTGTCGTCTCTTTAATGGCCGCCGTGACCTCTTTGGTAACGCCGGACATGTCAATGTTCATAGCCTGCTTGGGAAACTTGAAACCCTCCGACATGGCTTTTTGCATGTGTTTTGAGACTTCGTTAGATAACTTTGCAATATCTTTCAGAAACTGCTCATCTTCCAGCCGTACCCCTAATGAAACTGTGCCGGCATTATCGTCTGCTGCCATATCGTTTCACCTCACTTTTACTACTTAGAAAAAGCGGCCTTACAAGCCGCTTGAAAACTGTTTACTTGCGCTCTCGCATATTCCGGATCGTTGGCAATCATCTTTTGTGCCTGGCTCGTGCGCCATTCGTGCCGGATCCGCCTTTGTTCTGGTGTGTAATGCTTTAATCTGTCCTGATCTGTTTCCGACCGTATCTCAACAATACGGCCAAGTGGCGTGTCATGGCTTATGCCGGATAGCAAGGCTGCAAACTCCGACCACGGCATGTACTTTTCATGTCTTAGCCTGATACCGTACTGTTCAGCAAATGACGCCTCAATCAGTGCCCAATCATCGTATAAGTCATAGAATTGATTAATCTTATTCTGATTCTTCGGTTTTGAGAAACCTGGCCTCTGCGACCTCGTACGGCATTCCTTGGATTGCCGCTGAAATAGCAATCATTAAGACTGTGATCTGCGAAAAGCGTGTAGTGATGCCTGGATGATTCGCCTCCATCTTTTTGACGTTTTCCTTGCCCAACAAAGAGTCAAGTATTTTAATCATTGCGTCAAAGTCTGTGGTATCGCTCTTTTCAAATGCTTGTTGCATCTTCAAGATTGCGTTCTTATCATCGTTAATTTCGTATATCTCATCTTCAGCAATTTGGAGTCTAGGCCTTGCCGCCTCCAGTTTTGCCGAAATATCAATCAAGTTAGCCATCTGTTAGCCCTCTTTTCTTTGAGTTTTGTGTGCATAAAAATGACGGGACAAGTTGCCCTGCCCCGTCATGTGCGTAATCATCACTAGCTTTATGTCGCTGCGTAAATGTTGACCATTGTGGCACTTGCGGGGAAGATATACCCGCTTACGCCGCTGATCTTAACTCCTACTGTGCCCTGTGTCGGCAGACTAATAGCTAAAGTCCAGACCTTGTTAGCGCCTGTCAATGCGCCCTTAGTCGCTGAACCTGTACCATCTTCAAGCGTGATATGAGAGGCCAGCAAGTCAGCAACGTCTTTGTCAAGCGTAATCCTGATAGCCGTTGTATCTGCTGTTCCTGACGCACCACCTAGCTGTTCAAGTGACATGATTGTTACCACTGCACCGCCCGACTCAAGATAAGTCGGCTTGCCATCACTCGCAAGCTCGAACTCCAGAGCACTCACATTAATGCTTTCACCGCCGAAGTGTTTCGATACATTGACAACGGTATCAAAGATCATGGCGTCCCCGTTAGGGAACACTATCGCCGCTGTCGTTGAGCAATGCGTGCCGGTTTTGAGCGCCAGACCTGCAATGTAATCATTGCCAGGATCGCCCTGATTGCGCTTGCCATTCAACCCAATGCCGAATCCTTTACCCGTCATTAAGCGTCTGACCCAGCCTTTTTGTTCCATAGGCGACCACTCTTCAACATTTCCATCAATGGACGGTTCAAATGTTTCCATCTCTGCAATGGGTACCATTGCGTCAATAGCCGCCAGATTATGTGTTGCCACTTTGCCCGTAGTCGATATTTTGAACTCAATATCAAAAACGGGATATACACCTAAACTTGCCATATATCAATTATCCCTTTCTGAAATACACATCAAGATCAATGACGCACTGCCAATATTTGCCGTTGTCATCTTTCCCGATCATGACCGGTGCTTGTCTTGCCATAATCCAGCAAGACTTACCGCCAATCGCTAAATTTGTTTCTAACGAATTTAAGCGCTTGAATATGTCAAGCGCTTTTTGTTCGCAAGCCACTGAAGACTCGCCCCAATGGACTAATAATGTTATTGACTTGATCCCCCAACCTGCCGGCTTACTGCCAACTGTTGTCGGCTGTACTCTGCCATTTCTGCGTGAATATACGCCTATCTGTTGCGGTTTATTTATGTCAATGTAATTGACGCCCCATGCCTCGTACGGTATCTCAGTAAAAACGCCCTCCAGGAACTCCAATACATCATTCGTGCTAATCATCATGTACCTCCTGTAAGCTCTTTCTTGAGAAACCTTGCATAAGCATTAGGAATAAAGTCCGCACGTGCATGGCCCGGCAAGTATGGATCCAGCCACCTACCGCCGGCATTGGGATTCTTGTCACGTCTGAAATTAAATTGCGGATTGAAGTACAGTTTTCTTGCGTATGGCGTGCTTGATATAAGCCTGATCAGACCTTCTACTGCTGAACCATAATCAACAAATGTTGACTCATTCTGCAAGTGTCCCGTATCAAACGGCATTGTCTGGCTTTGTATCAAGTCACCCCTGAGCGCTTCACCTGTCTTTTCCAGTGCTGTTATCTTTGCAGTATTGAACTTAGACCACCAACTCTGATTAGGCTTGAATGTTGCAGTGACTTTAACACTCACTTACACCAGCTCCAATCTCGTATGGTTTACCGTTCCGTCTGGATTGCGTGGCCGGCTGTACCCAATAATCTGTCTTTCCGGATAACCCTTAACCTCTGCAACCCCGTCAATGAACTGTACGCCTGGCAGAATGTCGCCCATAACATGAATAACACCTGCAAGCTGGATCCATTGACCGTCTGCATTTTGCACCCGTCTAGCGCTCTCAGAGTAATTGACCTTGCCCGACCATGTACCGGCCACTGTCGGCGCACCGTCCCTGCCTTTTCCGCCGTGTAATGTAATCTTGCAAGGCGTGACATCCCATTGTTTGAGATATGGTAACTTTAAGCTCATTACCTCAGCCTCCGATCTAGCAAGCCTGTTGGCATAAGAAAGGCAAGGGCAATCTCATTCAGTTTGTAATGGCCGGACAAAGCATTGCCGCTGCCGCCTGATCTCATTGACACCGATACGTCACCGATTGAGTAACTGCCTAACACTGCTGTCGTTTCTTCAATTCCGCCGTATTGGTAATCGTGATCAGCTTGAGCGCATACGGCCAGCTTGACTTGTTTTTGCGTAAAATCCGGCCATTCATCAAACGTACCAATACGGTACGAAGTTGCTTGATCTATTTTCCGGCTTGCATGTAACAAGTACGTGTCAACCTCAGCCTCTGGAATGACTGAGCCTTGATAATCGTCCAAGTAAAAACCACTGTCACAATATGCGCTCATGCTTACTACCTCTTACCTCTTTTCGTTGCCGGCTTTACAGCCTCTGCAAGTGCCGCTTCCAGCTCTGCAATCTTAGCCTTAGCTGCCGCCAGCTCTTTTATTGTTTCGTCATACTTTGTATAGGGCACGGTTTTACCATGCCCATAAAATAAGACTGTTTCGTTGCCCAAGCCGTCCTGCTCGACAATATCAAAGCCTTGCGCCTGATATGCCTTTGCGTCAGCTTCGACAATGGTTAATACTTTGTTACCTTTCTTTGCCAGATACATAACAAACCTCCGCTATTCTTAGCTGCCGTAAATGTCAACAAGTGTAGCTGCCGGGAACCTGTAACCAGTCAAGCCGCTGATAGCGACCGACACATTACCGGTAGTCGGGCTGGAAATAGCCAGCGTCCACTCTTTGGCAGAGCCGGTCAAAGCACCCTTAGTTGCGGAACCGGTGCCGGATGTAATCGTGAAGTGAGTCGCTTGCAAGCCTGTGACATCCTTATCAAAGGTAAACTTAATACCCGTTGATGGAGTGCCACCAGATGCGCCGCCCTGCTGTACTGCTGAAACAACCGTAATGACTTTTTCAGAGTAGATATCGACCATTGTTGCCATCGTCGGGAATGAGTATCCGGAAAGGCCGCTGACTTTAATACCAACATTACCCTCAACAGGACTGGTAATCGCCAGTGTCCAGACTTTGCCGGATCCGCTCAGTGCACCCTTAGTGGCAGAGCCAGAGCCGCTTGACAGTGTAATGTGGCTAGCTTCAAGCCCGACAACATCTTTATCGAACGTGATCTTAATGCCGGTGCTATTGACTGAGCCGGCAGTGCCGCCGACCTGTTCAATCGAAGCAATACCAACACCCACTGCGCCAGTGTCAACATTGATCTTTACACCGTCCAGCTTTTTCTCGATCAGGAACAAGTCACCATAACGTCTGTTCTGGTACAAATAACCGTCACCCTGAGTATGAGCGCCTGGCTGCCAGAGATAGATAGCTGAGTGCTTCTGAGCGGCAATAACGCTGCGTGGATGCAGCAGGATCATATTGATCTGCAATGCACCTTGCGCCGGCGCAAAGCCGTCCGTGAAGTCGTACAGAGTTTTGAACCTATCTTTAGGCACTGATACGATCTTGACCTCATCCAGCGAGCGCACGGCACGGTTAATTCTGCCGTCATTTGCACCGCTGACAACAAGTGAACGCTGGATCTGCTGAGCGTTTTTCAACATGGTATTTACAGTAGCCGTGACGTACAAGATGCGCCCAGACTGCGGCACCCCTGCATCGTCCATATCTTCCATGAACTGATCAAAGACGGTTAATACATTTGCCTCAGACAGTGTAGTTGTATCTGCTAACTGGCTGAAAGTCGTTACATAGTCATAATAGATCTTTGAGTAACGATAAGCGTCCAGCTCCGGTATTGCGTGTTCTTCCTCAAAGGTATTTGTGGTATTGGCAGCCGACAAAACCTGATTGGTTTCGTCCACGTCCATTGCGTCAACTAAGAACTCAATATCCCTGTCATGGGACAGCTCTTTGATTTCCCAGTCGTTATTGACAGCGCCTCTGTTCCATCCGCCACCTCTGTTATGCTCTTTGTACCCACTCAAACTTATGCGTGGGATCTTGACTGTTTTTGCTCCAACAAACTTAACGCCGTTATCCGTCAAATCACCTGACGTTAGCTCCCGTGCGTACTTTTGTTCTAGGTTTTGTCTAAACTGTTCTGCATAGTTAATTGCCATAATTCACCTCATATTTTTATTCTGTGTTGCCGAAAATTGCGGCAAGCTGATCTGAACTAGCATTTGGCTTTTGCTGTCCAGGCGACCCGACTTTGAAGCCTGGTCTGTCGTCTTCGTCACCGCTCGTACTTTTCAGCTCTGGAACGTCCTTTAATACGTCCTCAAGGGCAAGCCGTATAGCTGCACCGTCAGCGTTTCCGTGTTCGTCAACGTCAACCTGAGTCAAGTCCGCAAGGCGAATCAGATAATCAATCCGATCTGCTTTAACGTTTAAACCTGTGGCCTGCACCATTGCCTCTGCTCTGATAAGCCGTGCATTGGCCAGCCTCATTGCCTCTGACTCTTTTGCTTCATAGCCCTGCAATTTCTGTTGCAATGCTTGTAAGTTGTTACGGTCTGCCTCTTCCTGCTCAGCTTTTGCTGCCTTATAAGCTGCGAAAGCCTCTTCAGCCTCAGCCTCTGTCATGCCCTTTTGCTTGAAGTACGATGTAACCGCCGCTTTAGCCGCTCTCTCTGAGCGTGCTGCTGCTATGCGGTCTGCTTCCTCTGTGTTAATACCGGCATTCTGGCCGCCGTCCGCCGCTCCAGCATCTTTTTCGCCGCTGTCTGCGCCTGCGTTAATATCAGCCTCAGCGCTCGGATCCCCAGCGCCGTCCGCTAGATACTGCAAATTGATCTTTCCCAACATGCGTGTTGTCCCTCCCGTTTTCAGCCCGTCGGCCATATTTTTGCCAGTAAGCGGAATTGCACCGCTTGTATTGCGCTTGCACCGGCATATAAAAAGCCGCCCAGCTATGCTAAGCGGCCTAATGTAGCGAAATTCCTTGTCAGCGCCAGTCTTTCCTGGCCGTCAAGATTATGCGGATCACCTCCTAACTGTCATTCAACAATAGGTGGTAATCGTTATTCCCCCTTATTCTCTCCCTTTGTGCTGAGATACACTAGAATGACCAGTGTAGCGCAAATAATAAGTGTTATCTGTACTGCTGTACTCATGCCTTTTACCTCGCTTTCTTAACTTGCGTCTAATAACCGCTCACGTTCTGGATTGCGCCTTAGCTGCGGATTCTCACTCAAGTGTGCCCTCATCCTGTCGTTCCACTCTGCAATCTTGCTCTTAGTTAGCATTTGCTCTTGTGGCGTTAGTGCAGCGGCCTCTCTGCGCTTCCATTTGCGGATTGTGCGCTCAATGTATCGCTGCTTTTCCTCTGCCTCGTAATTGGACTGTGTTTTGTCCCAGTCTGATTCTGTTGGGATCTGCGATACACCCTCAAAGAATGTCGATAACGGATGCCGGCAATTAGGCCCTAAAAAATGGCTAGGCGGCTTGATTGCCTCGCTTAATAGCCTGTGCTTACCATCTGGCTTACCATCTGCGAACACATCATCAATTAAGACTTTCCCCTGCCAGGGCAGACACGTTGGACAAGTGCTTGCCAGTGTCGGACTAATGACAAGGTATTCCCCCCACTGATTGCGCTTTGCACCCTCAGCTGTGAGCGCTGCCCTGCGTGAGCTGGTTCTGAGCGCCATCTCAACGTATGACGCAACATTGACCCTGCGCCCGTCTGAATACTCGATACAATTCAAGCCCTTTTCTGCTGCTTCGATTGTGGCCTTTTCAACGGCCTGTCTGAGCGTATATGATCCCGTCTGATATGCTATGTCCGCTTTGTGTATTATCTCGCTGTAAAGCGCCCCTGCACGCTGTGCCGCTGCATATCTGGCCATGTTCATATCTCTGCGTACGTCATTAAGGACAACCTCAATTTTAGGCCGGTTAATGTCAAAGAATGCCCTGTCACCTGCCGGCTCCAGAACAATATCAATAGTTTCTTGTGCTGTCTGATCAAGTACCCCGCCGGGCGTGATCTTAGGCGTTCTTATCCCTGGCTTAATCTCTAGCTGCGGCTTGATCTCAACTTCTACCGGATATGTAGGCCTCTTTGGCGCCTCTGCCATTGGCAGATACTCCCACGGTACCGGCTTACCCTGCAATATATAAGCGTCAACCATTGCATCATTGGCTGTTTTTGCGCCGTCCACGAATGATTGTGCTATCTCTTTGTCAATGACGGGATTAACAACATCAAATGTCCTGTTTACTTGCTCGGATAACTCACGTCTATACCGTCTTAGGTTTCTTTGTTGTATCGCCTGCCACTGTGTCCACTTGAAGCCCTCCCGTGTTTCCTCTAGCCTGTGGCGGTTCAGATTGCGCCTCATGCTCTTGAACAGATCCAGCTCCAGTTCTATCAGCAGATCTATCACCCAGTCTATCCATTGCATTATCTGTCACATCCTTGTCCAGTATCGCCGCCTCTTCAGGCGCAAACCCATGTGGCTTATATGACGGTTCTTCAGCCTCGATGATGCCTTTTTCTGCCTTGATTCGTGCTACCTCTGCGGCTTTCCAATCATCATCTTTTGTATTGCCCCATAACTCTTCAACCTGTGCTTCTATCGACATGATATTAGCGCCCGCTGCCACTGCCAGCGTTTCAACCTGCGCCTCAAAGCTAGGGTTGGCATACTCCCCAAAGTTGACCGTCACCTCATAATCTTGCGGCTTTTGTTTTATCAGTGTTGCATATGACTTCAGCGCAACATTTACCAATTTTGGTAACGCCTTTTGCAAACCGTTGATTATCTTATCCCTGGTATACAGTGTTGTTTTTTCCTTTTCCCTCTGTGCGTCTGCGTTGTCCAGCTTCTTAACGTCAATACCTAGCGTGGACGGGCTAATAATCCCCTGAAGCGCCATGTCTAAGTTGTTGATATAACTCCCCAGATAACCCTCATACTGAATGACCGGCTGCTCTGTCTGGATCTTGCTTTCTCCGTTTTCGTGCATACTGTCTGCTATGGCCGTGAACTGATTATCAAAGGGATTGATTGGAAGCGCCTTGCCTGTCTTAGGATCTCTAGGAATAAGCGACTCTGGTATATAGCGCTTGATCCTGCCTAATCTTATGGCGTCCTGCCACTGGCTTATTGTTTCGTCCAGAGCGTCAAAGGCGTCTGTTTTTAAGTCAAAGATAGATCTGCCCCTGCCTGGCCACTTAGGACTCGGATATAACTTCATTGGCACTGCCATGATAAAGTCATTGCCCGGATATGTGACATTAACCAATCCTTCAAGTTCCGGCACCTTGTTCATGTCAACCGTATTGCCGCTTGGATCCAGCAGTTCATAATTGACAAAACCTTTGCCGTATTTTTCAACTAGCGTATAAGTCTTCTTATCTGTTTCGTAACGGCTATAAAAGTGCACCTCTTGAACTCTGCCACGGTTCAGCTTGTAATCAACAAACTCACCGCTATAAAACTCAATAATCGGATATTCTGATAGCTCCGTATCAAAGCTAATCTTGAATGCTCCGTCACCTGCGACAAGCACCTCTTGTATCGCCTTTGTGATTAGGTCTTCAAATTCATTTTCCTCTTCAATGTCTTCCCAGATAGAAACACTCTTGCCTGCCGCCTTTTCATTGCTAAACTCTATGTCTAAAAGATCAGTAACAACAATATCGGCCAGAGTATCAACCATTAGACCTGGAAGTCCTGAATGCATCTTCCTGACGTTCATGCCCTTTGACGGACTGGATGCCCAGAACCTGGCAAGGCTCACCATATCGCCGCCGGCTGTACCTGCTTGCTTATAGAACTGGTCTAGCTCTGACGGATCACCCCTGTACCAAAGCCTATTTTTAGCAACGTTAGCTTCAAACGTGTTTATTTCGGTAATGACAATAGCTGTTCTTTGTGCCGGTAGAATATCCAGCCATGACTTAACCTTGTCTTTTACTGCATTTTTCACTGCATCTAATACCCCCATAACGCTATATGCCTCCCTTGATTAATCTAGGCTTGAACGGCTGGATTCCGTACTCGTCACTGTCCAGGCAGTCAACCGGATAGCTGCCATCATCAACCCTGACCCATTCTTTTTCTAGGTACTTGCCGCTGTCCCAGACTGCCATCTCATACGCCTGAAACCACGGTTCCATATGATCTGCTATCTTTTTGCGCCCCTGATTTATCAGTATTCGCATGGTATTGATCCGGTCTAAGATTCCGTCTTTCTTGTATGATGGGACAATCTGCATACCTCTAAGACCTGCATCATCTAGCGCTTTTCTTAATGCTTGTCTGAATAGCTTGTCCGCACTCTCAGCAAATACTGTTGAACTTGCAAGGCGTGGATATACCTCAGTCCACGGCTTAATGAACTGAGCTATGTCTGCTGCATATGCTGCATGATCCTTGCCGCTGTCTATGCCTTGCTTATGGTAATAACCATCAATGGCAACAACGCTGTCGTATTGCTGTGTAAAGCCGTTTAGCGTGGCAACCGTTGCGTCTGTGCCACCAACGTCAACCCCAACACTAAAGTCAATAAAGAACTGCTTTTTAATCCATCCTTTATCAACTGCTATCTCGCTATACTTGTATCCCTCGTAAATGCGCCCGTCTGCTGTTGTGCGCTGGCCTAATATGTCACGTTTGAACCACTGGCTATCTCTGTCATACGTTGCCAAAAGCTGCCTTAACTGCTCATCTGTGAGGCTCATGTTATCAGCAACGGTTAAATGCTCGCTGTTGTATCCGTATCGCCTATTAAGCGCTTGCTGTTCTGCATGGAAGTCTAAGACATCAAGATAAAACCAATGTCTAGGTGGCTTTGGATTGAGATCTAAGAATATCTGTCTCCGATTGCTGGCTGCTGTTCTGTCAAAACATTCCTGGACGAACGGCTGAGCGCATTCGTTGACCTCTGTAATGTATACGCTGCCTAAAGAAAAGCCCTTGATTCTGGCAACGTCATTGACCTTACCGCCCCCGGCAACAAGGACAATCTTTTCCCCTGTCTGCGTCTGGATATATAGAGCGTCAATGTTCTGATACAACCCCTCACGGCAACGGCCGGCAAAGATCCACTTTAAGCCAAACCCGTTGCTGTCGATAATGTTCATCTTAGCCGTGCCCTGAGTGTATCCGGCTGCTAAGTGTATCTTGTCTGGATGTGTTTCTAAGCTGACAGTCCAGGCAATGAGGTTAGTAATGTTCTTGCTTGCTCTCTTGCCGCCTTCCAACACGTTAAGCCAGGCAATCTGTGACCGGATAATGTAATCGGTCTGTTTCTTGTTCAATGGCGCATATGGGATCAGTTTATGTTGTGTTGCTGTTTTCGTTGCTGTCGCTACCGTCAACATCATCACCTCCCATGAAGTCCCTCAGCGTTCGCTCTGCTGCCGGGCTGTTTATCATGTCGGCAATGGCTTGTATCTGGCTTTGTGCTGCCTCGTGCGCACCGGATCCGGTCTTAATTGCTACCTCTGCCTCTATCTTTTCTGTTTCGGCCTTGAGGCGCTTCGTCCTGGCCGATTGTTCCTGCCTGTCAGCAAGTGTTACATCCTGACCAATGATGGTGCGGATTGTTTGAAGCGCCTTGTGATCCCCTCTTTGCATTGCCTTTTGCGTGACTGATAATATCAAGCCGTTTTCCATTGTCGGATCAAGCCCTAACGCCTCTAATTGCTGCTGTACTTTCTTGTCCGGAATGTTCAGAGCAAGCACTGTTTCCATCGCTTTTTTAAGGTTAGCTTTCTGGCGTCTAGCTCTACCAGAGGCCTTGCCACCCTTTGTTGCAATATCCCTGTGTTCGTCCTCTGTTCGCTCAGAGAATGGGATTAGGTTTTCTTGACCTTTCATGTGCTAATCCCCTCCCCTCATGAGGCAGCCATCAAAACATGATCCAGCCACTATTACCCAAATGTGGCTCCCACCTTGCACCTATGCCTTTAAGATCTCGCAATATGCTGCTTCTATTGCGTGGCAGTGTTGTATATAGCGAGTTTCTTTTCTTGTTGAGAATATTGTTGGGATCGTTTTCAAGCCGGATATTATTTCTGGCCTGAATGTAATTAACAACGCTCTGCTTGTTCTTGAGGCGTCCGTTCTTGCCGTACTCAACCCTGTACTCTTTGCCATCTACCCCAGCTATTGTTGCTTTAGTCTGTAATGACTGCCTCTTTGTAGCTGGTGGCACTGCGGCTGCCTTTGTGGACTTAGCACCCCGCCCACCCAACAACTGAAGATTGACTTGCAGCATAGCTCTTTCCTCCCAATAAAAAGCCACCCTTGCGAGTGGCTCTAGTCCAGGCTCTTAATACCTGGATCAATTGGAAAAAGAATAGTCTGAACTAACTCTAAATTAATTATGGGTCTGCTTGTGTGCTTTGCCTTTCCAGAAACTAGCGATCTCTGTACCCGAACTAAATACTAGGGCGAAAGGTTCTCTGACAAGCAGGCTACCTTGAAATTGATAAATACTTGAAGTATTATGTAATTGCGTTATTGATTTTATGGGTATTACTCAAAAGTCAAAAGGAGGAAGCTGATACCATAATACTTCGCTAGTATTTTATTTAGCTTTCTAAGGCGTCATTCTTTGAATGGCGCCTTTCCTTTTTCACTCTTAGTTTTTTAAAGTCCCTAGCCAACAAAAAGTCCCCTCCCTGGAGACAGTAAAAGAGCACAAAAAAGTGCCCGCAAAGACTTTTGCGAACACTTGTACACGTTAAGAATAATGCCTGTTTTTTAGCTTGTCAAGTTCAAATGGTGTCATCCGGTGTCATTCGGTGTCATTCGGTGTCAATTTTACGCCTAGTTAGTTTTGCATAAAGTGTATCCAAAGCTCGTTCTTTTAATCTCAGTGCTGTGCTTTTACTAATCTGCATCCTTTCAGCATAATTTTCTGTAGTTTCAGCTTGCATTACTAAGGCTGTGATAATTACTCTCTGTTTCCCCGGCAACTTTGTCAGGCAAAACATTAACTGATCAAGCACATGCGTTTTAGCCTTAATCGTTAGCAATGTTTCTCTGGTAATACTCCTAGCCTTACTGCATTTCTTAAGCAGGATATCAACTTGCTTGCCGGGATCAAATTGCTGCTGCACTACTACCCCGTTTAAATTATGTACCGGAGGGGAATAGATCTCATCCAAATCACGACTAAGCTCAACCAAAAGCGCATCAATCGATTCACGCTCTGCGCGATAGTGCCTAAGCAAATTAATCATTTCGGATTTGGTAATGTTAATCATTTTTACCACTTAACCGGTCAATGACAGTTTGAGCAATTACGACCAGCGCCAAAGCGAACAATGCAAGGACTGCAGACACGATAACGATGATAATAATTGCTAAGATTATTCCGGTAGTCATGATGTTGCCTCCAGTTTACGCCCGCAATTCGGGCAGTAGCTCCAATTAAATGCATCCATAACTTGACCGCCATGTTGGATATACCCGCAAACATTCAGGTCGTATTCCTCGCACCACTCGCACGGCTCAGTCCGGTACGCTTGCAGGGCTTGGATTGCAAGGTCAAACATCTTGGCATATACAGGTTCGCAATATCTAGTATTGTGATCTGAATATGCTTGCATCACTTTAATTGTTTCTCGTATGTCTTCATCCGTCACACTCAGCCGTGCTATTTCGGCGTCGATGAGCTGGATAAGCAGATCGCCCTTGCTCATGTCCTCTTGCCCCAATGCTGAGTAGCAGTCAACAATTTCGCTTCTCAGCCAGCTCAATCCCTCAATCGTCATTTTGTGCCTCCTCTCTACCAGCGAGCCATGAATCATAAGCTCTTCCTTCCGCCTTAATTCTTGGCTCTAGCTCAGCTCTAATGCGGTATTGCAGAGAATCTATTTCATTTCTTAACTTAGTTACTAGGCAGCCATTACACCCCGTAAACTCATATCGTCTTTTGCATTTGTCGCAAGGCGAATATTTAGTGTTCCACATACTCACCCCTCCCACTCCGTAGACGAATCCGATACGTTTTGCGGATTGTCTTTACTTTTAGTGTTACTTGAGTATTCATAAAGATAATTCATGGACTTGATACAATCAGGACAAAACCAACTTTTCCTGATACGCCCCCAACCTAACGGGGCTCCAGCGGTTGTAACTAGCTGTCTTCTGCCACATCGTGAACAATATACGTAGCTTTGCATCTCTATTCCTCCCACTCCGGCAGCGGTCGCCAGCGCTTAGGTCTAGGCATTTCCTCGTCTTCTGCAACATCGGTCTTATAGAACCAGCGCCCATCTTGAGCCATGTAGACAAGGTCACCATATTCATCTCGCACCAGCTCACATGGCTCTGGCGGTTCTGTTTCAGCATCCCGCCACCTGCAAGCGTCCAGGGCGGCTAGGATTGTGTTTCTGGACTCTTCCGATATTGCTGAATATTTCGGTATTGTTCCATCTTTATTGTCAAGCGAATAGCATCTTGTAGGTACAGTCTTTAAGTCTTCAATCGCCACCTCTATCCGCTCATTCGTCAGTTTCATCTTGTGCCTCCTATCTCATCTCATGAAATTACGCAACGCCAACAGAATGATATCTTGAGCACAATTCGGTGCAGGTTTGCACATGTCGGTAAAATACACACCTTCTGGAGCAATGCGTGCCGTTTTCCATTCCTCCACCCAATCCATGACCGCTTGTATTTCTTGATTGACGGTATAATCTGTGTCACTCATTCCTCCACCTCCACCCTCGTTGCGTTCAGGCAGTCAAGGCATTTGTTGACCACGGCTATAAACGCCTTGTCTCGCTTTAGCCGCACATCAAACAACATACAATGCAGTTCGTCTATGTCAGTAAAATTCAAAAGATAGTCACATCTATCGCAATATTCCTCGTCCGGCACTTCCACGTTCACGTTAATTTTCATTTCTCTTTCTCCCTTAGCCTTTTCCAAATATCCTCTGCAAGTTGACGGTTTTCCGTTGTTTTTGCATACTCTTTCATTGCCGCCATTGCTGCCGGATCACGATCAGGACGCAAAACGAATCCATCTTTCGCCTCCCTCACAAACTCCAACGCCGCAAGGCAGGTTTCATACACATTTATTGCCTCTTTGGCCGCCTTTTGTCTGGTATCGGACGCAGATCGCAGGCAAGTTTCAGCCCACCGAAGCTTATCGGTCACGCTGGCCGTGGCTTTGGCTAGACGATCAGATGTTAGTTTGTTGTTCATCCTCCACCTCCACATCCTCAAAGCAAAGCTGCTCATTGTATGGGATAAACTTATTCCCGTCCTTTTTGAGAATCACCTGATCTGTGTAATCTTTGTCTTTGTTGATCTCTTTGGAACTCTTGACATTGCAGCTATACTCAATGGGCTTTAATGATTTTTCATCTCCATCGTCATAAGCAGACACATCAATAGTCATTGTGATTCTTGACACCACATCTTCATTGGCCTCTTCAACGGCCAGCAACAATGCATAATCCAAACTTGATTTAATTTTCTTAAAGCACTCGAGGTCGTTAGGCTTCATCCCGGCCTTCCGTTTCACTCGCGCGCGAGCACCGAGTATTTTCCGAGTATTCTTCATCTGGCTCCACCACTAAATACCCGCAATCAATTAGCTCTCTAGTGGCGTTATTGAACGCCAACCTTGAGTTACCCATCGTTCCATATCTAGTCGTTCGTCCGTATGTTGATCCAACACCTATCTCTCGAAGTTTTCTCTTAATGTTTGGATCATTTTCTTTTTCAAAAGCCGTCTGGAGCCTGTTCCTCATAGCTCTAAGCTCGTTTAATTCTCTATTCATCACCATCTGTCACCTCTAAAAAATATTTGCCTTTCTCGTAGCTTACTTTGACCGTACATCCTTGAACCTGTAACTCTCTAATGCGTTTATTCAGGTCTTTTCTTTTGACTTCTTCTTTCCACATAAACCCCGGCCTCCCATTCCCGGTAAAGCTCTATCCAGTCATCCAGCTCCATAGTCACTAACCATGAGCAATGATTCTTACGGTGCATGACTACTGGAAGATTATCTGCTGCCGCATCTCTCTTAGCCTGAGCCATTGCGTCATAGAGATTGAGCCTCTCAACTCTCTTGACCTCTAAATGCAGACCAGGCAGTCCTATAACATCAGCATCACCAGAGGCTCCACTGTATTGCTGGCCCCGGCGGCAGTCATAACCGTACTCTCTCAGCTTTCGAGCGATCTCTTGCTCTCCTCTGCGCCCTTTATGTTTACTGTTGATCATTTTGCGTGTCACCTTCACCTTTTATCTTTGGATACTGCAAGCCAAAGGCAGCATTGTAATCAACGAAGGTATCCGAGCCTTCGTAGTTGCCACGATTGCTTGATCTGCCTGTATTTTTATTGGAACCCTGCTGTGTCTTTTTCCGGGCGTACTCTAGCTCACGCTTTTTGAGATCAGCCATAGTCTTTACTCCTTCTGCTATTAAATTGTTTACAATAGCCTGTAAATAACTAAAGTTCTGTACTCCTTGATCCCTTGCCATATGCATAGCTGATATGATTACTTCTTTCTCTAGCCCGCTTTCCTTTTGCCAGTTGTCCATAATCGATAGCTGCCTGCTAGATGGATCCCGTTGAATAATTTCACAGTAAGCCTTGAGGACAAGATCAACTTCCGGCTCTTTATTTAAAGTTTTGGTATCTTCAAGATTTTTAGTACTATTACTATCTTTACTATCTTTACTTACTTTACTTTCTTTACTTGCTATCGATTTTGATGGCATTTGCTTAGCGTTTGCTATGCGTTTGCTATCCTTATCTATGGCATTTGCCATGATTTTGCCCTTTTTTTGAGATCGCCAACGTTGAGCAGCTCCTTTACGGCCTGCCTCAGATCTGGCTTGCGCTACCTCGTCTTTGTACACCATTCTTCGCATCAGACTTTCGGAGTAGAAACACTCACCGGTATCAGTGAAGGCAAATAACCCGAAATCCTCAACGACGGATTTTATAAGCTTCGCGTCCGCACGAAGGTCAAAGGCTATCATGTTATAATCTTTGACACTCATGTAGTTGCTACTATCCCTAAGGCGTTCAATGATCATGAAGTAAACACCATATCCTGCTGGGCCGTGCTGCATTCGCAACTTTAGAATTTTCTCATCATTTCTGGCATTTGAATCATGGCTAAAAAAGTTAGTATATTTAGCCGGTTCTGCCAATGTATCACCCCCTTAAGACCATCCTTCCAGCTGCATTTATAGCGTTATCCCTATTGTGGCCAGCCATTTAACAGCCGGTAGTTTGCTCTCTTGGCGTTCTTCTGCTTGCGAGTCCATCATCCTTGCAAAGCTTTTGACCATGCTTACATCTTTTTCAGAGGTTACATCCGGGAAGAAATAACCACCTGATGCCTTGGAAATAATCACATAGTCTTCGCGCCGCAAGTCGTTGATAATCCTCTTAACTGCGCGCTCGCTAATGCCTGTATAAGCAGCTAGATCTTTTAGCAGGATTGCCTTGTCACTGCCAGTAGGGATCCAATCAAGAACTTTATCTTTCCAAGTCATAATCCTGTCTCCCAATTAGCGGCACTATCCGAAAAACAACTGTTCAACATCCTGCTGATCTTCTGCCTCGAAAGGAAGTGGAGTATCGTCAGCAGAATTGGGAATTGACATGGGTTCTGCCTCTTCAGTTTCTTCAACGGGTGTAATATCTTTGAAAATCTCATTCTCCGGATTGTCTATATAATCTACGACTCCGTCATCCCGGATCACTCCCATATCGCCGGCGTAAGCTGTCTGCATTTCAATCGACATCAGCCCCCACTTACTGATCAACTGGCGGATCATGGTTTTTTGAGCCATACCGTCAAAGTTTTTGCTCCAGAATGTGTAAGATCTCTTGTTGGCTAAGTCTGAGGCATAGCCCTGGCTGTATGTTTTTGCGTGAGCTTCCATCTGTTCACGGCTCCAGTACAGTTCCTTTCTGAATCCGTTCAAAAGCTCAAAATAGGCAAAGTAGCCAATAGTTTTTGCTTTCTCACGCTCTAGCGGATCAGTGATTGCTTGAAACTCGCCCTTCTGAAGAAACGGATCATAGCCGATTAGCTCTCCATCTTTAACACAGATAACATCAATATCTCTGTACTGTCCTGAGCGGATAGCAAGCTGGATATAACCTTTATATCCCAGTTGGAATTGTGCAACCGTAATGCCCTTTTTGTTGTCCTTAAATGGCACCATATAAAATTGGCCTAGCTGTGGTGACGGACTCAATTTAAGCGCCTCGCCCAGTAGCGCTGCTGATAAGATGGATCCATAATCGCAAGATGCTAATTGCGGATTAGTACCCACTGCTGTGACTATTGATGTGATAAATCTGTCACCGTCCTTGCCGGCCACAATGTCATAAACTTTCTGTCTTACTGCCGGCAAGGCCATAAATGTTGAAAATGATTGTTCTGTTTTTGCTAATGTATTTTTATTTGCCATGATTAATACCTCTCTTCCTTTTCTTGGATATTGATATCTATTTTGGTATCCCACCTGGATTTCATTGCCTCTGAAACAGTAGTAATGAAATCTTTAGTGAACTTGTCCACAAACTTGCTTGTCATTAGCGCATCCCTGATTATCTTTCTAATTTCAGGGCGTCTTTCATCCATTATTTTCACAATTTCAGCTTTTGTTTCTTCTGCAAGCATGTTTCTGACATAGTATTCAAGCAATGTGTACTTGTTATCATTTCTGTAAGATGAAACTTGCCCTTTCTCATCAACTTTTTGATTTAGTACACTATTTACTATCTGGCTCACAATCTCATTTTTGCCGTTTAACGCTTCGGATATTCCCATAATGACAGTCTGCTTTACTGCCTCTGCCAAGAAATCCTGGTTTACATCCAAGCTAATGCCGGCAATCTTGCTGCTGGTGTTGGTACTCATTATTGACTCTCCTTTATTTGTTCAAATTTGATATTTTTAGCTTTCATAAAGTTGGATAGCTCTAGTAGCTGCTCTTTAGTTCCTGTCACCTGGAAGCAGAGAGTATGTAATACTTCTTGTTTAACTTCGGGCTCTTTACTCTCAGAGCTTTTCCCAGCATCTGCTACGGCCTTTGCCTTTGCTTCCAGCTCAGCATTACGCCTTTCTTGCTCGGCTTGTCTCTCAGCTTCAAACTTTGCTTTTTGCTCTGCGATCTCTTTTAGTTGCTGTCCTTTTGAAATGGCTGCCTGCAAGTCAAGCGTTCGGCCTAGCTCTGCTCGCATCTCAAAGGCATATGGACTGTTCATGCCGTCAATAATCTTCAGCGCCTCTGATACGCCGTTTAACACCTCATCAATCTCAGTAGTGATACTGGACATGGACTTAGATACATTGCCGTATTCGGCTTTTACAACGCTTTCCCAAGCAATGAAGCCGTCCAGATTAAGCTCTGCTGCTTTCTCATTGAAATAGGCTTCGCATTCAGCTATCTTTGCGGTTCTGCGCTGTTCCTCGTAGTCTTTGATCTGCCTGTCAATATGGTTTATTGGCTCATCAATAAGCGCTGTAATCTCTTTGATCTTTTTCTCAAAGTCGTTATACGGTTCCAGGCACTTAGCCTTGACTCTTTTTCTTTCATCTTCCATTGCAGTTTTCAGTCTGCGTAAGTCGGCTACTGTGCGTTTACCGTCAGTTAATGTTTCCGGAGTGAAGACTAGCTTTTTGTATTTTTCTAGCTCGTTCCCTATTTGTGTTTTTAGTTCCTCATGATTCCAGTTGATCTGTTCTATAAAGTCTTCCGGTTTCGGTGAATAAATAATTAGCTCCATAGATTAATCCTTCCTTGCTTAATTGTTTTGATTAGATAGGCGGCAGCTTGAGAGGTGGTCTTTCTTTGCGTTCCACATAGCCCCAGAACTTAATCTCAGCTGCCAATAATGCCCTCATGTCTGCCTCGTAATCTTTGCGCTCAAAAAAGTAATGCCGTGTAATTAAGCGAATATCTTTGCCCCATACGGTTTTTAGTTGCGCCTTGAGAATTGCAAAGTCATAGCCAGTCACTAAAAGGCTGTGCATGACCTGGCAAAAGTAATTGTCCGGCACCCTGTCATTCCACAATTCACGCTGCATTGACTGTAAGACGCTTGTAGTTTTAATCTCTAAAATGCCCTTGCGCTTGTTCGGATCGGTCAGCTCACCATCTGGACTGCAACGTAAAAACGGCAAACGCTTATTAATCAAAAGTTCATGTTTTTTGTAATAGACTTTGTACTCTGGAAAATCTAACTTGAACAGCTGGCGCAAACTGCTTTCAGCCGCCAGACCATACTTGACAGCCTCTTTGTCTGATATGTCTGCCGCCTCTTTTCGTCCGGTCTTTTCCAGCCATAAGTCATTACTGGAGCGCCAAGGATTCATGCCGACAATGCAAGCGGCATCGCTGCCTCCAATACCATGCAGACGATCAGCAAGCCACTCCCCACGGTCTTTGCATTGCTTCCGTGTAAAGGTCATGACCCCACCACTTTTGTTGCTCTCGTGTTCCATCTGCGTGTAACACCGATTACTGCGCTTTCGTACCACTTCTCATCAGCCATTTTCCCAGGCCGTGAATTATGGAAATGCAAGACTAACTTGCAATGTTGGCACTCGATTGATATAAGGCCTCTTCCCTCTAGTTCATTGGCAATAAAGCTATTTTTGGGGGTTATAGTCAGCTGCCGTGTTGTTCCACATATTGGACAGCCCCTCAATCCCTCCGGCTTGTCATATATGCCCTCGAACAGGTCATATCTAAAATCTTCCGTTGGCTTACTCATAATTTTTCCTTTCTTAGTTGTCTGCATCCAACTTGTATACAAGCCAGCCAACAAATACACTTACAGCGCTTACCAGGATCCACTCACCGCCAACGGCAAAGACGCCCCGCTGCTGCCAACAAATAGCGGCTGTGAATACTCCCAGAGCCAAGAACATCAGCAGAGCATACGCAATACTTATGCCCAGCCAGAGCCTCTTTTGCTTCCGCTCCAGCCGTTTAAGCTCTTGCCTTTCCCTATAAAATCTGGCGTCTAATTCTTTGAAAAGAGGTGCGCTCACGCCGTAATAAATACCGCCCTCTGGACTCATATACACACCTGTATCCGGCATATCGGTTTCCAGCTTGGGATAGTTGATCTCAATTTTTGTATCTTGTTTCTTATCCATACCTCTCACCTCTATAACCTTTCCGGCTCTTCGTATATATCTGCCGGGAAAGCCAGATACATAGATGTTTTGGGGATGTTTAGATAGTCAAGAATCTTGTGCATTTCCTGCCTAGTCCAATCTTTCTTGCCGCTGAAACGGTTGGTTATTGTAGACTCTGATACGTGTATCAGATTGCAAATGTCGGCTTGATTGCAGTCATGGAATGCCATGACAGACCGCAAATAGCGATATGTTTGTTTTCGTGATATACTCTTCATAGAAACTTTCCTTTCTAAGTTTCATTCCTGAGGAATAGGTCAACCTCTCTCGTGCCTGTTCCTCTTTTTTTGTTTTGCGCCCTTAAGTTGTAGTAGTATTCCTCAAAGTCTGGATCCTCTGTTTCCTCCTGTTCTTCTTCATCTCCCCAGAAGTCACGCCATGTGACGCCCGGCGGGTAGTTATCACTTAATCCGCTCATTAGTGCCTCCTTTCTTTTAATCGAATTAAATACCGACATAGGCCTTCAACTGCTCCCACGGCGTAGGTTTGTAGATAGGCTCCCATGTGAAATCTTCAGGCTTTTCGCTGTAGAGGAATTCATGCAAGACTCCAGTTGGGCACTCAACAAACCCGTATGTCTTCCTGATCTTGTGCAGTCTTCTATGCCAATTAAGCCAACGTGGATGAAATGCTTTATGGCATGCGTGGCAGTAACAATACTTTTGCTCCTTTTTCATTGTTTGCTCCTTTCTTTTGTTTAACGATTAAACACTTACAACAAAAAAATTTCTTCTACTGGTGTTTCAAGCGCTTTAGACAATGCTTTCAATGTGCTTGTCTTGACTATAATAGAAGTTTTATTTTCTATTGCACTGATCGTGCCCCTTGAAATATTAGCCTTTTCAGCCAATTCTTCTTGGGTCAGGTTCTTTTTTTCTCTGAGTTCTTTCAACCTGTTTTCCATAGCTACCTCCCTTTTGAATATTGGATTGAACATAGTTTAACGGTTAAACAAAATCATGTCAAGCGCATTATTCAAGTTTTACTTGATTATTTGTTCAATCTACCTTACAATTGTGTTACAGACTGAACAGTGTAAATGATAGGAGCAAACAAAATGACATTAGGGCAAATTATCTCTGAGTTCCGCAATAAGCACTCAATGTCTATGGATAAATTCTCTGAATTGTCCGGTCTAAGCAAAGGCTACATTTCTATGTTGGAAAACAATAAGAACCCACGTACGGGCAAGCCTATTATACCGTCCTTAGATATGTACAATAATGTTGCAAAGGCGATTAACGTGTCACTAGATATTCTGCTTGATATGGTAGACGATAGTACCGAAATATTTCTTTCCTCATACAAAGACATATCTAAAAATGAACGGCGCCTATTGAGCGTTTTCAAACGGCTGGATGATGTCGGGCAAGCTGCTGTAATTAACACAGCAGACGGTCTTGAAGCCTCCGGCAAGTACGACCGTCCCGCTGAGGATAGCGCAGCGGTAATCTCAGAGCCTGTTGCTGCCTATTCCGTTGCCAGAGCTGCTGCAGGTGCTGGAGCGCTCAATGACGGTTATGCAGAGCCAGAGATGCGCCTGATCAAGTCAGAAACAATTCCTGCACATGATGCAGTGATTGACATTGTTGGTGACAGCATGGAGCCGTCAATCAAAGACGGTGATGTTGCTTTTATTTGCTATAATTACGAAAAGAAAGACGGCAGACTGTATGCTGTCAATGTTAGAGATGAAACAGTTATTAAGAGAGTGTATTTTTATTCAGACCATTCTGTATTAGTATCAGACAATCCTGCATATGAAGACAGAATCATAACAGAGGCAGACAACGCCAGTATTGCTGGTGAGGTTGTCGGGTGGACTACACCAATTAGAGAATGAGGTTAAACATGGAAGATAATACTAAAGTCAAAAAGAAACGCCCTATATGGTTTTGGGTATTAATCGTGGCTGTTGTTATAGGCGTTATCGGTGCCATTGCCGGAAGCGGTGACGACAAAGACAAGGCAAAGACTGATACCACAAAGGCAGCAGCGGAAGCCACAGAGAAAGAGGTTAAACAGACAGAAGCTCCCGTTGAGAAAGACGGTTACTCAGTCGGTGAAACCGCTGAAGAAAAGGGAGTCAAGATCACGTTCCTCAAGTGCGAGGAATCAGAGGGTAAAGAGCTGTTTGAGCCGGATGAAGGAAAGATATTTGTCATTGCAGAGTTTGAAGTTGAAAATAACTCAGATGATGATATTTCCATCAGCTCCATAATTAGTGTCAAGGCATTTGCAGACGATTATGCCGTTGATACTGACCTGTCTGCATCCGTGGTAGCCGGCGATAGTCTTAACGGGAAAGTAGCTCCCGGAAAGAAACTCAAAGGCACATTAGGCTATCAGCTTGATAAGGATTGGAAAAAACTTGAGATTGTAATTAACCCGTTTGCTTTAAGCAAAACTGAAATGAAATTCGTTCACGAAAAATAAAAAAATGCCGTCTAGCTCGGCAAAGCATTTAGACGGCAAAATGTTTGTTGTAAGCTAGTGCGCCTACACTTGGCATTATATCACATTGTCGGCAGGCGTCCTAGCACTTAGTTAGGAGGCTTTTTCATGAGCAGGGTATTAGGTATCCCTAAGTGGGACGAAAAGCGCCGGGAATGGCGTCTAGGCGTGCGCAACAAGGGTAAGCGTACCACTGTCACATCCAAGCATAAGTCGCAGCGTAAAGGGCAAGCAGAATGTATACAAAAGGCGCTGGCATGGATTGAAAGTTCCAGCATACCGGACAATATCCGTTTTATGGACGCATGGAATGAGTACCTGGAATATTACACGAATAAATTTAAGATCACATCCGCAAAACAGCTAGAAAGCAGAGCAAAAGCTCATCTTATCCCGGCATTCAAGGCTTACCGTATGAAGAACATCACTAAACGTGACTGGCAGGGAGTTGTTGACAGAGCGTATGAGAATGGCGCTAAGTCCCATAAGACGCTGCGTGGCATTGTCGCAACAATAACGCCATTCTGTAAGTGGTGCGCTGCTAAGGGATACATAAGAGATAGTGACGTGCCTATTTACTTTGACTATCCAACGACCGAACTATCCAGACAAAAGAAAATATTGCAGCCAGACCAGCTAAGGTTACTATTTAGCCCGGAAGTTGATAATGATAACTTTTACATATTCTGCTTCCGATTTCTGACAGTCACTGGTTTGCGCCGTGGCGAATTGTGCGGCCTGAAAACAGAAAGAGATTATGACGGCGAAACAATCACGATCAGGGAATCCGTAAGCCATGAGCAATATATCACTGACGGTAAGACAGCTCAGGCTAGGCGGACAATCCAGCTTACAGATATTGCCAAAGAACAGATCAAGCGCCATCAAGAAAGAGCGCCCGGCGGCATATACTTGTTCAGCAACGAACATGGACAAAGAATATCCCCCAGAGTTATAAGTAACAACTGGCGTAAGTTCCGGGCATTACACGGCTTCGATATAACACTGCACGAGCTAAGGCATACATTTATATCTTACAGTCGCTTGCGTACCACAATCGACCTTGAGGCGCTTAAGCAGTTATACGGACATTCAGCAGACATGGATACAGAGCGTACATATGTTCACTCCATTCTAAAAACGCCGGAAGAAATTGCAGCAGAAAAGCAACAGAAAAGAGCTATGGCGAAACAGCTTAATAACGTGTTCCAAACAGTCATTGACACACAAACCGACACACAAAACGGTTGAAAGGTTGATAATTAAGGCTTTTACCTGAATCCCTCCTTCTCCACCAAAATTCCTTGAAACCCGTTCACCTCAATGGTTTGCGGGTTTCGTACTTTAAAATTTTTCTTTCAAACAAAGCCGCATCTCAAATTTCCTTCTTGACATAGGAGTCCAGGAAAATGTCCACAACCCGATCTTCTCAATACTTGATTGATAAAACATTAGATAGATGGTAATACAATTGTTTAAATATAACTAAGCAGGTATAATATACGGGATTTTACCCTAAGGATGAAGATATGATCTTATCAATAATGGCTTATACCATTAGCTTTCTTTACATGCTCTTTGGTATATACACAATATCGCTTAATAAAAGAGGCACCATAAACCGTTTATTTTTTCTGATAACAGTTTCGTTGGCGCTTTGGTCCTTCTCATATTCCGTTGCTCTCACAGCCCACACCGCTGAGGAGAGCATTTTCTGGCGCTGTATCACAGTTTTCGGTTGGGGAATCATTTACAGCATCGTTCTACACTTCGTATTAGTGCTTGGAAAGAGCCGTTTTTTAAAGAGACGAGCGACCCTTGTTGTAATTTATTTACCTGCAATAATAAATGTCATTTTGTATGCCCCATTTGGGGTTTTTGGTCCCAAGCAGTACAAAATGATACCGACCGAATTCGGTTGGGTAAACACATCTCCTACAACTGCAGACTGGTATTGGCTGTTTTTTTACTATATTGTATTTGGGGTTGTCAGTATCATATTACTGTTTCGTTGGTTGGGAAAAGTCGAGTCTAATACTTTTTTAAAAAAGGATGTATTAAAATTCAAACTTTCCTTTTACTTAACAGTTTTTTTGGGCATAGTAACAGATATCTTACCTGACATTTTAGAAATAAAATATTTCCCAAGATAACAATTATAATTCTTTTTATTCCGACGATAGCGATGTTTTCGGCATTAAAAAGTTTCGGATTGTTTTTAGAAAGGGGAAAGACAGCACCCGCATTTTTAACATACGGCAGATTAATGAAAAACGACCGATTGATATTGTTTAGAATAATCGGATACGTTTTTATAACGAGCGGTGCCATATCTTTTTTTATAAGATTTTTCATAATGAGAGGCTCATTAATAATTGAGTTATTACTCTCTTTAAGCCTGACATTTACAGGGATATTATCCATGCTTATACCAATTGTTATAAAAAATCAGGTAAATCAAAATACCATGTTCCTGTTAATATCTTTTGCGGGTACAATTTATTACTTATTAAGATATTTTAATGAGGGTGCGATAACTGTATGGGCGATATATGTTTTATTCTTTCTGCTTACGGTTATTCTGGAAAGTAAAATCCATTCCATTATCTTTGGTGTAGTAAGCATGGTTGTGCAAATTATTTTTTTCATAACTAAGCCGGAGATTGTTGTCACTTTGGGCCGTACCGATTATGCGGCAAGGATTGCCATTATTGTACTTTCTTATGCAATTACGCAATTTTTAATGACTCTGCAGACAGTGAGAATGCAGAAGTATGAAAAGTCCACAAGGGAGCAAAGTGTCCTTGAAAGAATTTCTTCCAACTTTATTTCCTTTAACAAAGAAGAGGCTGAGGGAAAATTCAATGAAATGTTTGAAATGTCCGCCGAAATTCTAAATTTTGACTATGCATATTTATTAGAAATAAGTCCCGATAACAAAAACACAACCTTCGTAAGTACATATGTTAATTGTGCTTTGGCTGAGGGTTCACAGCCTTACTATTCGGAAGTGGATGCTAAGAATGCAATATTATCCATTGTCGAATCTGTAATTACTCACAAACAACCTATAGTATGCGACGATATTAGAGATATTTCTATCCGAGAATATGAGGCTGCAAGAAACTACTTTATGTCAAAGGGAATCAATTCATTTTCCGCACTGCCTGTAATTATTGATGAGAGAATAAATGGAATTCTTATTGTTGAATATTGTAGCATTACCGATACATATACCTGGGAGAATCGACTACCTATTTTAAAAATTTTAACTAATGTCTTGGCTGATGCAAATAAAAAGATACTGTACGAAGAAAGGCTGCATGAATTCGCTTATTTTGATGCGGCTACAAAAATGCCCAATTTAAATATGTTTAAGAAAACATTGGAATCAATTCTGCACAATGAAGAAGAACTAAAGAAAATAGCAATTTTGGATATTGAAATAGAGAATTTAAAGCCGATTAATGAGACCTTCGGCCATGACGTCGGAACACAGGTAATAATAAAATCCGCGTCAACCCTCGAAAATCTGTTTCAGGATAGCATCATTATTTCAAGGACAGGCTCAAAAGAGTTTATAGTTGCTCTGCCCTACAGCGACAATAAGGATGAAATAGCGAACAGGGCGAAGGAAGTGATTAACACCTTCTCACAGCCCTTGTTGACCGAAACGGGAGTAAAAGCATTATTTGTTATTATCAACATAGGCATATCTTTATATCCGCAAGACGGAAAAGATGTAATCTCTCTTTTGGAAAGTGCCGAATTGGCGGGAAATGAGGCCGAACATTCCGACGATAAGATTGTTTTTTATACCCCAAGAATAAAAGAACACATTACGGAAACCACCTGGCTCACTAACAGACTCTTCAGCTCATTACAAAACAATGAATTTTACTTGGAATTTCAGCCTCAAATCAATCTTGCAACGGAAAAAACCGTCGGCATTGAAACTTTACTCAGACTGACGCCTGAAAACGGTAAAATATTGGAGCCCCCTAATAGATTCATCCCCATACTTGAAACCACAGGGTTGATTAACGATGTGGGAGCCTGGGTGCTTAAACAGTCGATAGCAGCACATCAGAGGCTTGTAATGAAGGGATTTGAACCCCTTCGCTTTTCCGTAAATATTTCGGCTGTTCAGCTCCAAAGGGATGATTTTGTGGATTCCGTTTCAAAAATTATTGAAGAGAGTCAAATAGAGCCGAAGTATATCGAATTAGAAATCACGGAAGGTGCGTTGTCTGAAAATTTATCGGATACGATAGACAAAATATCGGAATTGAAAAAGTTGGGAATAAGTATCGCCCTTGACGATTTCGGCAAGGGATATTCATCACTACATAGATTGGAATCTATACCTTTTGACAGAATAAAAATTGATAAAAGCATTACCGACAATATCGATTTAGAAAGAAAAAAGGCAACCGTAACCGAAATGGTTGTCTCGTTGGCCAAGGCCCTTAACGCTCATACTACTATTGAAGGTGTGGAAACAAAGGATCAAGTCAATTTTTTAAAAAGATTGAGATGTGATGAAATACAAGGTTATTATTTTTCAAAGCCTTTATCCATCGACAGATTGGAAGAATTCCTTAGAAACGAGACTTAACTTTGTTACAAAATAACCGTCTTTACTTTGAATCCATATCACCTTATTTTCACCACGCCCCCGGCAAAAGAATACCGAGTTTGATTGGAAATCGTTTTGGCTCATGTATTTCTTCCCAACGTGTTATAATATAAATGGTAACTAATCAACAGTACTTGGTTGAGAATAATCTGTGGTATCAGCTTGTAAGAAATTACTAGTTCAAGTAGAAGAGTCCAATAGTGAATATTTAAGATTAGGAGGTAAGCTATGCCGTCATATTTTCGCCATCCGTTGATATTCTTATTACCATATTCAAAAGCACTTGGTAATGACCGTAAAAAAAGGATTCGCCTATTGCTGGCAATTTGCCATATTTTATTTGCTATAGGCTGGATATTCTTTCTTGTACAACTGTACTCAGCTGAGAATCAATCAGAACTTATTCTCCCTGCAGCCCTAATGATGTCTTTGAGTTTGCTGTTTTTTGCGCTCGCAATATTATTTTGGGATGTTTATTGGCTGTTCAGAAACGATATAGATGGCGTTATCAGTGTTTTAGACGTCTGGAACAAGGAGAAGGAGAAAGGGAAGCCGC
>JGI24710J26742_10000224_pt1 | contig 52164 bp, 49 predicted proteins | sample BioPla2DNA2_FD_26742 | JGI IMG/M metagenome (IMG submission 26742) | reverse complement strand
TCTTCCTGATGATGAATATTTTTTCTTTAAACTAATGGATCTTAGTAGGGTAAAATATCAAAGAGATATTAAATCCCACAAGATTTTAACTTGACCCAAAATTTTTCATATTTTTTTTAATTTACAGTTTTTTATACATAAAACGGCATATATATATGCGATTTAAATTATGAAAAATCACATTTTTTTAAACCACTTGTGATCGGATTTACTCCTGACAATTTATCTTTAATAAGTGACCTATACTGTAAATAATGCACATATTTTTTTGTTAAGTGTTCTTTAAACGGAGGTTATATGTCTGGAGCTTTAGCTATGATCCTAGCAGGTGGTGAAGGCACTCGACTTATGCCACTTACACAGTCACGAACGAAACCTGCAGTTCCTTTTGGTGGTAGTTATCGCCTTGTAGATTTTGTGTTAAACAACTTTGTTAACTCAGGCATCATTAAAATCTTTGTGATAACCCAATATAAATCCCAGTCACTTATGACTCATATAAAAAATGGCTGGCAGGTAAGTGGCATCAACGGAGCATTTATCGACATCCTACCAGCACAGATGCGTGTATCGCGCGAATGGTATCAGGGAACTTCTGATGCCATCTTCCAGAATTTAAGTTACATTGACGGTCAGTTCCCCGACAATGTCTGCATCTTTGGTTCGGATAATATCTATAAAATGAATGTACGCGAGATGCTGACCTACCACAAAATGAAAAACGCCGATTTAACGGTCTCTGCAGTCAAAATGAAAGCAGAAGAATGCGCTAAAAAATTTGGCATTATAGAAGTAGATAAAGACAATAGAATGATAGGCTTTGAGGAGAAACCTGAAAATCCCAAAGAAATTCCTTCTGAGCCTGGATACTGCCTTGTGTCTATGGGTAATTATGTTTTTAAATATGAGGTGCTCCGCCGTGAGCTTATTGCAGACAGCCAAAAGGAAGATACACACCACGATTTTGGAAAAGACATTATTCCTAAGCTGTACAAGGAAGGTAAAACCTATGTATATGACTTTAGTAAAATTCATATAGAAGGTGAACCTAATTCCTGCTACTGGCGTGATGTAGGAACAATTGATATATATTGGCAGGCTCATATGGATTTGCTTGGTAATTATCCAAAATTCAATCTGCAGAATCCTCAATGGGAATTGCACACTTACTATCCTCCTCTACCTCCTGCTAACTTTACAGATACCGTCAACAATGAGTCTCATGTGTCTATGTCTATGATTTCTGCAGGATGCAAAATTGAAGGTGCAACCATTAACAAATCAGTGCTTGGATTTAGATGTACGGCCTGCGATGGTGCAAGCGTAGACGGTTGCGTTCTTATTGGAGATAATTATATTGGTAAAAATGCCAAGCTAAAAAATGTGATTCTCGATCGTAATGTTCAGATTGGCCCTAACTTTGTTTTAGGCTATAACAAAAAGCAAGATCACGATCTGATAAAATCACTGAAAAATTCAATGATAACGTTTTCAAAAAATGGCATAATAGTTTTACCAAAAGGGATAAAACTCGGATTTGACTAAGTGAGGTTTGCGTGAATATCTTATTATTATCATCCGAAGTAGCAGATATCATGAAATCCGGTGGTCTTGCTGATGTGGCAAAGGCTTTACCACTACAGTTACAAGCAGATGGTCACGATGTTCGCGTGGTTATGCCTTGCTATACATGTATAAAAGGATATGATAATTTTCAGGTAATAGGAGAATGTGTCTTAAATGAGACTAATCCAAATCCTGAACTTCATATTCCTTACAAAATCCGCAAAACATACTTAAATAAAGTAGTTGAAGTATGGCTTATTGACTGCCCAAGATACTTCGATAGAACCTCCATGTACGGAGATAATAACGAAGCGTATGCGGACAATGGCGAGCGCTACGCTTTCTTCTCAGCTGCCGCTTTGGACGCCTGCACAAGAATCAACTACTGGTTTGATATTCTGCACTGCAACGACTGGCATACCGGTATTGCACCAATGCTGCTACGGATAAAGTATAATAACGATCCTTATTTAAGACGTGCCCGCTCTGTACTTACCATTCATAACGGAGCTTTCCAGGGAGCTTTTGACAGAAGTCAAATCTCAATTATTCCTGAAATTGCCAATATCTATAACGATAAGATAACTCAAGGCTCCTACATTAACTTCTTAAAATGTGGTGTCTTCTATGCTGATAAAATCAATACTGTAAGCCCAGGTTATGCAGCTGAGCTTACCACCTATTTAGGTGGTCATGGTATGACTCAAAACTACCTGGACAGACAGTCAGATTTATCAGGTATCGTCAATGGCTGCGATTACTCAGACTGGGATCCAAAGTCGGATCAGTTGCTACGAATCCGTTATGATGTTCAGACTATTGATCAGAAAATTCTTGGTAAATACCTGCTGCAAAGAAAGCTAGGTTTTGAAATGGGTGATACCCCATTATACGGAATGGTCGCAAGATTAACCGACCAGAAAGGTATCGGCCTTCTAATCTCAATTTTAGACAGATTCCTAGAGCACAAGGTTCAGCTTGTTGTTGAAGGTACAGGCGATCCTGCTCTGCAGAAGGCAATGCAGGAAATAGCCGATAGACATCCTGGCAAAATGGTATTCCAGCCAGTTTATAACAATACACTTGCCCATCGGATTGAAGCTGCATCAGACTTTTTCTTAATGCCATCAATCTTTGAGCCTTGCGGATTGAATCAGATTTACTCACTTGCTTATGGCACACTTCCTATTGTTCGTGCTGTAGGCGGCTTAAAAGATACCGTTATTGATTATGATAAAGATAAACAGAACGGAACCGGTTTCATGTTTTACGATCCAAACTCAGAAGAGCTCTTGTCATGTCTTCGTAGAACCTTAATTCTTTATCTTGAAGATCCGAAAGAAATGAAACGCATTAAGTTAAATGCAATGAGAGTGCGTTTTAACTGGTCAGATTCCTGCAAAAAATATATTGATTTATATAAGAGTGCTTTAAAAAAGCCAGCGTGGAATTAAGATTTGATTTGTAAAAGAGAGCATTTATATGCTCTCTTTTAGTTAGTATGGATGCCAGTCTAATGTGGTAATTGGAGTATTTGATTTTAATGATGAATCATCATTTTTCACTTCTTCCTCTTCATTACTAGTCTCTACTTTGTATGAACTGCATCGAGCTTTAGATAATCTGTTTTTTAAATCATCTATTGCAATGGCTCGACGAAGCATAATGCCACCTAAGAGGATCTGAACTGCAATAAGTAATGAGATCCTCCCGGACATAAGCTCATCATCTCTTGAATAATCAAGTGAATCAGTTGCAATCTGCATATTTGCCTTCTCATACAGACTGCTGTTCTGAGGACAGATTGCAATCACGCCTGCCCCCGTATTATCAGCATTATTTAATGCTTCAATTAAATCCCTGTTCTCGCCTGTTGAGGAGATACAAAGTGCTATATCCCCTACTCTTAGCGTTGATAATGCAAGTGCCATAGACTGCTTATCAGTATAGTGCTCACATGGAAAACCAAGATTTAACATTCGCGTTTTCAAATCAACCGCAGCAAAATCACTCATACCTTGAGATAAAATAATAATGCGTCTTGACTGACTTATAGCATCAATGATACGGGCTACCTTGCTCTCATCAATATTCTTTTCAAGCAAACTTAATGAGCGCTTGCTCTGAGCAATTACCTTGCTTATAACATCCTCAACTGAATCGCCCTGCTTTACGCCTTCAACTTTGCTGACATGAGTTGTACTTACTATTGAGCTTAAAACAAGCTTAAATGCAGGGAAACCATCTGCTCCGAATCTCTTGCAGAAACGACATACTGAAGGCTCAGAGACCTGTGCTCTTTTTGCAAGCTGAGCTATGTTCTCATTAATAACAAAAGCAGGATCTTTGAGAATGATTGCCGCAATTTTTCTTTCTGATTTGGTTAAATCAGTCTCATTAGCAATTCTGTCTAGGATATTAGTTTCCATACTAAATTAACTCTGCTACTGATTTTACGAAACCATTCTGAACAACATACTGAAGCTTGAAGTCATCATCAAAAATTACAAGATCAGCTATAAAGCCACTCTCAATGCGACCTAAATCCTGAAGACCGATTGCCTTTGCAGGAGCATAGGTTACAGCATATAAAGCCTCATCAATTGAGTAATCACAGCTTTGAATAAGGAATTTCACAGCATCAAACAGACAGATTGAAGTACCTGCATACGAGCCTTTTGCATCAATTAAACCACGCTTGTGATCCACAAAGATTTCGGTACCGCCTACAACAAATGAACTAGGTGGCTTTGACATGCCGGCAATTGACTGTGAATCTGAAACCACATAAAGTCTGTTGCCAATAGCCTGCTTTGCTAATTTCACTAAAGCAGGATGAACATGCTTGCCATCGCCAATGATGCTTGCATATACCCTTTCACTCTGCAGTGTAGCTCCTACAAGACCTGGCTCACGACCTACAGGTGCTCTCATACCATTGAAAAGATGGGTTACATTTTTTACACCTGCTTTAAATGACTGAGTAGCCTCAAAATAGGTGGTAGCACTGTGACCTAGTGACAGTGTTATATGTGAGTTTAAAAGTTCCACCATATTTTTTGCCTTGATAACTTCAGGAGCTACGGTCATATAGGCAATCACATCATGATAGGAATTTATAAAATCAAGATCGGCTTGTGTAAAAGGACGAATATAACCTGATGGATGGAAACCTTTGTGAGTCTGAGAAATAAAAGGTCCCTCAAGATGAATACCAGGACAGATGGTTGGGTGTTTTTCCATAAACTCAGCTACTGCAGTCACTGCCTTAGATAAGGTTTCTCTAGGACCTGAAATCATTGTAGGTACGAATGTTGTGGTACCATGCTGAGTCTGCCAGCGGCGCATCTGCTCTAGTGTTTCCACACTAGGATTCTGAATGAATGAAGCTCCACCGCAACCATTTACTAAAAGATCAATAAAACCAGGACATACATGCATGCCCTTAACATCAATCTCGTCTGCTGTTCCATCTTCTAAGATCTGAGGATTAACAGGTGCGATACGGCGATCCATAATCGCAATTGCTGAAGCATCTACAAATTCCTCGGAAGTAATATGAAGCTGAGCATTTCTTAAAACTGTAACCGCCATAGCGTACCCCTTTTAATCCAATCTATTGAAAGTCTTTTTATTGTTCTTTGTTTGCCTTTAATAAAGCCTTCTTAGCTCTCTTTGCAGCAAAATCTGGTTTACCCTTATTCTTTTTATCTCTTAGACGATTTTTCTTGTGAGGCTTTTTCTCCTCATCTTTAATTTTCTTGTCAAAACCGCCTTTACCGCCGATACTTGCTCTTGAGCGTTTCTTCTCAGATGGAGCTTTCTCTCCTAATGGTTTTGCAGGGAATGTGGCACATACATTCTTGATGGCGCGTTTTTCGATTTCCTTTTGTGTGTAACGCTCAAGCTTCTCTAAAAAGCCGATCTCATTTGCACATACTAATGTAGTTACAACACCCTTTGCGCCAGCTCTAGCTGTACGCCCTGCTCTGTGTACATAAATTGCAGCGTTAGCAGGAATATCAAAATTGTATACATGAGTTACATCAGGTAAATCAAGACCACGGGATGCCACATCAGTTGCAACTAGTACCTGACTGTCTCCATCGTTGAATTTGCGTAAGGCAGCTTTACGCTCAGTCATAGAGGTGGCCCCCTGCAGACTTGCAACCTTAAAGCCAAGCTTACGTAGAGTTCCTTCAAGGCGCTGTAGTCTTTCCTTGGTCTTAACAAAGATAATTGACTTGCCCTGAATTGTGGTAAGTAAATGGGTAATGATCTTAACTTTCTGCTGATCACCTGCAGCATAATATGCTCTAGTTGATAAAAGCTCAGGTAAAACCTCGTCTTCCTCACCACCTGCACCTATGCGTACCTCAAGCGGATCATTTAATACAGACTGTGCAAATTCCTCAATACCAGAACCTTCTAGGGTTGCAGAGAATAACAGTGTCTGGAAACGGTTATAAAGCTCACGAGTGATTTTTGCCACATCATCTCTAAAGCCCATATCAAGCATTCTGTCTGCTTCATCAATTACATACATCTCTACAGTCTGAGTATCTAGCCAGCCCTTTTCGATGTATTCAATCAGACGACCTGGAGTTGCTGCGATAATTGAACTTGGGTTATCTCTTTGAACTTCACGGCTGCCACCACCAATAATGGTGCCTGCAGACAAATCGTTGTAACCCTCAATTAAAGCTGAGCATACGTTTTCAACCTGAAGTGCAAGCTCTCTTGTAGGTTCAAGAATAATTGCTCTTACACCAGGCTTTTTCTCCATGCTAAGCCTTGTGATAATTGGAATTAGAAAGGCTGCACTTTTACCGGTACCTGTAGGGGCACCACCTAAAATATCTGCACCTTCTAATGCTTTAGGAATGACTAAAGTCTGAATAGGAGTTGGATTTTCCCAACCTAACTTATCGATATTCTCTAATAAAAAATCTGGTAACGAAAATTCTTCGAAAAGCATTAAACATCCTCACGGCCCATGCGGGTTGCATGGCACTTTTTGATAAAATCAATTATGTCGATTCTACTCTGGCTATCAGCAGTTTCTGTGCCGTTGAACCAGCGAACAAGCTCTAAATCACTTGCCTCAAGTAAATCGGTATATGCCTTTAAAGTTGCTTCATCGCACTTTGGCAAATCAATTTCAACAAAAGGTAATAACATTAAATCTAGCTCTCTCATACCACGACGAGATTGCCATTTTAATTTTCCACTAACTTCAATCATTAGACTGAAACCACTCCTTTAATAACAGGCCATGGGTCATAATTCTCAAGCTCAAAATCTTCGTACTTGTAATCAAAAATTGATGGAGCCTTACGTAAAATCTTCATGGTAGGCAGAGCTTTTGGAGTACGTGACAACTGCAGCTGTACTTGCTCAAAATGATTCTTATAGATGTGGGTATCGCCACCAGACCAGACAAAATCACCAAGACCTAAATCGCACTCTTTTGCCACCATCATGGTAAGTAGTGAATAGCTAGCAATATTAAATGGCACACCTAAAAACATATCAGCTGAACGTTGGTATAACTGGCATGAGAGCTTACCATTGCATACATAGAACTGATACATGGTGTGACATGGAGGTAGAGCCATCTTATCTACATCTGATGGATTCCAGGCACAGACAATAATTCGCCTTGAATCAGGATTGTTCTTAATCATATCGATTGCATTTGATAACTGATCGATATGACGGCCGTCTGGAGTTACAAAGTCACGCCACTGCTTACCGTAAACTGGACCTAAATCGCCGTTTTCATCAGCCCACTCATTCCAGATACGAACGCCATTTTCCTGCAGGTACTTGATGTTGGTAGAACCTGAGATAAACCATAAAAGCTCATGGATAATTGATTTTAAATGACACTTTTTAGTGGTTACAAGAGGAAATCCCTCCTCCAGATTAAAACGCATCTGTGTACCAAAAATAGAACGGGTACCAGTACCGGTTCTGTCGGACTTATCTGTACCCTCTTCCATGATCTTTTTTAATAAATCTAAGTAAACTTTCACTTGTAGCTCCTAAAATGGCCTTTATTTCTTCTGGTCAATTACTGACATTAAGCCTTGAGCCTGAGCATATTCAGTGTATAGATGCTTAATCTTTACACTTGAATTTAAGGTTAATGCTTTCTTTCCGATTGCCAATAAATCATTCAGATTGATATGGCGTGATATATATTTAACCCGTGCTATCTGTGAATAGTTCATGGATAAATTGGTATATCCTAATGAAAGTAGTAATAGTGAACCCAATGATGAACCTGCAATCTCACCACATACAGATATTGGTTTATTCAATGATTCGGTCTTATCCTTAAAGAATTTCAGACAGCGAATGGCTGCAGGATTAAAGGTATCAAAATACTTTGAAACCTTTGGATTTGTTCTATCTACTGCAAATAGATACTGAATCAAATCGTTTGAACCTATTGAGAAGAAGTCACACTCAGCTGCAAGCTCATCTAAAATATAAGCTACGCAAGGGATCTCAATCATGATACCAAAGGGTGGACGCTTTACAGTCTGCTTGGTTTCATCTTCAATCTCACTAATTGCCTCATTTAAAATACGCTTTACGATTAAAACTTCTTCAAGTCTTGAAATCATAGGTAACATAATCTCAAGATTACCGTATTCAAGCTGAGCCTTTAACATGGCTCTTAACTGGGTCTTCAAAATGTTTGGCTGATCAATGCAAACACGAATACCCCTCCAGCCTAAAGCAGGGTTCTGCTCTTCAATTGGCAGATATGGAAGGCCTTTATCACCGCCCACATCAAGAGTACGCATACATACTGGTAAACCTTTAAACTGGGCTAACAGGGATTTATACCAGAGAACCTGCTGTTCTTCATTTGGCAGAGAGTTACTTAGCATAAAGGAAATTTCAGTACGGTACAAGCCAATACCATCAGTTTGAGCTGATAAATCATCAACCTCGTGATTTAAACCAGCATTAAGCTGAATGTTAATGCGCTTGCCATCTAAGGTAATTCCCTTTTCGAATTTCTCTTTTTCAAATAAATCATGCAGCTGACGAGACTGAGAAATAAGCTGCATGTACTCGTCTACAACAGAGGTGCTAGGATCGACTAAAACCTCAGCACTCTGACCATCAACGATAATGGTGTGGCCATCAACATTATCAATATCAAGATTTACATCAATAACAGCAGGAATACCTAAATCTCTTGCAAGAATCGCTGTATGAGAGCTTGTTGCACTGTCAATACATACGAAACCTGCAATCTTGTTGCGAGGCATCTCTGCAACAAGTGCAGCAGGCATACTCTTTACTACTAAAACAACCGGAGTTGAAATATCGGTTTCTTTTGGTAAAAGATGAACAAGTCTTGTAATCAGAATTGCAGCAAAGTCTCGTATGTCCCTTGCCTTATCTTTGTCGCCAGCCTCTTTTGCAAGAGCGATTCTTTTTTCTGCAATAATCTTAATTGCCGATGCTGCCACAAGTCCTTGTGTGAAGATTTCATTATCAACTTCATCTTCAAAACTTGTGTCATCTAGCATACAGCCATAACCTGACATATAGCCTGATGAGGCCATTTCATGAGAGGATTCCTGAAGACGTAAATTTGCCATGTCCATTTCTGTCTGTAACTGGAACAGAGTCTGATGGAACAGCTCTGACTGTATATCCTTGTCCTCAGAGTACATGATCTGAATGGTGTCAAAGTTTACAGGAGGTTTCCATACAACAGCCTGTGCGATGGCAATTGAACCTGAACCGTTCTTACCCTTAAAGCGCTTTACATTGTTTTCTAAAGACTCTTTTGTAGAACGGTTTACAGAAATAATTGATGCAATCTGTGCGGATAAGGTTATTAAAAAGGTTTCTTCCTGTTCATCAAATAGACGCTTTTCCTTGCACTGAACTACAAGAACACCTAAAAGCTCACCCTGATTGATTACAGGTACACCTAAAATAGATAAAAACTCGTCTTCACCTACATCTGGTAAATACTTAAAGTTTGGATGACTTGGAGCATCTGCAAGATTTACAAGTTCCTGCCTCTCACCAACAAGACCAACTAAGCCTTCACCAATCTGTAAAGAAACCTTACCAACTGATTCTTTTGACAAACCATCTGTTGCAGCAAGTGCAAGCCGCGTTTTACGGTTATTTAGCAGATATAAAGAGCAGCAGTCTGTCTTCATTGTTGCTCTGATTTTTTCCACTAAAAGAGCAATGGCATCTTCAAAAGAGCTCTTTTGAGATACCACTTCAATAATCTGACGTAAAGCAAGTAAAATCGAGTTTTCCTTTACCATGTTATCCCCCAGTCTTATTTCTGTTATTTTTTCGAGGTTCAGCATATTGGCAATTTTGCGGCATAAACAGCGCATATTTCGAAAATACTGATAACACTTTTCTGTAAACATCACGTTTAAATGCAACAACTTGGCGTATTGGGTACCAATAGCTGACCCATCGCCAATCATCAAATTCAGGATGACCTTTGCGACCAAATTCAATGTGGTTTGACTTGTCTTTTTTAAGACACAACAAATACCACTTTTGTTTCTGACCTATGCATAAAGGAGTTTCATTCCAGCGCACTAGTCTTTTTGGAAGACGGTACTTGAGCCAGAATTTTGTTGATGCAAGTAGCATTACATCACTGCGTTCAAGACCTAATTCTTCGTAAAGTTCGCGGTACATTGCATCCTCTGGAGTTTCGCCTACATCGACTCCTCCCTGAGGAAACTGCCATGAGTTCTGACGTATGCGTCTTGCCCACAACACCTGACCTTTGCGGTTGCAGATAACAATACCTACATTAGGTCTGTATCCGTCTTTATCTATCACAAAAACCGCCTAGTCTCTAATCTTTTAAAAACATAGCTTAATCAAAGCATTACTGTGTTGTATTATAACATGCAAGGCTATGGTACACTGCTCTATTCATCATGTTTTTATGCAATATTTAGGAGAGTTCACATCTAATGCAAAGCGCCCTAAAATCGCCCATAAAAATCCCAGAAACTTTCGAGGAATTAGTTTCTAATTTAAATACTATTGTAGGTCAGAATCTCTATTCTCTTGCCAAAAGTATCAATATGCCTCTTCCTATATCCACAACTCAGGGCAAAGGCTTTACAGGTGAACTTTTAGAAGCACTTTTAGGCGCAAGTGCTCAGAATCTTCCTATTCCTGATTTTCCAAATTTAGGTTTAGAGCTCAAATCACTACCTGTTGATAATGATCTTGTGCCACTTGAGTCTACTTTTGTCTGTCACGCTCCGCTGACAAATATCAGAAAACTCACTTTTGAGAATTCAGCATTTTTTTCAAAAATCAAACGAGTGCTTTTTGTGGTGATAAACGCACAAAGAGATCAGGATTTTAAAGACAGAAAAGTTTTAGGATATTTCTTTTATACCCCGTCAGAGGATGATCTTGCAACCTTAAAATCAGATTACAAAGAGCTGTATGAGCTTGTTAAAACAGGAAATATTGACAAGGTTAATGCTCGTATTGGGCACATTATTCAGATGAGACCAAAAGGAGCAAACGGTAAAGCCTTGACTCAATGCATAGGACCTGACGGTTCTATCATCATGACAAGACCACGCGGTTTTTATATAAGACGCAGTTTTACCACAGAGCTTGTAAGACGATATCTGCTGCACAACAGTGTTAAATAAGTATATTTTTTATACCTATATTGAATTCAATCCTATCTTAGTTTACTAATTATTTATCGAATTACTATAGTTGCACTATTTGCTTACAAATGTGAGCCATTATAATAAATCTGCTTTATATTCAGTTAATTATTTCAATTTTTATGGAGCATTTATAAATCATAGAGCAATTCTTTTTCCGCTATACATCACAAAAACGATATGTATATAAACTATTTATGCTCAAAAATTACATTTTTAGGTCAAAAAAGCTTAAAATAGCAGTGGTTGAGAGAGTATTAGAGCACCCTTGCCAAATTAGTGTATGCTATGTTCAATAATTTTTGTCAGGTGCTTAAACAACCATACTATAAAATTAGGAGAACATGATGAGCGTTTGTAAGAAGTTCACAAAAGATAACAAAGTAACTGTTACATTTACTATTAAGAAAGCTGCTGCACAGAATGCTGCTAAGATCGATTTACTATGCGAGCACAACGGCTGGCAGCCAGTTGCTATGAAGGCACAGAAGAACGGTACCTTCAGAGGATCTATCACCGTTGAAGAGGGCGCACAGGCAGCTTATCAGTACAGATTCAAGTACACCTTTGCTGACAACTCAGTAAAGTATGACAATGACTGGGATGCAGAACGTTACGTTTCTAACCCATTCGGTGGCGATAACTCAGTATTCTCAGCAGTACGCGAGTAATCTAAACCTCAAAAAATATCTCTACTGATGTAGAGATTTTTTTTGCCTGAAATTTCCTACTGAATATTATCTGCAGACGAATCAGTCTGCTCATCATCGTCTGCTGGTGTCATATCCTCATCTTCATCAAGATCATCATAATCATCATACTTGTACTGCTCGATGGTCATCTGATCATTAGGCTGTGTATTTTCAACAGGAGCCTTCTGATACAGATCAGATGAAATATCAGGTAACTGTTCTCTGTCATATGGGAAGTTTAACAGTGCGTTAGTCTGTACAACACAGGCTACACCTTTGACAAAGTCTGCTTTCCACATTGGAATGATTCCGCTATCAGCAAGATTATCCACATACACCTCAAGTGCATGATAGTATGCCTGCCAGAGCTTATTCAATTCATTAAGCTTACTGCCATCTTCACTGTTTACGTTAGAGATTGAATCCAATCTGTAGTTAAACTCTTTAGAGTATGTATCATAGGCCTTGTTAGCCTCATATTCACAGATATCCCTATCCCTGCTAGAGATGCACTCACGTAGCAGGAAATAATCGCCAAAACCGTAGTTCTTGAATAAGGACAGCAATGCAATTCCTAGATTACCGCGTTTTGTTTCGCCTACTGCATCATCAAGGCTGTCATGATAAAAAATTGAACCTGTCCAGGCCTTTGAGAAGGCATCCCACTTGTTTACAACATCGTCGTAGTCCATATTTTTAAGTGGGGATGTTCGCATGTAATCTTCAATACCCTGAATACATTTATCTGATCCAAAGTAGAACTGCTCTCCGCTTGCACCTTCAAAGAAGGAGCATACAGACTCTAATGGCTCTTTAGTTGTGGTCTTGCCGTTTGTTCCCTGTCTGAACGCATTTTCAGAGACAAAACGTAAAGCCTGAGGACGACCTGCAAGCTTCCATACTCTCATGAGCATCTGTCTGTAGACTATAGGTCTTATTGCCTGTGCCTGGTTGATGTTTGGAAGAGATGCTGATAACTTGCGATAGAAGTCCTGCCACATCTTTAATGACTTTTCTACAGCATTGATTGCAGTTACATTACCACGAACTCTTCTGTATAGAACTGATGAGTACTTTAACAGCTCCATCTCATAACGGATGTCGATATCGTAAACAAGGGTTGTAGGATCATCCTTATACTCTATTACCATATCAAAGCTGTTTGGAAATTCTTTTAATTTTCGCTTTCCAACAAGTGAATATAAAGTCAGATACCAGTCAGACTTGTCTGCTCTGACACCTGGATTTAATGCTGAGGATGGGCTTAGGGAAACTGCATCATTCCAGCTTTTTATATACTTGTCAAAAGAACCGTTCTTCTGATTAAAAAGCTTCTCAACATATGATAAAACGCCCTCACCGTTTGCATGATAGAACCTGTCTAAAGCAAGCTTACAGCCATCTGATAGCTTAAATCTGTATAGACCTGACCTTACCATAGTTGTACACAGATCATCAATATTCTCGATAGGTGTATGACTAAATCTGTCACGAGGCCATAATATTGAGGACAATAGAGGATAGCTGCACTTAAAATCGTTGTTAAGGCATAACGCTGTACACTGTGATGCTACATTCTTTAATGTAAGTTCAGCATCGTGCATATCGACATCGATCTTTTCAGGGATACCTAAATAATCAGCATCCTCTTTATCAAAGATTAAAGTCATAGAACTTGTATCAGGAACAGCAGCAAGTAATCTCTCATCGACCTGTAAATCAAGAGAATTACCTGAAACTTCTGCGTACTCCTCTACTTTTGAATCATCTGTCTGCACTACTACCTTAATAACTGAATCTGCATCTACTTTATTTGGTAACAGTAATGTGAATCTATAATTATCTGGACTGTCTTTTGAACACAAAACAGCCTGCAACTGTGTATTGCCAGGAGTATTAACGAAGGCTGAAATCTCGGTCTCTCCGCTAGGGTATGTAAGCTCTCCTGCCTCCCAGGAGTGACAGTAAGCTAAATCAACACTAAGACTAATAGTCATTAGTGGCACTAAGAATGAACGAAACTTCATCTTAATATATCTTTCTTTCTAAATAATATTCGTCGCTAGTATATTACAAATAAAACAAATGTTAATAAATTTCATAAAAAAGAATTTTTGCTCGTAATTTTTTGAATTTTATGAAAAGTAGCAACTCAAAGAAAAGGATATTTTTCGGAATGAAAATTCTATCAAAGAATACAAAAAGTGAAGTGAGTGACCAAATGAACACCAAAATTGTGCATCTAAAATGCACTAGGGGGGACATAATATGTCCCCCCTAGAAAATCAGCTATTAGGCACCGAAGTTATCGAATAAGATATTCTCATCTTCAACACCAAGTGAATGTAACATATCCACTGCTGACTTAGACATCATTGGAGGACCACACATGTAGTACTCAACGTCTTCAGGATTCTTATGATCTCTTAAGTACTGCTCGTAAAGAACGTTAGCAATGAAGCCTGTTAAACCAGTCCAGTTATCTTCTGGGCGTGGCTCAGACAATGCTACGTGCCATGAGAAGTTTGGATGTTCCTTAGCTAACTGATCAAATTCATCAGCATAGAATACTTCGTTTAATGAACGAGCACCATACCAGAATGAGATCTTGCGCTTTGAATCCAATCTCTTTAACTGATCAAAGATGTGTGAACGCATTGGAGCCATACCAGCACCACCACCGATGAATACCATTTCGTTGTCAGTCTCACGAGCAAAGAACTCGCCGAATGGACCAGAAATAGTAACCTTATCACCAGGCTTTAAGCTCCAAATATATGAAGACATGATTCCTGGAGGAGCAGATGGATTGCTAAATGGAGGTGTAGCAATACGTACGTTTAACAGGATAATACCTTTCTCATCAGGGTAATTAGCCATAGAGTAAGCTCTGATGGATGGTGTATCTACCTTTGATACTAGCTTATCAAAACCAAAGTGCTTGAAAGCGCCCTGGAACTGAGGCTCAATATCGAAGTCTGCATACTTAACAGTATGAGCAGGAGCTTCAATCTGAATATAACCACCAGCACGGAATGGAACTTCCTCGCCATCTGGAATACGTAATCTTAATTCCTTAATGAAGGTAGCAACGTTGTGGTTAGAAATAACCTCACATTCCCACTTCTTAACACCGAATACGGATTGTGGAAGTTCGATTTCGCAATCGTTCTTTACAGTAACCTGACATGCTAAACGCCAGCCCTCTTTAATCTCCTTCTTTGAGAAGTGAGAGTACTCGATAGGTAGAACGTTACCGCCGCCTGATACAACTTTAACTTTACACTGACCGCAAGAACCACGACCACCGCAAGCTGATGAAACGAAAACACCCTTCTCTGATAAGTTGTTTAATAACTTACCACCAGCAGGACACTTCATTGCAAGCTTTGGATCGCCGTTAACACCCATGGTAACGTCGCCAGATTGTACTAAGAACTTTCTAGCTACTAAGATCAATGCAACCAGGATAACCACGATTGCAACAAACATAATCACACCAGATACAATTGTAAACATGCATCCCCCTTATAACTGAATACCAGAGAAGGACATGAAAGCAATTGCCATCAAGCCTACAGTGATAAAGGTTAATGGTAAACCACGAAGACCAGCTGGTGCGCATGCATACTTTAACTTCTCGTTAATAGCAGCTAGTAGAATAATAGCTAATCCCCATGATGAACTAGAGCCTAATGCATATACAACAGATTCACCGAAGTTGTACTCACGCTGAACCATGAATGATACACCAGCGAAGATAACGCAGTTAACGGTAATCAATGGTAGGAAGATACCTAGTGCTGCGTACAGTGAAGGTACGTACTTGTCTAGGAAAACTTCCAGGATTTGAACGATAGCTGCGATAACACCAATGTAAGTAATGAAGCTTAGGAATGATAAATCTAAGCCTGCTACTAAAGCATCAGGTTTTAAGATATATGTGTTGATTAGGTTATTTGCAGGAACTGCAAGTAACTGAACCATAATTACGGCTGCACTTAAACCTGCTGAGGTTGATACTTTCTTAGACACAGCTAAGAAGGTACACATACCTAAGAAGAAGGCTAATGCCATGTTCTCAATGAAGACACTCTTAATGAAGAGGGAAATATAATGCTCTAACATTATTAGTAATCCTCCCTGTGGGTATCGTAATCAAGTGGTTCTTGTAGATCTTTACGGAAGATCTTAACTGTCCAAATCAAGATACCTACTAAGAAGAATGCGCATGGAGACATTACAAATAAACCACATGGAACATACCAACCGCCGTTGTTTACAGTCTGTAGAACAGTCATGCCGAACCAGGTACCTGAACCTAGAACTTCACGGAATGTTGCTACGATGCATAGAACTACTAGGTAACCTAAACCGTTTCCTAAACCATCAAGGAATGATGGGATTGGAGATGACTTAATAGCGAAACCTTCGGTTCTACCCATAACAATACAGTTAGTAATGATCAAACCAATGTACACTGATAACTGCTTTGACAGATCAAAGGCGAATGCTGCTAGGATCTGGTCAACTAGAATTACCAATGAAGCGATAACTGTCATCTGAGCAATAATACGTACAGAGTTAGGGATTAAATTGCGCACCATTGAAATAATTAAATTTGCAAATGCACAAACTGCTGATACAGAAATACCCATAACGAATGCAGTCTTCATGCTTGAAGTTACAGCTAAGCAAGAACAGATACCTAATACCTGAATCATTATAGGGTTATTTGAAATGATTGGTGATAGGAATGTTTCCTTTAAACTTGGGCCCTTATTACTCATTTACAACGATCTCCCCATTCTTTAATTTGTTTAGGAATGGCTTGTAAGCATCACCTAGCCAGTAAGCTACGGTCTTTTTAACGCCATCAGAGGTTAAAGTTGCGCCTGATAAAGCATCAATATCAAAGTTCTGATCTTCTGCTTCCTTGGTGATATTGAACTTGTAAGCACCGCTTTCGTCAGTTAACTTCTTGTTAACCCACTTTGCCTGCCAACTAGGATTGTCAATCTCACCACCTAAGCCTGGTGTTTCACCATGTGAATAGAAGGTTACACCAAGGATGGTATTAGCATCTTTTGGTGATAAAGCAACGTAACCATAAACGGTTGACCAAAGTGCCTGGCCGTAGAAAGGTAAAATTACACGAGTAGTGTTACCTTGTTCGTCCTTAGCAAAATATACAGGCATATACTTTGAGTGAGTTAAGATACCAGCTACATCCTGATCTTTTGCGATCTTAACAGATGATTCTGGCTTCTTAGCTAAAGAAGCAAAGTTATAACCTTCGATTTGGTCTGCAGGAACTGCGTCATCTGCTAAAGCACCAGTCTCAACGTCAATTAAATGTGACTCGATGTGCTGTTTAAAAGTATCAGCTACTGAGCCTTCAACTTCAAAACCTGATACCTTAAGAATGTTTACCTGACGATTGTTTGCAAGAGCTGCTGCCTTGAATGGATTCAAAGCTACTACAGCAGATGAAACAAGCACAGAGCAAACTAAGCAGAAGGAAATAATGATAACGAATGTTCCTAAAGCTGAGTCTTTATTAAGCTTGGACACGGGCTAGTCTCCTCTTAATATTGCGCTTGGCTGCTAGGTAGTCGAATAATGGAGCCCAGCAATTTGCGAATAGAATAGCAAGCATCATGCCTTCTGGGTATGCAGGATTTACGGTACGGATCAAGATCACCATTACGCCGATTAAAGCGCCAAATGCCCACTTACCTTTGTTAGTGAATGAGCTTGATACTGGATCGGTTGCCATAAATACGGTACCAAAAGCAAAACCGCCTAATACTGCATGCCATGCAAATGGCATTGAGAACATCTCATTGGTGGTTGAACCAATAGTATTTAATAAGGTAGCAGTTAAGAATGCGCCAATTAAAATACCTAGCATGATACGCAATGAAGCAACACCAGTTGCTAGAATAATTGCTGCACCAACTAGAATCATTGCAGTTGAACCTTCACCCATTGAACCTGGGATGTTGCCTAAGAAAGCATCCATCCAGTTGATGGTGTTGCCTGCGATATGCTTTAGCCCCTGCTCACCCTGCTCTGCCCACTGTGCTAGAGGTGTAGCACCTGAGAAGCCATCTACAGGGACCCAACATGCGGTACCTGAGATTGAAGCTGGGTATGCAAAGAATAAGAATGCACGGCCACATAGAGCTGGGTTTACGAAGTTTCTACCAGTACCGCCGAATACTTCCTTACCTATTACAACACCAAAAGAAATACCTAAAGCAGCCTGCCATAGTGGTATTGTTGCTGGCACGATTAGTGCAAATAAGATTGAAGTAACAAAGAAACCTTCGTTGATTTCCTTGTGGTGAACGATACAGAATAGTACTTCCCAGAAACCACCAACAGCAAATACTACGATGTATACTGGTAGGAAATAAACCGCACCAATTACCATCATTGAGTAAATGCCAGCGTCTGCGCCTAAGCTTGCGCCTAATAGCTGTGCTAAAGCATAGTGCCAGTCGCTGCTGAATAAGCTGTAGCTTTGTGAAGCCATTTCAGGGGCCTGTTCTGCGATAGCCATAACGGTCTGATGACCGATATTGTACATACCCCAGAACATAGCAGGGAAAACTGCAAGCCAAACGATAATCATGATTCTCTTTAAATCAGAGAAGTCACGTACGTGAGTCTTACCAGTGGTTACACGGCCTGAGCTGTATAAGAATGTGAATGTACCCTCATACAATGGATATAGCCATGATAACAGGCCACCCTTTGTAAATAATAGGGAGAATTTCTTTAAGACATCTAACACTTATTAACCCTCCACTTCGATCTTAGTTAAGCTTCTGCGAAGCAATTGACCGAAGTCGTTCTTGCCTGGGCACACATAAGTTGCTAAAGCTAAGTCTTCTTCAGATAATTCTAAGATACCAAGTAGCTTAGCCTGGTCTGTATCGTTAATATCGATAGCACGAACAAGCATAGTTGCTTCTACACCATATGGAGCTAGAACCTTGTCGTAACATGCGATTGGCATGATTGAACGAGGACCGCCATTTAGTGCGGTATTGAAAGTAAATGTGCTTGGCTTGATGAAGTTTGCAAAGCAGGTTCTTGTAGCTGAATGACGGTGTACACCTAAGCCCATCCAGTTGAATAAGAAGAACTCGTTCTTTGTGCCTTCCTCAAGAGCTGCAACAGCCTGGTGATAACGACCTAAGTAAGCAAATGGACCTACTGCAGTGTTACCCCATAGTACTGTACCAGAGATTACACGAACGCCATTTGGAGACTTAGTTGTCTGACCAGCTGCGATTTCAGCTACAGATGCACCTAAAACTGTCTTAACAAGACGTGGTTTTGCAACCATAGGACCTGCAAGAGAAATTACGCGAGTATTGTATAACTCACCTTCTACGAATAAGTGACCGATTGCGATAACATCCTGATAACCGATGTGCCATACAGTCTTATTCTCACCTACTGGATCTAAGGTGTGAATGTGTACACCTGCTAGACCTGCAGGGTGGTGACCTGCGAATACTTCTTCTTGTACATTTGATGCCTGTACTGAAGGTAACTCGTAGTTGCCCTTACATACATACACCTTGAAATCACCAATGCGACTTAACACCTTAATACCATTAGCAAAAGCTTCTGCCTCTGCGTTAATGATTACTTTAGGGTCAGCTGCAAGTGGATTTGTATCAATTGCTGTAACAAAAATTGAGTGAGGTAGTGTACCAACTGCTGGTACCTTGTCAAATGGGCGTGTACGGAAAGCAGTCCACATACCTGATTCAACTAGCTCATCAATAACTTCTTTTGATGAAAGACCTAACAACTTATCAGCAGGAGTCTTTTTAAACTCAACGCTTTCACCGTTAGGATCTACTTCGATTACCAAAGACTGGAATGCACGACGCTCGCCTCTATTGATAGCAACAACTGTACCTGCTGCAGGAGCGGTAAAACGTGATCCAGGATTTTTCTTATCTTCAAAGAGAACCTGACCTTTCTTGACTTTCTGGCCAGCTTCAACAGACATTGATGGACGAAGACCTACATAGTCAGAGCCTAATAATGCTACATGGCTAACTTTAGGGCTATCGCTCACCGCCTGCTCAGGCTTGCCGCCAATTGGCAGATCCAATCCTTTTTTGATGTTAATCATAGACGGTTCCAATAAAACAAATTAAGGAAGCAAAACTCCCATTACCCACCCGCCCAAAATCAACAAGCAAACTCTTCTCTTTCATGCGAAAAAAAACAGGTTACCTTGCAGGCAGGTTTTTCAATCCTTAATTTTAACATTAAAAATAGCTCTTTTCTAATTGCTAGCAAAAGAAAATATTGTAAAAATAACGTTTTAATAATATTTGAAGGAATTTTTGAAATTTTTAACAATTTTTCATGAAAATTGTTAAATTTGCGTAATTTTTTGAAAATTTAATTCATTTATAAAATATTATGCAATCACCAATCATGGTTCAACTTGAATCATTTTATCGTTGTACGGAGCCACTTTTATTAAAAGTAAAATTCCAGGTAGTGCCAGAATGGTGCAGAATATGAAGAAATTTGCCCATCCTAAATACTCAACTATATAGCCTGTTGTTGCATTGCAGAATGTGCGTGGAACTGCTGATAATGACGTTAAAAGAGCAAATTGAGTTGCAGTGTATGCCTTATTGGTATTTGAAGCAATAAATGACACAAAAGCTGCGGTTCCAAGACCTGCGCCTAAAAACTCTGCTACAATCACAAATACAAATAACCATACAGAAGGGGTTGCACCTGTTAGGTTATAATCTAAAGCTAAGGCAAGAAAACCTAAAATAGTAATCAGCTGACCGATACCAAACCACCATAAGGCTTTGTTGATACCAATCTTAAGCATAATCATGCCACCTAAAATACCACCTATGATCATTGACCACATTCCTGCATTTTTAGCTACTATTCCGATAGTAAGAAGGTCATAACCTAAATCAATATAAAAAGGTGTGGCAAGTGCTGTTGCCATAGAATCACCTAATTTATAAAAAAACACAAAAAGAATGATCAAAAGAAACTGCTTATAGCCCTTACGCTCTAGAAATTCCACAAAAGGCTCTACAATTGCCTCTTTTAGAGTTCTCGGTGCATTTAGAGTTTCAGGCTCTTTTAGAAATGCAGTAGCCACAAGACATGGAAGCATGAAAGCTGCGGTAATAAAAAAAACCAGTCCCCAGTCAAGATAGTTGGCAATAATTAAGGAGACGCCTCCAGGTATAAGACCTGCCACTCTATAGGATGATACGAATAAAGAATTACCAAGACCTAACTGATTGTCATTTAAAATCTCTCGTCTGTAGGCATCAATAACAATATCCTGTGTTGCCGAGGCAAAGGATAAAGCAAAACAGATTAGTGCGGTAATTCCAAGGTGAGTTTTAGGATCGAACTGACCGAGAAGGTATATTGAAACAAAAACCAGAGCCTGAGATATGAGCATCCAGCCTCTGCGTCTGCCTAATTTAAACAGATTAAATCTGTCTACAAGTGGAGACCAGATGAATTTCCATGTATATGGAAACATTATTAAGGAGAATAAGCCAATCTCCTTAAGATTTACGCCTTCTGTTCTTAAAAACGCGCTCAAGAGTGTTAATATCACAAACAAAGGCATACCAGAGGAGAAACCTAACATCAGGCATACGGCCATTCGTTTGCAAAAGACTTCTCTTAATAAAGTTCTTTTGCCTCTTGTTGCGCGCTCTTCCACAACTGTTCCTTAGTCGCGGAAATTATCGTATTGAAGAGGCTGCTCAATCTTGCTTTCGCGAACAAGAGCAATAGTAGCCTGTAAATCATCGCGCTTTTTACCGGTAACACGTACAGTGTCATCGTTAATCTTTGCTTCAACCTTTAATTTGGCATCTTTAATGATCTTGATGATCTTTTTAGCAAGATCTTTTTCAATACCGTCTTTGAAGGTAACAGTCTGAATAGATTTTTTGCCTGATCTTGTTGTAGCACCGAATTCAGCTGCAGTAGCTTCAATGTTTCTCTTAATTAGCTTCTGTCTTAGAATGTCATCCATCTGCTGGATCTGAAACTCTTCATCTGCCTCTAACTTAACTTCGTTTTTAGTCTTGTCAAAAGAATATGAAGCCTCTACGCCTCTAAAATCATAACGTGTCTGAAGTTCTCTATTTGCATTATCAATAGCATTCTGAACTTCGTCTTTCTTCAATTTTGAAACGATATCAAATGATGGCATATCTTTACCCTAAATACTCTATGATTACTTTTTCTATACCGGATTCATCAAGTCCCTGATCTTTTAGTAATTCACCACGGTTTCCCTCCATGATAAATTCATCTTTAAGGCCTAGAGTCTTAATGTTCAGATTCTTGTTAACACTAATTGCATAAAGTGCAATTTCCTGGCCGATACCGCCCTCAGTTACACCTTCTTCAATAGTGATTATGGTTTCGTGTTCTTTTGCTAATTTTTCAATACAAGCTTTATCAAGAGGTTTGATAAATCTCATATCCACAAGAGTTAAACCATATTTCTTGGCAAGTGGTCTTACTGTATTTACCAAGGTACCAAAGGCGCAAATTGCAATCTTCTGACCCTTTTCTAAAATATTAGCTTTACCTATTTCAATTGTATCATCTAATGACAAACTAAACTCATCAGCATTCTGAGAAGTTCTTTCATATCTGACCACACATGGCTTGTTTGATTTATAGCCTGTGTTTAACATCAGATACTGCTCTTTAAGAGTAGATGGAGTCATGATAATCAGATTTGGAATACAGCGCATAAAAGCTATATCAAACATACCCTGATGGGTAGGACCGTCAGGACCTACAATACCACCTCTATCCACACAGACGAGCATCGGTAAATTCTGTATTGCCATATCATGGATTAGTCCATCATAGGCTCTTTGCAGGAAGGTTGAGTAAATGGAAATTACAGGATGTAATCCACCTGCAGCTAAACCTGATGCAAAGACGAATGAGTGTTGCTCTGCAATACCCACATCATAAAATCTGTCTGCAAATTTCTTGGAAAATTCGACCATTCCAGAGCCTACAGGCATTGCAGGTGTTATACCAATAAGGCTCTTATCTTCTGAGGCCATATCGCATAACCATTTTCCAAAGGCATCTGAGAATGATAATGCTTTTGGATTTTCGTTTTCCTGAATACCGTAGTCAGGATCGAATGCAGGCACACCATGGTATAAAGTAGGTTTTACCTCGGCTGGCATATAACCTTTGCCTTTTTTGGTTACTACATGAACCAGCTGTAAACCGCCAATCTTTTTAACATTCTGCAGAATTGATACAAGGCCTGTAATGTCATTGCCATCTACAGGTCCGATGTAATTAAATCCAAGCTCTTCAAAGAAGGTGCCAGGTAACATCATGCCTTTTACGTGTTCATGAGCCTTTTCTGCAAACTGTTTAATTGAAGGTAATTTCTCTAATACCTTTTTGCCTCCCTCTACAAATTTCACATAGTAAGGGCTTGCAAGAATGCTGGCCAGATATTGTGCTACTGAGCCTACATTCTTTGAAATACTCATCTCGTTATCATTTAAGATAACAATTAAATCCACATCCTTTGTAGAGCCTGCGTTATTGATTCCCTCATAGGCTGCACCACCTGAAAGCGCACCATCGCCGATTACAGCTACAACTTTATGGCGTGTCTCTTTTTCCTTCTGGGCAACAGCAAGTCCTAGTGCTGAACCGATGGAAGTTGAAGCATGGCCTGTGGATAAGACGTCATATGGAGTTTCGCCTCTCCATATAAAGGCATGCAGACCATCCTTCTGACGAATGGTTTTTAATTCTTCTTTATGACCTGTCAGGATTTTATGAGGATATGACTGATGTCCAACATCCCAGACTATCTGATCCTCTGGGGTATTAAATACGTAATGAAGAGCAGCTGTCAATTCAACAACTGCAAGACCTGAAGCTAAATGGCCAGAGGTTTTACTTACAGAATCAATAAGATAATTGCGGACCTCTGAGCAGAGATCTTTTAGCTCCGATGCAGGTAATTTTCTTAAATCTGCCGGAGATCTAATGGTATCTAATAATGGAGTTAAAACTTTTTTAGCACTCACTATTTTTAATGATCCCTATTTACAGTAAATAATGCAAACTGCTCTAGTAAGCTAGTATCTACAGAAAGCTTAGCTAATACTTCAATAGCCTTTTGTGCACACTCATTTGCATAGGCTTTTGCCTTTTCAAGGCCCATTAGTGAAGGATAAGTGCTCTTATCAAGACTGATATCAGCTCCCTTAGTCTTACCAATAACTTCTGTATCACCAATTACATCTAAAACGTCATCCCAGACCTGGAATGCAAGGCCAGTCCATTTTGCGTATTCATCTAAGGTTGCAATATCATCTTCTGTTACATTGTCAGAACAGTATGCGCCCATTAGAACTGCAGCACGAATTAAAGCGCCTGTCTTTTTAGAATGTAATACTCTTAATTTCTCTAAAGGAATATGCTTCCCTTCAGAATGTAAATCTATAGCCTGACCGCCACACATTCCGGTGTAGCCTGCCTTGGTAGCTAAGATCCTTGTCAGAGCTGCTACAGATTTATCAGATAAGCCTGAATTTTTATCAGATAAAAATTCAAAGGCTAAAGTCTGTAGCGCATCTCCTGCAAGTAATGCAAGAGTTTGAGAAAACTTTACATGCACTGTTTCGTGACCACGACGTAATTTATCGTTATCCATTTCAGGCATGTCATCATGAATCAAAGAATAAGCATGAACACATTCTATTGCAGCAGCTGCATAGTCTAGCCTGTCCTGAGACAGGTCAAATGCCATACCTGTAGCATATACAAGTAATGGTCTTGCTCTTTTACCACCTAATAGAAGGCCATATGACATAGCCTCTTTTAGGTTAGGAGCTGCATCATCTAATTTTTCGATATAGCTTTGCATGAATGCATTGATTCTTGTTGCTACACCGCCTGCAAATTCCTTTAATTCCATGCTTACAACCTTATTTATTCTTGTGATTGCTCATTAGATAAAGCTATATGGGCATTTTTACGTGCCTCAGTCAGCTTTTGAGTCATTTCATCAAGCGATTTTTTACAGGAAACCGCAAGCTCCATACCCTGGCCGTAAAGAGCAATAGCATCATCAATAGACAGGTCACCCTGCTCTAATTTCTGTGTTAGTGCCTCAAGGCTGTTAAGTCTCTGCTCAAGACTTGTCATTGATTCTTTCTCGGCCATGGTATCTCCTACTATGAACGCAAGGTAGCGCCAAATTTCTCTTTAGCACCCTCTACAATAGCAGTTGCTAGTTTCTCTACTTCAGCCTCTTCAAGAGTATGCTCAACGTCCTGAGCAATTACGCCTAAAGCTACTGAATGCTTATCGCCTAAAGACTCATCCTCGAATACGTCGAAGATCTTAACTTCCTGAACAATCTTGCCACCGGTTTCCTTAATGAAAGCGGTTAAGTCGCTTACAGGTACTGACTTGTCTAATACGAAGGCAAAGTCTCTGCGTACTGAAGGGAACTTAGAAATTGGATGATAGTTTGGAACGATACGCTGCTCTACTGCACTGCGTAGGATCTCAAATACACCAACCTTCTGCTTGATACCTAAAGCCTTCTGAGTCAGTGGATGTAACATACCAAAATAGCCAACCTTCTGGCCATTCTTGTAAATGTCAGCGCCCTGACCTGGGTGTAGGAATTTCTCGGTGGTACGAACTAAGCTGAACTCATCTTTGTTTACAGTAACGTTAAGTAGAGCTTCTACATCTCCTTTGACATCAAAGAAGTCAACTGCTCTGCTCTTTTGAGTCCAGGTTTCATCTTCTATCTCACCTACCGAGATACCTGCTACCATAGCAACCTGTGCTACGCCGTTTTCAGCTTTCTCATCAATGATATAACGAAGGCCCTGCTCGAACAGACGAACTTTACGCTGCTGACGGTTTGCATTGTATTTAGCTACAATTGAAAGACCTGCAAGTAAAGTGGTGCGCATTGCTGATAACTCAGGTGAAATTGGAGTATTTAGCATCAATGGCTTAATATCTGAGAACTCAGCTAATACTTTAGGATCGGTAAATGAGTAGGTAATAGCTTCGTTATAACCTACTGATACTAAAGCATTCTTGATATCTCTGTCTAAAACAACCTCTTCCTTCTCGTGAACCATGTATAAGTCACTTACAGGAGTTGCATTAGGGATGTTGTCATAACCGTAGATACGAGCAACTTCCTCGATTAAATCCTCTTCAATAGCAATATCAAAACGGAAGCTTGGGCACACAGCCTCAAAACCGCCATCAATCTTGGTTGGATTTAATTCAAGGTTCTTTAGAATGTTGTATACGGTGTTCTCGTCGATTTCTTTACCTAAAACCTTAGTTAACTTGTTTAGACGTAAAGTGATCTTCTCATGCTTTGGCAAGTGATCTTCTGATACTACCTCATTGATAGGACCTGCCTTACCGCCTGCAATTTCAATTAGAAGAGCAGTTGCTCTTTCCATTGCACGACGCTGATTGTCATGATCAACACCACGCTCATAACGGTGAGATGCATCAGTATCTAAACCATATGAACGAGCTCTGCCCTTGATTGCATCTGGGCTAAAGAATGCTGACTCTAGAAGAACATCTTTTGTGTTCTCATCAATACCTGAATTTAGACCGCCAAAGATACCTGCAATTGCTACAGGGCCCTTTGCATCGGCAATAACAAGAGTATTGTCCTTTAACTCTACAGTCTCACCTGAAAGTGCAACTAATGGCTCCTTTGCCTTAGCCTTACGTACGATGATCTTGTCATTTAACTTGTTTAAATCAAATGAGTGTAATGGCTGGCTGTACTCTAACATTACATAGTTTGTAACATCAACGATTGGAGATACAGAACGGATACCGCAACGACGTAGTTTCTCAACCATCCATAGTGGAGACTGAGCTTTCTGGTTAACACCACGGATTACTCTGTCCAAATAACGAGGACATGCATCTTTATCTTCAACTTCAACAGGGAAGATGTCCTCAATTGCAGGAGCTACAGCTTCTACCTTTGGATATTTGAACTCTTTGCCAAGTAATACTGATACTTCACGAGCAATACCGCAGATGCCAAGGCAGTCAGGGCGGTTTGAGGTTAAATCAACATCGATAACCTTATCGTTTAACTTGAAGTATTCACGGATATCCATGCCAAGAGGTGCGTCTTCTGGTAACTCAACAATACCGTTTGACTCATCAGACATACCTAGCTCTTTGTATGAGCAAAGCATACCGTTTGACTCAACACCGCGTAGCTTTGCCTTCTTAATGGTAATGCCGTTTACATGAGCACCGATTAAAGAAGCACAAACCTTTAATCCTTCACGGCAGTTTGGAGCGCCACATACGATCTGGAATACCTGACCATTGCCTACGTCAACTTTAGTTACGTGCATGTGGTCTGAATCAGGGTGTGGAACACACTCTAAAACCTTACCTACTACAATATGGTCAAAATCATCTGCAACAGGGCTAATTGAATCAACTTCAAGACCTGCCATGGTGATCATGTCTGATAGCTGCTGTGCGTCTAGGTTGTTTTCAACCCACTCATCAATCCATTGTTTATTGAAAATCATTTTTTAAGTCCACTTTGTATTAGGCAAATTGTTTTAAGAAACGTAAATCATTCTCAAAGAATGCACGTAAATCATTAACACCATAACGAAGCATGGTTAAGCGCTCAACGCCCATACCAAAAGCGTAGCCTACGTACTTGTCAGTATCGATACCAACATTACGTAAAACGTTTGGATGAACCATACCGCAGCCTAGAACCTCTAGCCACTTACCACCCTTTCTGCGTAAATCAACTTCAGCAGATGGCTCTGTAAAAGGGAAGAATGATGGACGGAAACGAACTTCAAGCTCTTCTTCGAAGAACTTTAACAGGAACTCGTTTAATACACCCTTTAATTCAGCAAAAGAGGTATGCTCTTCAACTAATAAACCTTCAACCTGATGGAACATTGGGGTATGAGTCATGTCGTAGTCGTTACGATACACTCTGCCAGGAGCTATGATTCTGATAGGTGGTTTCTGAGTCTCCATAGTTCTTACCTGAACAGATGAAGTCTGTGAACGTAATAAAAGACCGTTCTCTACAGAGAAGGTATCCTGTGAAGAACGTGCAGGGTGATTAGGTGGTAAATTTAAAGCGTCGAAGTTGTGGTAGTCATCCTCAATTTCAGGACCGCCAACAACGCTAAAGCCCATTGAACCAAAGATTTCCTTAATTCTTTCAATGGTGCGGCTGATTGGGTGGATGTTACCCTCATCATGTGATCTGCCAGGAAGAGTGATATCAACAGTTTCCTTTGATAACTTCTCTGCCATTGCAGCGTTTTCGATTTGTACACGACGTGCTTCTACAGCATCAACAACAGCCTGCTTTGTCTCGTTGATTACAGCACCACGCTGAGGACGCTCTTCAGCTGAAAGCTTACCTAACTCGCGCATAAAGGCTGCAAATTCGCCTTTTTTACCTAAAAAATTAACACGAACAGCATCTAACTCTTGAAGATCTTTTGCATTATTTGCTGCTGCAACGCCATTTAATTTGGCTTCTTCTAATTTGTCCATCGATATATACCAGTATCTAAAAGGACTTTATGTCCAGAAATTAAAATATAGATAACTTTGTATTATCGCATTTTTACAACAGAATAGGAAATTTTAATATTGAGCTACAGTTTTGTGCATTGCTTATAGAAGTAGACTGATAGTGGATAAAGCAGAATTTCTAAGATAGATATTAGTTATATATAAGATCTCCTTTATGTCTTTTTAAAGGAGATCATAAAGTTACATATTCAGATATTTTTCAATAAAGGCAATAACGTTATCAACGCCTTCACCTTTTTTAAGATTGGTAAAAGTCCAAGGCAGCTTTGGACGCATTTTCATGGTGTCCTTTTCCATTACCTCAAGACTTGCACCAACATATGGAGCAAGATCAGTTTTGTTTATTACAAAGAAACTTGATTTGGTAATGCCTGGACCACCTTTGCGAGGGATTTTTTTGCCTTCGGATACGTCAATTACATAAATAGTAATGTCAGCAAGTTCAGGTGAGAATGTTGCAGATAGGTTGTCTCCACCGCTTTCAACAAAGATTAAATCAAGATCTTTAAAACGGTGATTGAGTTCATCGATGGCAGCAAGATTCATTGAGGCATCCTCTCAGCCGCCAGTTTCCACACCGATGATTCTGTCAGCATCTAATGCGCCAGCCTCTGTCAGAATTCGCTGATCCTCTTTGGTGTAGATATCATTCGTTACAACGCCAATATTCCATTTGTCTTTCATGGCTTTGCATAAAACTTCAATCAGTGCAGTTTTTCCGCAGCCTACACCAAATCTTAATGCGTTTTACTCATTTTTTATCCTAACTTCTAAAATTTCTTGAATACTGTGTTTCATGTAAAACACTTAATACTGACAGGTTTACAAGACCTGATCCTATCTCGTCATCTTCAACATTCAGACTATCTGTAATTAAAGAATCAAATGTTGAGGCATGCTTTTCAATCAGCTGCCATGCTTTAGTCTGTCCGATAGGCACAAGTTTATTGCAGCAATGCATTGCGACTCAAGATTACTGTATGCATAGCTTTTAAGACAGGTTGTCAAATCCATATCTTTTGCTCTTGCATACAATACAAATGAGCCTAAATAGGTAGGTTCGATTTCAAAGTACTTATCTGATATATTTAGACTTAAGCTTTTTATAAGCCTTAAAAGCGCTCTGCCTTTATCAGACTCTTCAGCTTTTAGTTCTTTTGTTGTTCTAAGTGCTAAGATTGTCTCTGCCCATTTTGAAAATTCACCTGTACTTTGAGCCCGATACAGAAGGGTGATAACAGGAATGTCTTTAGCACTGAAGCCCTGATTTGATAATTCCTTATAGAATGGAACGTTTGCATCACCGTTGATGGTTGATAGAACAGCAGTCTTTTGCCTGCAGCACCATACTTCTTGATATCAGATACAATTAACTGCCAGTCAGAGTGACCAAATGGAGTGTAATTGATCATGATATCCTCATCCTTAAAGCCCTTTGATTTTAAATAAGCTTCAATAACCTTGTTCGCTGTACGTGGATATACATAGTCAGTACCAATAAAAACCCAGCGCTTTACGCCCCAGCTTTAACAGATAGTCAACAGCAGGAATTGCCTGCAGGTTAGGTGCAGCTCCAGTGTAGAATACGTTCTTTGATGATTCCTCACCTTCGTACTGTACAGGATAGAATAAAATACCATCAAGATCTTCTACTACAGGAAGAACTGATTTACGTGATACAGAAGTCCAGCAGCCAAAGATTGCGCTTACTTTATCTTTCTGGATTAACTCACGAGCCTTTTCAGCAAATAATGGCCAGTTTGATGCAAGGTCAACTACAACAGCTTCAAGTTTCTTACCTAAAACGCCGCCTTTCTTGTTCTGCTCGTTAACTAACATTAAAACTGTATCTTTTAAGGTTGTTTCAGAAATTGCCATGATACCTGAAAGTTTGTGTAAAACACCAATCTTGATAGTGTCCTCAGCATTAGCACAAAATGCGCTTGCAGCAAGAATTGTAGCTAATGTAAAAGATGCTAATGTTTTTAATTTCATAAGAAATCTCCTGTAAACGTTCGATGAATACAGAGTAATAATCAGGAGATTTTCGTCAATTTAGGAAAATCTGAATTTTCAGAAAATGCAAAAATCAGTGCAACTGATTTCTTTTATTTATCAGATAGATAAATAGTTGTTTTTATAAATTCTGTGATTTTTAAAATTTTGGCTATTTTTTTAAACGCTTTTGCATAGTGCAGCCCTGTTTAAAATATTGTATTTTTAGTGCAGATTTTCACCAAAATAGTGATCTGTTTTTTCACAGTTTTACCTACTTTTGATGCAATTAAATTCAATATTTTAATGGCATATTTTTCAATAATATGTTGCCTATATGTGGTTATGTTAAAATTGTACAAAGCTTTGATTTAAACCTTTTTCCTTAGGATAGACTGTGTCGATTTTTTCTCCGCTTACTTTAGCCATTGCCCTAAAGTATAGTTTCAATAGCAAAGCCCATAAGTTTGCAGCTTTTGTGGCAATTTTATCTGTGTTAGGTATTGCTCTTGGTGTTGGTGCTTTAATTGTAGACACCTCAATTATGCAGGGATTGCAAAACCGTCTGAAATCATCTGTTCTGCAAAGTACCCCTCATATAGTGGTAAACGCTCCATACGCTAAAGCATCAGAGCTTCTTGAGATTGAAAATGTGGAGGCTGCAGCTCCCTACGTTGAAGGTCAGGCTCTTCTTCAAAGCTCAAAGTCCTTATCCTTAATTACCTTAGCAGGTCTTGATGAGAGCAGAATTTTATTAAAAGATAACCTGCCTTTTAGCAAATTAAAACTAATCTATATTCCTGAAAAAGGAAGTTTCAAATTAAACGCACAGGCTGCCATCTATCTTGAAAATGAATTATCTTTAAATACCAAAGTCAGAGTCATAAGTACTAAAAACGCTCGCTACACACCTCTTGGTTTAACTCCAAGTCAAAGACTTTTTACCCTGACAAACTACTTTCCTTCAACCAATTCAAATGCACTTTCTATGGCTGTTGGAAATTATGATGATGTAAGACGCCTATTCAGATTAAATGAAGATGCGACATCTATTCGTCTGTGGGTTAGTGATCCGTTTTTAATTGATAATGTAACTGCAGCTCTTGATAACAAAGGCTATAGCTACACAACCTGGAAAGATACTCAGGGAGAGTTTTTCAAAGCAGTTGCTATGGAGAAAGTCACTATGGGTATCATGCTGTTTTTAGTAGTGGTAGTGGCAGCTTTTAATATTCTCTCTGCTCTGTCCATGATGGTAAGTGCCCGTTTAAGTGAAATTGCAATTTTAAAGACACTAGGTCTTAATAACATCAAGATCTTAACCATATTCTTATTTGCAGGTCTTTTTGTAGGCTTTATCGGTACTTTAATCGGTGTGGCCTTTGGCATTCCTGCAACTAAATATGTAGCAGAACTTATGAGTGGCGGTTCAAAATTTGCCTCTATTCCAATTGCAATTGAAACATCTAATATTCTCTTGATTGCTTTATGCTCTATGCTGATGAGCTTAATCTTTACAATATATCCTGCAATCAAAGCATCAAAGAGCGATCCTGTTAATAACCTTTGCCGAGGCTAGAAATGAGTGAAATTATTTTAAAAGCAAGAAACATTAGAAAGACCTATAAAGAAGGCAAAGTAAGCACCGAGGTTTTAAAGAACGTTAATGTTGATATTTATAAAGATGAAATTACCGCTATCATAGGTCAGTCAGGCTCAGGCAAGAGTACTCTTTTACATGTTCTTGGAACTTTAGATTCTCCAGATTCAGGTGAGCTTATTTTCAATAACGAAAACCTTTTAAGTCTGAGTGCCAATAAGAAGGCTCAGTTTAGAAATAAAAACCTCGGCTTTGTTTATCAGTTCCATCATCTGCTTGGTGATTTCTCAGCTCTTGAGAATGTAATGATGCCGCTCTTAATTGCAGATACTCCTGTAAAAACGGCTAAAGAACAGGCACTATCCTATTTGCAGAAGGTTGGCTTGTCACATCGTGTAAATTACCGCCCACAGGAAATGTCAGGCGGTGAGAGGCAGCGAGTGGCTATTGCAAGGGCCCTAGTAAATAAACCTGATCTGGTACTTGCTGATGAACCTACAGGTAATCTTGATGCTAAAAACGCTCAGGAGGTTTTCAATTTATTTACCTATCTTGCCAAGACAGAGCATCTTGCGGTGGTTATGGTAACTCATGATCAGAATCTGGCATCAAAATGCGATCGTACTTATCTTATGAAGGACGGAGTTATCGATGTTCAAAACTCTTAGCTTCAAACTCGCTTTAAGATTCAGAAATTCAAAGCGCTACGGACCACTTGCAAAGTTCATCTCCTTTGCATCAACTGCTGGTATCTGTACAGGCGTGTGTGCACTTATCGTAGGACTTAGCGCCATGAACGGCTTTGAGTATGAGTTAAATAACCGTGTGTTATCTTTAATTCCTGCAGCAAGCCTCGAAAGCTACACTAAAGATGGTTTTGAGAGTATTGATCTGGACTTAAAACGCCTTGAAGACAGTCCTGGTGTTTTAGCATCAGCTCCTGTAATTTCACTAAACGGTGCGTTTTCACACCAGTCAGATTTTGCGCCTGCTAAAGTTATGGGTATAAGTCCTGAAAAAGAGAAAAAGGTCATTGCCCTTGAGCGTTTTATGGACTGCAAAATCGATGCTTTAAATTCAGATGATGAAACTCCTCCTGTTATTTTAGGTTATGGAATTGCAAAAGACTTAAAGCTAAATCATGGCGATGAGGTAAGTTTAGCTACTATCGATGCTGGTAACGTCAATGGCGGTTTAAGCTCCATGGTAAACAAGACTTTTAAAATCGTTGGCTTTTTCAAAACCGGAGGTCAGATAGACCATAACTTTGCCTTTATAAATCTAAATGCAGCAAAAGAGCTTGCTGATATTAAAGCGCCTAACACCATCCACATTAAAGTCAAAGATATGCTTGATGTTAATGACATCAGCTTTGTTGCAGCTAATAATCTATCTGAACCTTGTGAGGTGAAAACCTGGATCACAACACAGGGTAAACTCTACAGCGACATTAACATGATCCGCAATATTATGTATCTTGCGATGATCCTAATTATTGCTGTAGCCTGCTTTAATATCGTCTCAAACCTTGTTATGGCTGTAAGTGAAAAGCAAAGAGAAATTGCTATTCTGATAACTATGGGTACTAAAAAATCCCTAATCATCAGAACCTTTACCCTAATGGGAGTTTTAAGTGCGATAAAAGGCTGTACCCTAGGATGCCTGTCAGGCTGCGTTATTTCCTTATTAACACCATATGTAACAGGTAATTTCAAGAACTGGTTTGGTGTGGAGCTGTTAAATGAGAATGTTTATTTTATCAACTTCGTGCCATCAAAACTGATGTTCACTGACGTGGCCATTGTTGTATGCTGCGCACTTGTCATGAGCTTTATAGCTTCAATCTACCCTGCTATAAAGGCCTCAAGAATAAATCCTGCTAAAGTACTTACCGTATAAGATGAAGGCTCCAAAAGGAGCCTTCAGTTTCTATATATCTTATCTGCTACTTTGAAGGTCTGAAGACCTTAACGTTGTGATAGCCCTTTTCTTTTAGCTGTTTACCCTGCATGGTACTCATCACACCCTGATCACAGTACAAGGCATAAGTCTTTATCTGATCCAAAGTGTTAAAGTCTGATGATGTCTTGTAAAAAGGCATAGTGATAACCTCGTTTTCAAAGCCCTCAAGAGGAGACTTCTCAACATCATCAGGTGCACGAACATCAAGGATCACGTCAGACTTTCCAAGCTCTGATACAACCTCAACTTCAGTCTTTAACTTGCTGGTGTTCTGTGGAATATCGTTAATATCCACTACTCTCATGCTTTCAATAGCCTTTTCAACCAGATCGCTGTCCATCTTTGCTTCTTCCTCTTCAACAAATGAAGCTGTTGGACATACGTTTGGATGATCAGAAATCACGCCACAGTACTCAGGCATAGATTCTGCAAAACCGATAGTACCGATTTCACGGGACTTGTCGATAATATCCTGCTTGTCTGAGGTTACAAGCGGACGTAGTAATAAAACTTCACATACATCATCAATGTGATTCAGGTTACGTAAAGTCTGGCTTGATACCTGACCTAAAGACTCACCTGTTACAAGAGCCTCAGCGCCAAACTTCTTAGCTACAATAGAGCCTACACGCATCATCATACGCTTTAGAATTACGCCACGAACACCATGGTGTGTACGCTCTAGGATCTGACCTACAATTGGCTCGAATGGAATGGTTACAAACTTTACTCTATGAGATGAAGCAAAGCGATCCCAGATGAAATAACTTTCCTGTTTTACACCAATCTCATGTGCTGTACCGCCCATGTTAAAGAACAGGTAATTTACTCTGCAACCTCTGTGTAGAACATCATAGGTTGATACACCTGAGTCAAAGCCACCAGAAATTAAAGAGAAAACCTCACCCTGAGAGCCTACAGGATAACCGCCAATACCAAGGTATTTTTCACCTGACAGATAAGCTACCTGGTTTTCAATTTCAAGATGAATTAAAACCTCTGGGTTATCTAGACATACGCCTTTATTCTCGTAGTTTGCCTTGAACTTACCGCCGATTACGCGCTCTGCCTGCTGTGAGTTAAACTCATGCTGACCTTTTCTCTTAATTCTTACAGCAAAGGTCTTACCTACAATAGAAGGACCTACAACATCTTTGATTGCTTCATATAAAGAATCAAGATCGGTAAATGGGTATTCATTTACTTCCATGAAAGAATGAATACCAGGAATTCTTGATAATTCAGTAATTGCCTTTTTCTTTGATACTGGTTTTTCCTCATTACCAAAAATAGCAATTACCTTATCCCACTGAGCGTATGCATTAACTGCAATGTCGTGATGCTTACATACGTTTACTATGTTCTGTCTTACAAGACGGATCAAACGATTGCGTACAGGCTTGCTTTTGATGGAGATCTCAGGGAAAAGTCTAATAATAAATTTCATATTATGGTCCGTGATAAACAACAAAGGCTCCTTGAGGAGCCATTGTCTTTAATTGAACTTACTCGCGGTGATGGCGACCGCAGCAGTGGTGCTCGCCTTTTTCATCATCGTGGTGGTGACCATGACAGCACTCATGATCGTCATCATCGTGACCGCAGCAGCACTCGTGATCGTCGTCATCGTGACCGCAGCAGCACTCATGATCGTCGTCATCGTGACCGCAGCAGCACTCATGATCGTCGTCATCGTGACCGCAGCAGCACTCATGATTATCATCGTGATGGTGATGACCGCAACAGCAATGACCGTGCTCATGACCTTCTGATGGGCAGTGACCGTTTACGTGTGCATGACCATGCTTAATCTCTTCTTCAGTAGCTTCGCGAACTTCAACAATTTCAATCAGGAAGTTTAAAGTCTTGCCTGCTAATGGATGGTTGCCGTCAACAACTACTGTGTCTTCGTTGATTTTCTTTACAACAACTGCCATAGGACCGTTCTGAGAATCTGCCTCAAATACGTTACCTACAGCGATTTCAAAATCACCGAATAGCTTTCTGTCAATAGTCTGAATCAAGCTTGAATCAAACTCGCCGTATGTATCTTTAGGCTCTAAGGTAACTGCAAATTCATCACCTGCACTGTGACCTTCTAAAGCTTTTTCTAAACCTTTAATTAGGAAACCATGGCCGATTAGGACTGTTACAGGCTCACCAGGTTGTGTTCTACCTACTACCTGACCATTAGTCTCTGTTAAAGTGTAGCTGATTGTAGCTACTGTATCTTTAGTAATTTGCATTTTTTATCCTCGATTACTTTAAGCTTATAGTGAGCTTAAATTCTTACCAATAGGGCTTAATCCTGATGGAGCTACCTGACCCTGAAGATTGTCGGTATCCCTTAGGATTGTAAGTTCTAAAACATCGTTTTTAAATCCGGACAGACAAGACTTGTCCTCAGAACCTTCTTTATTAAAGGCCTGAATATTACCGTTACTGTCTACTTCAAACAGACGGCAGACATCAGAATTGTTGTCCTTTGCTGTTATAGCTAAAGAAAAGCCATCTGCTGACGCGTCTAAACTAGTCTGATAATACTGATTTAACTTGTCGGCAAACTTAAAAGAGCAGTTGTCATATGCGTTATCTAAAGTGCCGCAGGTTTGAAGATACTCTGTAGCATCATGTAACTGTGCAACAGCTAAAGCTCTAAGCTCAGACGATGATTCCTCATCCTCTACAGGCGCTACAACCTCTGCAGTATTATTTAAAGAGGCATCTTCATTTGTAACATTAACACTCTGTACTTCCTCACGGTGCATAACGCATCCAGTTACAAAGCAGGTAAATGCAACAAAAAGACAGGCTACTCTAAAGTAGCTTAAATGACCATCTTTGTTATAAATTGGGTTAAACATGATTATTTTTCTTTATTAAAATGATTATTTGTCTTTATTAAAATATGGTGCAGCATACATATCTTTTACCCTTTGACGTAAATGCTCTGGGTAAGATTCAATGCGAGCGTTGAACTTCTGTTTATCTTCTTCGCTTACACCTGCATCAGCACCTGCACTAATCAGTGTTGATGGATACATCTGATAATTTGACCATACAAATTTATCAATGATATTTGCTAATTCTTCAGCAGTTTCAAAACCGCCCTTGATAGGATCGCCTGCTACTAGCTTTACACGCCCCTTGTAACTGCGAATACCGCGAGAAATGGTATCGATATCCTCAAACTCATCTTTGTGATACTCACCATTCATATCTTTTTCATATAACTCATTAGCCTTAGCCAAATCGTTAGGATCGTATTCGTAGGTAATTGAAACAGGAACGATATTGAGTGAACTCATATAGGTTGCAAAGTCCTGTTTCTTCTGACGGCCATATAAAGAAATCATCTTTAATACTGCATCTTCAGTCTTGTCATTACCATCTTTTGCTCTACCTTCACGCTGAGCAATCCATACTGAATGATTCTCTTCGATAGATAAACCAATATAGTTTGATAAATGAGTTAAAGCCTTTAATTTCTCACGAGGAGCATCAATTGATCTTCTTACAATAAAGCTCTTGTTTAATTTCATTAAAGAGGTAGCTGCAGGAATTCGTAGCAGATTGTCACCAATTGCAATACGCACTGTATCGTTACCTGTTCTGAATAAAGCAAGATCTATAAATGCAGGATCTAAAGAGATATCACGATGATTTGAAATAAACAGATAGCCTTTGTTCTTTTCTAACTTTTCAAAGCCTACTAGTTCAACACCATCTGTAGTGGTCGCAATCATCTTCTCACCGAAGTCTGCAACGATCTTCTGGAAATCTTTGGTGGTCTTGATTTTCTGAATCTTTTTACGCAGATAAGCCTTAACGAAAGGCTTTAATATAAAAGACAACTTTTTATAAATTACAGGATAGCGAAATTTTAAGATGCTGTTGATTACAAGATCATCGCTGATGATCTTGTTTAACTCTGCCTGAACCTCGCTGTCATTACAAGGTCTGATATCATCAAAAACTGAATCGTTTGTAGTAATTTTTTCGTTATTTGTATTCATACTCATTTATTTTTTTTGATTTTTAATGGCGCTATTCTATCAAATAATTTGGCGCAAATTTTATTTTTTAATGAATGCCGTTCAATACTTTATACTCCGATTTGGCAAAGGTATCTGTCATACCGGAAATATAGTCAACAATAAGTCTTATTCGTAAATACATAGGAGAGAACTGCTCACTTTGCATAAACTCCTGATATGTCTTTTTATGACGTCTTGAAATTCTTGAGGCTATACGCATATTGAATGGCTTGCCGCCTTTTGCGTATAACTCCTTTTCAAAATTCTCACGACTTTCAAACAGCAATTTCTGATACTGACCTAACAATCCCTGAATATAGCTTGCACCGGATAAATCGAGTGTCTGTATTTCAAAATGATTATAGATGTGCTGATTTTCAAAATCCTTTAACATCTTTAAGGTAGTGATTCCAGGATAATTACCCATTGAAAAATCAGGTTCACCTGTAAAAACAAATGTTTCAAAATCAGAATTTATTGCAAGAGCCAGATCTCTTATGTAGAAATAGGAAATGACATCTCGTAAATAGAATAGAGCCTGAGTCTTATCCTCATTAAAGAGTTTCTCAATTTTGTCTACACTTAGGTACTCTTTTAATTCATCAAGCTCACTGAACTCATTGATGTTGTTACATAGCTTTAAAATGGTGTACTTATCTACAAGACCTCTATCGTATGAGTCTTCAAGATCTGCTAGTACATAAGCTAAATCATCGGCATACTCAATGATAGTTGCAAAAGGATGTCTTGTGTCTCTATTGCAGTTCTCACGAATTGCATCAAGCAGATATTTCTCAGATAAAAATACACCTGCATTTGCATAGGACCAGGAGAAGAAATCACCTTGAATACCATTGCCGGAAGTGCCCTTGCCCTGACCTAAAAGCAGTTCCTTAACGGTGTATGGAACTTTAATTACCGATGCATACTGACCTAAGGTTAAATTAAGTCCCTGAATGGTGTTTGTCAGTCTAAGGCCTTGCGCATTACCGTTGAAGGTTAATAAATCATCCTTTTCCACAAGACTTATTTCTGAGCTTATATAACGGTTTTCTACTGTCTTTTTTAACCAGTCACGGATAAGAGATTCACCAAAATGACCAAATGGAGGGTTACCGATATCATGCATTAGTGCAGCGTTTGACAGACAGCTTACCATTGCAGGTAAAATCGGCTTTAAATCAGTTTTGTTTGCATACTTTACCATCGCAAAGGCAATCAGTCTGCTATACTCCTGCACCTCAAGCGAATGGGTAAGTCTGTTTCTTGAGGCTGCCTTTACATCTAGCGGAAAGACCTGTGTTTTCTGCTGAAGACGACGCATTGGAGCAGACATGGATATAAGAAGCCTGTCCTGCTCTACCCCATAATTGTAAAAATCAGGATCCTGTAAAAAATCAAGAGTCTGAGCCTTTGATAAAACAACGCCCCTTAAGCGTTTGGCACAAAAGAGGCGTTTTGATATTTCGTTTAAATCCATCGAATAACTCTTTAATATGAAGGCATTGCCACAGGGGCCTTGTAACTGTCGAAATTCTCAAACAGCTCTGGCTCATTCTGCCTTAGCTTGTTAAGCATTGCCCTTGTTACTAAGGTTACACCACCGCTTGAGCGATAGAAGCGTTTTGAATCTAATTCAGCGTCCTCACCGATAATCATACCACGTGGAAGCTCACAACCTCTATCCATTACAACTTTTGTTAATCGGCATGCTCTGTGAATAATACAGAAAGGCATAATTACTGATTCTGACAAGAAACAGTTTGAATGCACGCGACAAGAGTTGAACAGCAGTGTCTGGTTAATTGATGAACCGGAAATAATACAGCCTGCAGATGCAACAGAATTACGTAAAATGGTTGATGTACCACTGATATCCTGAACAAGTTTTGCTGGAGGCAACTGAATCTGATTAGTCCAGATAGGCCAGTTGAAATCATAAATATCAAGTTGAGGCTCAATGGATGCAATATCCATATTTGCTTCCCAGTATGCATCAATAGTTCCAACATCACGCCAGTAAACAATGTCCTTGTTACCACGATTACGAATGCATGATTTTGAGAAATCGTGAGCATGTACAAGGCCCTGTTTTACAAGTGATGGAATAATATCCATACCAAAGTCACGATGTGAACCTTTGTTCTGGGCATCACGCTGTAAAACTTCGTATAGGAAATCTGCATCAAACACATAAATACCCATTGAAGCAAGACTCATATACTGATTATTTGGCATGGTAGGTGGATCAGCTGGTTTCTCAACGAAATCAGTTACAAGATTATTCTGATCAACACTCATTACACCAAATCCAGTTGCCTGCTCTTTAGGAACAGGAATACATGCAACAGTAAGTGGACTGCCCATCTTGATATGATCCATAATCAGTGTGGAATAATCCATCTTGTAAATATGGTCACCAGCTAAAATAAGCACATACTTTGGCTTGTGATCTTTGATGATGTCAACGTTCTGGAAAATAGCATCAGCAGTACCCTGATACCAGTGTTCTTCATCTAAGCGCTGAGATGCAGGTAGGAAATCAATATACTCATTCATCTGGTTTCTAAAGAATGACCAACCTGACTGTAAGTGACGTAATAGTGAGTGAGACTTGTACTGTGTTACCACGCCGATACCTTTGATACCGGAGTTGACGCAGTTTGATAAAGCAAAGTCAATAATTCTGAATTTACCACCAAAATATACGGATGGTTTTGCTCTAGTGTCTGTTAAATCCTGTAAACGGCTTCCTCGTCCACCAGCTAATACTAGAGCCATTGTTTGTCTGACGACGTCACGTGCGTTTTCCATGAGTCTCCCTCTGCCNACTTATAAAATTAATAATAATTATCTTACTAGTTTAGTTGTTAAATTATTCTTTTAGTAGATGTCAAATTCCTTTTTGGGATCTGTAACAAGGATAAATTTTAAGAATAAAAAAACTTGTNACGAATCAAAATACATAAGTAAATACAACAAATAAAAGTGTGTTTTATCTCACATGAAAATTGTAAAATAGAATCAACTTTTCAAATTTATCAAAATTCTCTTTTCCTATTACGTATGCCATTTTCATTTAATTATTTTCTGTTACTACCGATACCAAAACTAAAATGGCAAGAAAAAAAGTGGCAATATTGATACAATCATAAAAGATTATTTAACGAAGGAAATTTTATGAAAATCGGTATTATCTGCGCAATGGATGAAGAGACAGAGTACTTTTTATCGAATCTTGAAAGCTATACCCAGAAGAATGTAGGCGAAATTATTTTCTATGAAGGTAAAACACAGGAAGGTAAAGAGGTAGTTATCTCTCGCTCAGGTATTGGTAAGGCAAAAGCCGCTGCCGTTGCTGCACTACTAATCACTCTATATCAGGTTAATTATGTAATTAACTCCGGCATTGCAGGCGCAATTGCCAAGGGTTTACATATTGGAGATCTGGTTTTCTCTACTGCAGCTGCATATCATGATGCTGATTTCACAGCATTTAATTATAAATACGGCCAGATGCCAGGCGAGCCTTTAGAGTTCAATGCAAGCCCAGAGCTTATTGCCAAAGCTGAAATTGCAGCAAGCACCATAAGTGAAATCAAAGCTCACGTAAAAAAAGGTCTTGTAGTATCAGGCGATCAGTTTATTAACAATCCAGAGAAAAAAGCACTTATCGTAGAGCACCACCCAAATGCAATGGTAACTGAGTGCGAAGGTGCTCCTATTGCTCAGATTTCTTCTGATTTTAAGGTTCCATTTATCATCATCCGCAGTGTATCTGACTGCTCAGATGAAGAACAAGTGGATACTTACGAGTTTAATGTAAAACAATCATCAGAAAACAGTGCAAAATTAGTTCTTGCAATTATTAAGATGTTATAAATACAGGGATAAATCCCATAGGACGTCCTATGGGATAAATGCCTAATTCAGGTGAGTTATGCCAGTTGAGCAAATTATCGATGCAGCCAGAAATACCAGTTTTATTGATGTTTTAGCTACATTTTTTTCTATTCTTCAATATCCTGCAGTTACTCTGCTTACTGCGATGTTACTAGAAATTGTTCTGCCAATTAACGCCACCTGGAGAATATCTAATCTATCCACTCTGTTTGAAAAAATGGCAAATAAGGTTAACCGTAAGGAAAACTCTGTAGGTCAGACTGTTTTCTCATCGATTTTCCTGCCATTTCTGTTACTTACTGTAGCTGTTTCCATCATTCTCCTACTGCGCTTTACTATCGATTTTGATGTCATTATTTCTTTGATAGTTCTGCCTCTGTTACTAGAATCAAAACCAATTCTAAGAACAACACTGTCTGTAAAAAGAGCACTTGATACTAATAATAAGGAACATGCCAGATCCTATCTGCAAAAGGTTATGCTCCGTCAATGTGACAAACTTTCTGTAATGGGCATCAACAAAGCCCTATCAGAGGCTGTTGCCATGAGTTTGTTTATCAACTGGTTTGCAATTCTGGTGTGGTTTATGATCATTGGTTTAGAGGGAGCCATTCTGATGCAGATGGTTGCTGTTATGAACCGCTCTTTTTCGCTGAAACAGGAAAAATACGCATTATTCGGTATCTTTATTCACAAGTTAGAGAGCCTTCTGCTAATGCCATGTGCAATCTGCCTGTTTTTAACAATGCTTTTATCTACTAGTGCATTAAGAATTATAAGAAACGTGCAATTCCATATATCAAGCTACAAAAACTTTATTTCAGCCTTTGTTCTTGATTTATTAGGCTCCTATGCAAATGTAAGCTTAGGTGGTCCTAGATACTACAATAATATTCTCTATAGAATTGAAAAGCTTGGTGGTTCAAACGACCCTACAGTAAAGACTCCTTTAAAGATTTATAACAAAATCAGATTCTGTGGCATTCTGTTTGTTTGCATTTGTGTAGTAGTAAAAATTTATTTATATTCAGCTCAAGTTTAATCCCGATACCAGAATTATTTATGAAAGAAAAAGAAGACTTTCTAGAACTCCTAAAAGAACAGGATACCGCCGAAAAACCAGACTTCAAAGAGCTAGTAGGCGCTGATGAGATTAAGCCTATGGTTCAGGATAAAATCGACAGCCAGTCCAAAGCTATTGATAAATCTCTTGCCAAAGTAAGACAGGCTAATGCAGTTCGCCGCCCTGAAGATATCACCGATACAGCATCATCAGGTTTTGTGGCTATGGTTCAGCCTAATGATGTAATTGAATATAAACGTCCTGGCATTCAGCCTTATGTAATCAAAAAATTAAGAAATGGAGAATATCCTGAGGCTGACTATATTGATTTACATGGTAAGACTGTAGAACAGGCCTATGACCATGTAATGAGATTTTTAGAATTTTCAAAAAAACATGAATTCAGAACAATTCTAATCATTCATGGAAAAGGACAGAGATCAAATCCTAAAGCTTTAATTAAAAGCCATGTCATTCACTGGTTAAAACAGATCCCTGAAGTTTTAGCCTTCCACTCTGCACCCGAATGGAAAGGTGGCAGCGGTGCTTTAATGGTGATTTTAAAAAAGAGTGATAAACAGTCAATTATCAATCGTGAGATCTATCAGAAAAGATAGAGAAAAAGCGGTTACCAGAAACTTTTTTAAGATTATTCGCCCCAATATGTTTGTATAATTTACTCACAAATTGAGAGGATTAGGCAATAATCTGATAGTTAAACACAGATACCACTACGCCTTAACATTAGAATGAAATTAGTTTTTAGTTTACCTTCTAGATAAAAAATGAATACTGTTAAAAATACTAAATACACGGCGAAAGACCTCTTTTAAAAGTCACGATCTTCAGATGGAAAACATCGAGATCCTAGATGGAGAATCGGCATTAAAAGAATGCCAGAATCTTACCTGCAACCAGTCCTATTTCAATGCCCCCCATTCTGGCATGTGGACAATGCCTTAATTGAAGATTGTACTTTCGATACAAATGCTCGTGCTGCTATCTGGGTCAGCAGATCACCATGAAAAAATCAACTGTTGACTGCCCTAAGATGTTTCGTAGAGCTACAAAAATCACTCTTGAAAAAGTGAATTTTACTGATGCAAAAGAAACACTCTGGTCTGCAGTGAAATTTCTATGAAAGACTGAAGATTTACTAACGGTGATTATATCTTTTTTTAACAGTAAGAATTTTACTCTTGAGAATTTCATATTACAGGGCAATTACTCCTTTCAAAACTGCAAAAACATCATTGTAAGAAACAGTATTTTAGATTCTCGCGATGCCTTCTGGGAATCAGAGAATGTACTTGTTGAGAATTGTGTTTTAACGGGTGAATACCTGGCAAGGCATTTTAAAAATGTACGTTTTGTAAAATGTAAAATCTAGGGAACACAGCCTCTTTGCTATGCAGATGATTTAATTCTGGATAACTGTGCTTTTGATAAAGACTGCCACTTGGCTTTACGAGCTCAATGACTATATTCAGGAAAACTATAAATATCTTGTAAAGTTCTTTAAAGANAATTTCAAAGACATCATTGTGGCACCTCTTGAGAGTTCCTATCTAGCATGGGTCGACTGCTCTTCATTAAAACTTACATCGGATGAAATCAAAACAAAGCAATTAAATGAAGCGGGACTTTTAATTAACTCAGGCTCAATGTACAGATCACCTGATGAGAGCTTTATTCGTATAAATTTAGGCTGCACTAAAGCCACCTTAGCTGAGGCTTTAAACAGATTTAAAGCTTGTTTTAAAAGTTAAGCTGTAGCATGTAATGAGGTTTGTGCCTTGCTCTGGTTGATTTCATCTAAAATACCAAAGCCGTCACCAACCTCTTTAATTGCTTCATAAGCTAAGGTCTGACCTTCATTCTTCTTTCTTAGCTTTTCCTGCTTTAATGGGGTTAGCTGAGCAAATACCTCTGGAGCTAAATCTCTCTGATATGGAATTAAAGGCTCATTTGACAGACACGAAGCTAAAAACACCTGTCTTAAGCCATCCTGATGGAATGCCTCGGTTAGTGCCTGTGCTCTATCAAAATCATCTGTAGTGGCATACTCTTTTTGAGCTGGAGGAAGCATAAACTTAGCACGTAAGTTTTCTTCCTTTACCTTTTGAGTCCTGGTAAAGAATACAGGATTATCTCGTACATCCTGTGAAAGCATAGCAAGCATAAGAGCAAAATCAGCACGATTCTGCGACTGAACGTCTTTATTAAGACGCTCACCTAGTTGCAGTTCATCAACTAGTAGCTCATTTCTGATTTCACCTGTAAGCACAATAATGCCCTCAATTTCCTTTACTATATAAGGTAACGGCAGAAGTTAAATTTTCTTTACAAAAAATGAAGTAGACTTATTCTCTAGACTGATTAAGCCTTTTGATTTGAATGTAGAGGATTTTAGAAGAGTAAAGACAAATCTACCTCCAGAGAAGGAGGTAGATTAAAGGATTCGATAGGACTGTTAGCCGATGATCTGGCGTAACATGCAGCGTAATGGCTCTGCTGCACCCCATAATAACTGGTCACCAACAGTGAATGCAGATAAGAAGTTATCACCCATGTTCATCTTACGTAGACGACCGATAGGCACATATAGAGAACCTGAAACCTTAGCTGGAGTTAACTCGCTTAGAGTTACTTCCTTGTGGTTAGGAATTACGCGAACCCACTTGTTCTGAGAAGCAATTAACTGCTCTACCTCATTTAATGGAATATTCTGCTTTAACTTGATGGTTAATGCCTGGCTGTGGCAACGCATTGAGCTGATACGCACACAGTTACCATCGATAGGTAATGAGCCTTCAGCATAACCTAAAATCTTGTTAGCTTCTGCCTGGCTCTTCCACTCTTCACGGCTCTGGCCATTCTCTAATTCCTTGTCAATCCAAGGTAAAGCGCTACCTGCTAGAGGAGCACCAAAGTTATCTGTTGGGAAGCTTGCATCATTCATCTTGGTGCGAACTTTACGCTCGATATCAAGAATTGAGCTGTGTGGATCAGCTAGCTCTGAATTTACGCAATCATATAATGCACCCATCTGGCATAATAATTCGCGCATGTTCTTAGCACCAGCACCTGATGCAGCCTGATAAGTCTGAGTTGAAATCCACTCAACGTTACCTGACTTGATTAAACCTGCTAAAGCAATTAAAAGTAAGCTTACAGTGCAGTTACCACCGATGTATGACTTGCAGCCGTCATTTAAAGCCTGATCTAAAACTTCACGGTTAACTGGTTCAAGAATAATCTTAGTATCTTTTTCCATACGTAAAGTTGAAGCTGCGTCAATCCAGTAGCCATTCCAGCCAGCGTTGCGTAAAGCGCCGTACATCTTAGTAGTGTAATCGCCACCCTGAGCAGAGATGATAATGTCCATTGCCTTTAATGCATCAATGTTATATGCATCCTGAAGCAAACCATTATCCTTACCACCGAATGAAGGTGCTTTCTGACCTGTCTGAGAAGTTGAGAAGAATGTTGCATCAATTAAAGCAAAATCATTCTCCTGTTGCATACGCTCCATTAATACGGAGCCAACCATACCACGCCAGCCGACTAAACCAACTTTTTGCATTATATCCTCACAAAAATTGCAAAACTTAATAAAAACTTTGTTTTTCTAATAGGAGCATTTGTCAACTATCTGTTCTAATTGTTCTTTAGAACCTTCCGCTGCTATAAGAATTTTGATTTTCTTTCCTGATTCAATCATATCGGAAAAGAATTTAATTTTACAGAAATTCACACTTGCACTCTCAAGGTACATTTTTAGAGCTTTTTCCTTACTCTCTTCCCCTGAAAAGGCATCTTTTGACTTTTCTACGACAAGGGTAAACACATCCTGCTGTAAGCTTACCTCTTTTAAGGTAGTCATCGGATCAAGTTTAAGCGGTAATTGCGCCTGTACTTCCTTTAGCGGATCCTGTTTTAAGAAGCTAAAGGTGCCTACATTGTTTATATAATAATATCCAACAAAGGCGATTATTACAACAATTAGAATCTTAAAATTTCTTGATATTTTCCCTAATATATCCTGTCTTTCTTCCCCTAATTTATCAACACGAGCTTTGGCTTTTTTAAAAATCAAATCATTTTCTGTCTCACCAGATGAAAGTTTGTCTGAACACTGATTATCTTTTCTTTCCACAAGTCCTTCTCTTTCAAATTCTCGCTCTAGTTCTTCACGTCTTTTCCTGATGCTCTCAGGAAGTGATTTAACCTCTAAACAGGTTGCCCCAACGGATTTAATTCCTGTTAAATTCCTATTTCTCTGTAAAGCATCTTTAGCATATATAGGAGACTTTAAAGTCATATCAGATTTGTCCTGTTCAGGGGTAGTCTGACTTTCGTTTTTTTGTGCATAATCTACAGGGGCTAAATCCTGCTCGACCTTACCTTTATTAGAATTATTCTCGTCCATAAGCTCTACCTGTATAGCGCATTTTTAGATTGTAACCTTATCAAGTTACAGTGTGATATTATACATTACTAAGTTTTAGTCAAAATTAAGTATCTTTTAGGATAAATACCCATGACAACCATTATTGGAAAAGACGCCCCATTAGAACAGAGCATCGACCGTTTTGAAAAGATTTTATCTAAACTTAATATAGATGTAACTCAAAGCAATTGGTTAAATCCATTAGATAACGTATTCTCGGTTAACTTATCTGTTACAAGTTGTCCTTGCATCTATTCAAACGGTAAAGGCAGCTCAAAGCTTGCAGCTACAGCCTCAGCATACGGAGAACTGTTTGAGCGTCTTGCAACCCATATGGTATTTTCTGACTATTATTTAGGCTTAGACAATTCAAATGCGCCTTTTGTTCATTTTAAAGATGAAAAATGGACTCCAATTGATCAGGAAGATCCTCAGATCCCTAATGATGTTTTAAATTCATCACTTCGTAAGTTCTACTCTCAGGAAACAAATCTTTCTTTAGAGGATCTTGTAGATCTGCAGTCATCATCTTTCTCTCGTGGTGTATGCTCTATTCCTTTTACTAATGCAAGAAATGGTGAAATAGTTTATTTCCCTGTTAATCTTCTAGACAATCTGTACGGTTCTAACGGCATGTCAGAGGGTAATACAGAGTATGAAGCTTTAGTTCAGGGGCTGTCAGAGATTATTGAAAGATATGTAAAAAGAGAAATCATTAAACGCGGTCTTGCCCTCCCTAAGATACCTGATGAAATTCTTGCAAAATACGAGACCTCTTATAAAACAATCAACACTCTGCAAAGCGACAATATTAAGGTTGTCTGCTATGACGCCTCTTTAGGGGGGAAATTCCCTGTTGTATGCGTAGTGTTATTCAACCAGAGCAATGGCACCTGCTTTGCTTCTTTTGGGTCTCACCCAATTTTCGAGGTTGCTTTAGACAGAACTCTTACTGAACTGATGCAGGGCAGAACATTCAGTGATTTAGATAATTTTGATGCCCCTGATTTTGATCTAGAAAGAACATCTGATGTTGTAAATCTTGAGAGTCACTTCGTTGACTCCACAGGAATTCTGCCAATGCAGATGTTTAAGAATGTTCCAGACTATCGCTTTGTAGCTTGGGATTTTTCAGGAAACACGCAGGAGCAGTATAAAGCTCTTCGTTATATGATTGCAAAGCTAGGCTTTGATATCTACATCCGCTCATACAATTACCTTGGTGTCTGCGTATATAGAACTATCGTACCTGGAATGTCTGAGATATATCCTGTTGATGATCTTGTATATAACAATACAAACAGCGGTATCGATTTCCAGGAGGCTCTGCTTACACTTCCTGAAACCACAGAAAGCGAACAAACCTATGCAGACTATTTAGATGAACTTGAAAATGAAAGCTTTGATAATGAAACTCCAGTCTGCCAGTTGCTAGGTGTGCTCTCAGATGAAAAATCCGCCTGGGCATCTCTTAGAATGGGCGAACTTCGCTGTCTGGTAGCGCTTGCAGCAAAACAGTTTGAGCAGGCATTAAACTATGCTATCTGGACTGTAAGCTACAATCAAAATGATTTCCCATTAGATAAGCTAGCTTTCTATCAGTGCCTAATCAAGGTTCTTGAGTGCAAGACTAATGGTGCTTTAAATGAGTCTGACTATCTAGATGGATTTGAACTTCTGTATGGTCGTAATACCTTAGATAAGGTACTAGCTCATATCAATGGAACCTCACGCTTTAATGGTCTTAATGCTTCAGATTTAAATCTAAAGGGATTTAAGAACCATCAGGAACTTATCAGAATCTACAATCTGTTAAAAGAAGCTCAGGAACAGTATATCTAATGAAAAGTAAATTTTTTGCCATAATCTTTATGGCACTCTCGTTATTTGTCTTAAATGCTTGTACCTCAATTCAGGGTGAAAAGAACTTTGAAAAGATGACTTATGGACAGCGCATTGAAATGCTCAAAACTGTTAATAAGCTTGAAGAAAATGGCAGAATAGCTATCATGCCTAATAAAGGTCGCAGTTTTGCTGTAAATTGCACCTACAGCTATACTCCACAAGCCTACAGCATTGAATTTTTAGGCCCTATGGGTATGCAGTACGCAAAGGTTGACGTATATGCAAATGGCACCACATTCTTAAACATCAGAGGAGATGTTTACAAAGGAGATAATGCACGCGAGCTTTTAAAAGAACAGTTCAACCTGGATTTACCTGTAGAACAAATTCCTGCAATCATGTTTGGTACACCAAAAGGTGAACTTACCTTTGACGAAAAAGGCTTTGTAAAAACCGCAAAATTCAACGAAGAATACCAGGTCAACTATAAGGACTATCGTGCCTTTAGAGGAGTTGTTCTTCCAAAAGGAATCGAAATTATCACACCTATAGCCAAAGTGGAGTTTAGAGTAAACGACGTTACAACCTTAAACTAGTTATGATTTTTAATACTATCAGTCCCTGCAAACTGAATCTGTTTTTATACATCACAGGTAAACGACCTGACGGTTACCATAATCTTCAGACATTATTTGTCATTTTAAACTATGGCGACAAGATGACATTTGAAACAACTTCAGAAGACAAGGTAGAGCTTTTAACCGATTTTGGTTTTCCTGTAGAGCAAAACCTCATTTATAAGGCAGCAATGCTTTTAAAGCAGAAGTGTTGTTGTACTAAAGGCGTAAAAATCTCTATTGATAAGATCCTAGCTCAGGGCGGAGGTTTAGGTGGAGGCTCAGCAAATGCAGCAACCACCCTATCTGTATTAAATAAGCTCTGGAATTTAAATCTTGAAGAAAAAACTCTTCTTGAATTAGGTACATCATTAGGTGCAGATGTTCCTATCTTTATAAAAGGAGTTCCATGCTTTGCACAGGGAATTGGCGAAATTCTTGAGCCAGTAGACTTTAAAGACAGATATTATCTTGTAGCAACACCAGATTGCTCTGTCCCTACAAAAGTTTTATTCAGCTCCGATAAACTAAAAAAAGACAGTAAAAAAAGAACCTATCAGGAACTTATAAACACTCCATATGAAAACTGCTTTACACCTGTGGTAGTAAATGAATACCCTGAGGTTCAGTCTCTGTTAAAAGAGCTGTCTAACTTTGGAAAGCCTTATATGTCAGGCAGTGGTTCATCTTGTTTTGTTGCTTTTGATGATCTTGAGGCCGCAAAACGTGCGCAAATAAAAATTGATGCAATTTGCAGAAAAAATTTTATAGCCCGATCAGTACAAAAGTCACCTGTATTAGAGGCTCTTGAAAACCTGTAACTAAATCGTTTTAATTTTGTAAAGTTAAATTTTTTGCTTTAATGATCTAGTTAAAAGTTTTAAAATATGTTCGACTTTGAAATCTTTCAAAGAAATTTCATTTACACATCAAATCAATCAGGATCACATATCTTATGGCTGATATGAAGCTTTTTGCTGGCAATGCAACTCCAGACTTAGCTAAAAAAATTGCAGATCGTCTTTACACTAGACTAGGTAATGCTACCGTTGACCGTTTCTCTGATGGAGAAGTTCATGTACAGATCAATGAGAATGTACGTGGTTGCGATATTTTCATCATCCAATCAACATGCGCTCCAACAAACGACAACCTAATGGAATTGATCGTTATGATCGATGCCCTACGTCGTGCTTCAGCTGGTCGTATCACCGCAGTAATTCCTTACTTCGGTTACGCTCGTCAGGATAGACGTTTACGTTCAGCTCGTGTGCCTATTACCGCTAAGGTAGTAGCTGACTTTCTATCAAGTGTAGGTGTTGACCATGTTCTAACTGTTGATTTACACGCAGAACAGATTCAGGGTTTCTTTGACGTTCCTGTAGACAACTGCTTCTCAAGTCAGATCTTTGTTGAAGATATGATGACACTAAATCTACAGAATCCATGCGTTGTATCACCAGATATGGGTGGTGTTTTACGTGCACGTGCAATTGCAAAATTATTAAACAATGCTGATATTGCAATTATCGATAAGCGTCGTCCACGTCCTAACGTTTCCGAGGTTATGAACCTAATCGGTGAAGTAAAGGATAGAGAGTGTATCATCGTTGACGACATCATCGATACAGGTGGTACCCTATGTAAAGCTGCTGCGGCTCTAAAGGAGCGTGGTGCAAAATCAGTTATCGCTTATGGTACCCATGCTGTTCTATCTGGTAACGCATACAAGAATGTATCTGAATCAGCATTAGATACCTTAGTTGTATCTGACACAGTTCCTGCAACCGAGCAGTTCAAGAAGCTAAAGAATTTCCGTCAGTTAACTTTAGCACCAACGCTTGCAGAAGCTATACGCAGAATTAACAACGAAGAGTCTATTTCTGCAATGTTTGAGCAGGACTAATCTCTTGGCTCTATTAAAAATTTCGGGGTAAAGCATCTTTACCAGGAAATGCAGCTTTAATAAGTAAGGTAAAATAGTCAAAGTCTCTGAGACCGTAAGCCTTAC